>JACCDN010869459.1_pt1 | contig 14252 bp, 27 predicted proteins | sample 7441691 | NCBI WGS metagenome assembly JACCDN01 (sample SAMN15323439, study PRJNA562643) | freshwater metagenome | isolation source: river surface water | place: USA:Blue River Watershed | collected 2017-08-16
CTGGAGATAACATAGCGATGAAGGTTGAGTTAATTGCGCCGATAGCGATGGATGAGGGGTTACGCTTTGCGATACGTGAAGGTGGCCGCACTGTTGGAGCGGGAGTTGTCTCAAAAATCTTGAAATAATACTCGAGAGGGACAAAGTTCCAAATATTATTTTTGTGAGTGGGTTAGGGTATAATGGAAAAGCAAAACATAAGAATTAGATTAAAAGCGTACGATCATCGTCTGCTTGATCAATCCGTTAAGGAAATTGTTAATACCGCAAAGAGAACAGGCGCCCAAGTGAGGGGTCCAATACCATTGCCGACGAATATTGGAAAATTTACCGTACTCCGCTCACCTTTTATTGATAAAAAATCACGCGAGCAATTTGAAATTCGAACTCACAAGAGGCTTATCGATATCATTGACTGGTTGCCTCAAACAGTCGATGCTTTAATGAAGCTCGATCTTGCTGCTGGCGTTGATGTTGAAATCAAACTGTAGGGACCGCAAATGATGAGAACCGGACTGATTGCAGAAAAAATTGGGATGACCCAAATTTTTACTGAAGATGGGACCCAAGTCCCTGTAACTGTATTGAAAGTTGATAGCTGCTCAGTTATTGGCATTCGTACAGAAGAAAAGCACGGGTATAAAGCCTTTCAGTTAGGCTCTAAGGTTGCAAAGGCGCAATCTGTGACGAAACCAATGCGGGGCTATTTTGCGAAAGCGGAAGTTGACCCTAAGGTTTATTTACATGAGTTTCGTGTAGATGATGAAACCGCCATGGTTGTTGGTCAAATGATCAGTGCAGACATGTTTGTTGCAGGGCAACTTATTGATGTAACGGGCACGAGTATTGGTAAGGGTTTTGCAGGAGCTATGAAGCGACATAATTTTGGGGGTCTTCGGGCTTCTCACGGTGTATCTGTTTCTCACCGGAGCCATGGATCAACAGGAAACCGTCAAGATCCGGGAAAAGTTTTTAAAAACAAAAAAATGGCTGGCCATATGGGGGCAAGACGTGTTACTAAGTTGAATTTAAAAGTACATAATGTTGATGCAGAACGCGGCCTTATTTATGTAAAGGGAAGTATTCCTGGAGCGCGCGGTAGTATCGTTTATGTGAGAGATGCTATTAAGTCTCCCGTAGAAATAGTTAATTAATGCGTGCCTGTATTGAAAGAAAATGGTATACGACAATGAAGCATGAAATTGTAAACTTGCAAAATAAAAAAATCGGGGAAATTGAGTTGCCAGACTCTATTTTTCAACAACCTGTCCGGCTTGATATTTTATCGCGGGTTGTTGAATGGCAGCTTGCGAAGCGTCGATCTGGCAATCATAAGACGAAAGAAATAGCAGACATCAGTGGTACGACAAAAAAAATGTATCGCCAAAAAGGTACTGGCGGTGCCCGCCATGGAAGCAAAAGAGCGCCACAATTTCGAGGCGGCGCCGTTATTTTTGGACCTGTTGTGCGCTCCCATGCTTATCGTTTGCCCAAGAAAGTGCGGCAATTAGGTTTGAAAACAGTTTTGTCTTCCAAGTTGCAATCGGGCGATGTAATTATTGTTGATAGTTTTGAAATTAATCAGCCAAAGACAAAGAATCTTAAAGCTATTTTAGCTCAATTCGGAACAGAAAACATGGTGTTGATTGATGTTGATACAAACCGCTTGACGAATACAGCCTTAGCTGCTGGTAATGTTATAGGCTTTGATGTGCTTCCTCAAATAGGCGCTAATGTCTATGACATTTTACGTAAAGACAAATTAATTCTGACAGTTGATGCTGTTAAAGCTTTAGAGGCTCGCTTAAAATGACAGTAAAAGACAAGAAAAACGTCGGGCTTTTGGATATCATCCGGTACTCAATTGTTACAGAAAAATCAACAAATTTAAGTAATCATAATCAGGTCACTTTCGCTGTACTTAAAACAGCGACAAAGCCTGAAATTAAAACTGCAATAGAAACTATTTTTGGTGTTTCTGTAAAAGCTGTCAATACTCTTATCCGAAAAGGCAAAACAAAGCGTTTTAAAGGACGGGTAGGGACGCAGGAAGATGTGAAAAAAGCTATCATTACGTTAAATGATGGTCAACAGTTAGATCTTGGGTCAGGAATTTAGCAATGTCTTTAAAAAAATATAAGGCAACGACACCTTCTCAGCGCCAGCTGGTTAATATTGATCGTAGTGAACTATGGTCAGGAAAGCCATTTAAAGGATTGACCGAGGGTAAGTCAAAAACAGGCGGGCGGAATGTTCATGGCCGCATTACTTCCTGGAATAGAGGGGGAGGTCACAAGCAACGTTATCGGCTTGTTGATTTTCGTCGTTCAAAGCTTGACATCGTTGCGACCGTCGAACGATTAGAGTATGATCCGAACCGATCTGCATTTATTGCTTTGATTCGATACGGAGATGGTGAGTATTCTTATATCCTGGCTCCTCAACGCTTAAAAGAAGGCGAACAGGTTATTGCTGGAAACAAAGTTGATATTAAACCGGGAAACGCTTTGCCATTGAAAAATATTCCTGTGGGGACTATAATTCACAACATAGAAACAAAAGTTGGGAAGGGTGGGCAGTTAGCTCGTTCAGCTGGCGCTTATGCTCAAATTGCTGGCCGTGATTCTGGAAATACAATATTGAAATTATCTTCAGGTGAATTACGACTGATCAAAGGAGAGTGCATGGCAACAGTAGGTGCTGTGTCAAATCCGGACCATCAAAACCGCAGTATTGGAAAAGCAGGCCGAAACCGTTGGTTAGGAAAGCGGCCGTGTGTGCGTGGTGTTGCGATGAACCCTATTGACCATCCACACGGTGGTGGTGAAGGGCGTACTTCCGGCGGGCGTCATCCCGTCACCCCGTGGGGAGTTCCGACAAAGGGTAAAAAGACGCGCAAGAACAAGCGTACGACAAAATTAATTATTAGACGCGCTAAGTAACGGAGACGATTAAGTGCCAAGATCAGTTTGGAAGGGCCCATTTTTTGACCGCTACCTTTTGAAAAAATCAGAAGTAGCCCAAGGATCTGGCCGTAACGATGTCATTAAAACATGGTCCCGGCGTTCGACAGTTTTGCCACAGTTTGTAGGTTTAACATTTGGCGTTCATAACGGGAAAAAATTTATACCTGTGTACGTGACTGAAAACATGGTTGGTCATAAGTTCGGCGAGTTTGCGCCAACGCGCACATATTATGGCCATGGCGCTGATAAGAAAGCGAAAAGAGGCTAGAATGGCACTTCAACCTACGGCAACGGCAATTTTAAAAAATGTTCGCGTTAGTCCACGTAAGCTCAATTTAATTGCTCAATTAATTAGAGGTAAAGATATTGCCAGAGCCTCGGATTTATTGTCAAATTGCCGCAAAAGAGTATCGCTGGACGCTTATAAAACTTTGATGTCCGCTGTTGCAAATGCAGAAAACAATCATGGACTAGACATTGATCGCCTGGTTGTGGATGAAGCCTTTGTTGGGCAATCTTTCGTTATGAAAAGATTTCAAGCGAGAGCTAAGGGACGTGGTGCTGGGATAAAAAAGCTATTTAGCCATTTGACAATTATTGTGCGCGAAAAAGAGGTATAAAATAATGGGGCAAAAAGTAAACCCTATAAGCTTAAGATTAGGTATTAATAAAACGTGGGATTCTCGTTGGTATGCTGAAAAAGACTATGCAAGCTTACTCCATCAAGATTTTGCGATTCGTAAATATCTTATCGAAAATTTGCAGCAGGCCGGCATATCACGTGTTATTATTGAGCGGCTCGCAAGAAAAGCTCGCTTAAATATTTATACAGCCCGTCCTGGCGTCCTTATTGGAAAAAAAGGGGCAGATATTGAAAAATTAAAACAAAAACTGTCGGATCTTACGAAGGCGGATGTCACAATTAATATTGTTGAGGTTCGTAAACCCGAGCTTGATGCAAAATTAATAGCAGATGGCATTGCTCAACAAATTGAGCGGCGGGTATCCTTTCGACGTGCGATGAAGCGGGCAATGCAATCTGCAATGCGATTAGGAGCTATGGGCATTCGTATTAGTTGTTCAGGGCGATTAGGTGGAGCTGAAATTGCGCGAATAGAGGGCTACCGTGAGGGTCGTGTGCCTTTGCATACGTTTCGTTCAGACATCGATTATGGTTTAGGCGTGGCCAAAACGACCTATGGGACATGCGGAGTCAAGGTTTGGGTTTACAAGGGTGAAATATTGGAACATGATCCAATGGCTCATGAAAAAAGACTTAATGAAGGTACAACAGCTCGCTAAAATGGTTAGCATTTATTATTAAAGGAAGAACTTTATGTTAGCGCCCAAAAAAAGCAAATATCGCAAGGCGTTTAAAGGGAAAATCCATGGTATGGCCAAGGGGGGCACAGAGATTAGCTTTGGTACTTACGGATTAAAAGCCTTGCAACCAGAACGTATTACTGCTAGACAAATTGAAGCAGCAAGAAGAGCAATCACACGTCACATTCGACGTGTTGGGAAGGTATGGATTCGTATATTTCCAGACGTTCCCGTATCTGCAAAACCTGCAGAAGTTCGAATGGGCAGCGGTAAAGGGAACCCAGAGTACCAGATATGTCGCGTAAAGCCCGGCAGAATTTTATTTGAATTAGACGGGGTTTTGCCTGAAATTGCGGAGGAAGCTTTTAAACTAGCAGATGCAAAATTGCCGATTAAAACTAAATTTGTAAAACGTATTACTTAGGGTGACGTGTTGTGAAGTATCAAGAAGTACAAAGTCAGTCAATAAGTGAGCTTTATGATCGTTTGTATCACTTAAAAAAAGACTTATTGAATATACGTATTCAGCAGTCAACGGCGCCTGTCTCAAATACGGCGCAAATTCGTAAAAATCGTCGTGAGGTTGCGCGCATTAAAACCCGTCTTACCCAGATGAATAAGAAATAGAGCGGAGAAAATCAATGCCATGTCGCATATTGCAGGGTGTAGTCGTTAGTGACGCAAGTCATAAGACAATTGTTGTTCGAGTGGAAAAAAGCGTAAAGCATCCTGTATATAAGAAATATATTACACGGTCTTGTAAATATGCGGCCCATGATCCTGAGAACGCGCATAAAACAGGTGATATTGTGAAAATTATTGAATGCCGCCCCATATCAAAGACAAAGAAGTGGCATGTTTTAGATGAAACAAAAACCCAAAGTATGAAGGCGGCAAAGCCATGATTCAAGTAGAAACAAGGTTGGAGGTTGCAGATAATTCTGGCGCTCGTGAAGTGCAGTGCATTAAAGTACTTGGTGGTTCAAAGCGCCGTTATGCATCAGTTGGGGATATTATCGTTGTTTCTGTTAAGAATGCTCTGCCGAAAGGGAAAGTCAAAAAAGGAGATGTTCATCGGGCTGTTGTTGTGCGCACAAAACAAGCGATACGTCGTCAGGACGGGAGTGAAATTCAGTTTGATAAAAATGCCGCCGTTTTGATTACGAAGCAAAATGAACCGATTGGGACGCGTATTTTTGGGCCTGTGACTCGTGAGTTACGTTCAGCCCGTCCAGTTAGTTTTATGAAGATTATTTCTCTGGCTCCTGAGGTATTGTGATGACGGCAATAAAATTTAAAATCCGAAAAGGCGACACGGTTATTGTGTGCACCGGCCGCAATAAAGGAACAAAAGGCGAAGTTCTTAAAGTCGTTAAAGATGAAGCTAAGGTTTTTGTAAAAGGCGTTAATGTTGTTAAACGCCATAAAAAGCCGACACAAACGGATGCTGGAGGTATTGTCCAAAAAGAATTGCCGATTCATATTTCAAATGTTGCTTTATTAGATCCAAAAGATGGTTCTGCAACAAAAGTCGGATTTAAGTTCCTGAGCGATGGGACAAAAGTTAGATATGCTAAAAAAAGTGGCGCAACACTTTAAAGAAACGAGAGCAATTATGGCACGGCTATATGATTTATATAAAGATGTGATTCGGGACAGCTTGATGAAAGAATTTAATTATAGAAATATACTTCAAGTTCCCAGGCTGGATAAGGTCGTTATCAATTCATGTGTTGGAGAAGCAACTCAGGACAGTAAAAAATTGCAAACTGTTATTGATGAGCTAACAGCGATTACCGGCCAAAAACCAGTCGTTACGACGGCAAAAAAATCAATCGCGCAGTTTAAGGTGCGTGAAGGTATGCAAATTGGCGCAAAAGTTACTTTGCGGCGGGAAAGAATGTATGAGTTCATGGATAGGCTGGTGAATATTGCGTTACCGCGTGTTCGCGACTTTAGGGGGCTTTCTGCGAAAAGTTTTGATGGGCACGGAAATTATGCCCTTGGAATTAAGGAACAAATCATTTTTCCTGAAGTTAACTATGATAAAGTTGATAAAGTCCGGGGGTTTGATGTTATTATTTGTACAACGGCGCAAACAGATGCGGAAGGTTTGGCATTGTTGAAGGCATTAAATGTTCCGTTCATACAATCTAAGGAATAAGTGAATTATGGCAAAGCAAGGGTCAATTGAAAAAAATAATAGACGAAAGCTGTTAGTAAAAAGTGCGCAAAATCGTCGTAGAGCTTTAAAAAAAATAATTTCATCAAAGGAAATTCACATTGATGATCGTATTATGGCGACATTGAAACTTGCTGAAATGCCCCGAAATAGCTCTTCAACACGGATTCGCAACCGGTGTGTGTTAACCGGGCGTCCCCGGGGGTATCATCGAAAGTTCGGTCTCTCAAGAATTGCTTTGAGGGATTTATGTTCATCAGGATTAATTCCAGGTATTATTAAATCGAGTTGGTAAACAATGCATATTAACGACCCTATTGGAGACATGTTAACCCGTATTCGTAATGGTCAGCGTGTTGGTAAAAAATCTGTTGAATCGCCTTCTTCATTAATGCGTAAGCGTGTGTTGGAAGTTCTTCAAAAAGAAGGCTATATTCGAAATTATCGATCTGAAGAAATTCGTCGGGGCATCGAAAGATTAATTATCGAGTTAAAGTATAATGAAGGCCAGCCTGTCATTGAATCTATTGGGCGGGCATCAAAACCTGGCCGTCGCCTGTACTGCGCTGTAAAGAAGCTAGCAAGTTACCGCAGTGGCCTTGGAATGAGTATATTATCTACTTCAAAAGGGGTGATGTCTGATATAGATGCAAGAAATCAAGGCGTCGGTGGTGAAATAATCTGTCAAGTATTTTAAGGTATTAATTATGTCTCGAGTTGGTAAAAATCCTATAAAAGTGCCCGCTGGCGTTACTGTAACAATTAACGCTAATGTGATAGAAGCCCAAGGAAAAATAGGTAAAGATTCTTACCGATTTCCTGAACAAGTCATTTTAGAGCGCACGGATGGTATTATTATCGTAAAGCCTAAGTCTAGCGCAAAAGGTGCCCAAATGATGTGGGGAACTGCGCAGCGTAGGATTGCGGCAATGATTTCAGCCGTTGATCAAGGGGCGACAGTTAATCTAGAGTTGAGCGGTGTTGGTTATAGAGCGGCTGTTCAAGGAACGAAACTTGTTTTGCAACTTGGTTATAGTCATGATATTGACTATCCTATCCCGCAAGGGGTTATTGTGAAGTGCGATAAGCCTACATCTATCTCTCTTACAGGGCCAAATAAGCAACAAGTTGGTCAAATGGCTGCAGAAATTCGATCTTATCGTGTGCCTGAGCCTTATAAAGGAAAAGGCGTCATTCGCTCCGGTGAATTTGTTGTCAGGAAAGAAGGTAAGAAGAAATAGCCATGTTAACAATAAAAAACTCACATGAACGCCGAAAACAACGCATCCGTACAAAATTGCGTAAGGTAAGCGCAGGGCGCTTAAGGTTGACAGTCTATCGTTCTAATTGCCATATTTATGCTCAAATTATAGATGATGAGAAAGCTGCGACCTTGGCCACAGCTTCAACCGTAGATAAAGATATCAAAAAAACACTTAAGAGTGGTAGCAATAAGGACGCTGCTATTGCAGTTGGTCGATTAATTGCAAAGAGAGCTGTTGAAGCAGGGATCAAAGACGTTTATTTTGATCGATCTGGTTATTTGTATCATGGGCGCGTTAAAGCGCTTGCTGATGCAGCACGTGAACATGGGCTGAGTTTTTAGAAAAAAACCTTTAGGAAAACACAATGGGTAAACTTACCAATTCAGACAAAAACGTTAAAGAAGAGCAAGAGCTGATTGAAAAACTTGTCAGCGTCCGTCGCGTTACAAAAGTTGTGAAGGGCGGGAAAAATCTCCGTTTTTCAGCGCTTGTTGTTATTGGGGATGGAAAAGGCAAGGTTGGTTTTGGCGCCGGGAAAGCGCGGGAAGTGCCTGATGCGGTTCGTAAAGCGACTGAACAAGCCAAGCGCGCTATGATACGTGTTCCTTTACGAGAAGGGCGAACCTTACATCATGATGTTAAAGGAAAGTTTGGTGCGGGAAGCGTAAACTTGCGAATGGCTCCAGCCGGAACGGGCATCATTGCAGGTGGCCCCATGCGTGCGGTCTTTGAAGCCTTAGGGCTTCAAGATGTTGTGAGTAAATCTGTTGGGACATCGAATTATTATAACGTCGTGCGCGCAACATTTGATGCTTTGACGAGTATGACATCACCTCGTCAAATTGCTATCAAACTGGGACGAAAGATACCTGAAATTGTAGCTCGGCGTGATGCTGCCTTAGGAAGGAGATAATTATGGTAGCTGAGGAATCAACAAACACTGAAGGCGCTGACAGGAAAAAGAAAACTGTGGGAACAAAAAAACCGCAGAAGCCTAGTCTAGAACGAAAACTAAGTAAAACAACAATTTGTATAAAGCAAATAGGTAGTCCAATTCGTCGCGATCCTCGGCAGGCCCTTTATCTCAATTCGCTTGGGTTAGGGAAGTTGAATAGGGTGCGTCATATTGTTGATAGTCCTTCGACGCGGGGTTTACTTGATAAATTGCGGCATATGGTTGTCGTTGTTGACCAATAACGAATTGAGACATGAAGATGAGTATTAAGCTAAATCAGATTAAAGATAATACAGGTGCTCGTACAAGAAAGAAGCTATTAGGTAGAGGAATAGGGTCGGGTCTTGGGAAGACTTCTGGGCGAGGGGGTAAAGGCCAGACAGCGCGTTCTGGCGTTGCCTTGAATGGTTTTGAAGGCGGTCAAAATCCTATTTATCGCCGATTGCCAAAACGGGGTTTCGTTAACATTCATGCTCAAACTATGTTTGAATTAACCTTTGATAAAATTAACGCCCTCATTAAAAGCAAAAAAATTGACCCATCTCAACCAATCGACCGGGAAGTTTTAATTTCTTCAGGGGTTATGAAGAAATGGTACGAAGGCATTAGTTTGATTGCCACAGGTAAGCTGGAGCAGAAAGTAAGCCTTGAGATTACCCGGGCATCCGCTTCGGCAAAAAAGGCTGTTGAAAAAGTAGGTGGTTCTATTAAGTTTGCTTAAAAATCAATAACTGGAAGTGAATTAATTCTTTTCTTTAAGTTATCGGCTGAAGCGCTTATAAATACAATGAGATATTGTTATTAACGGTATACTTTAAGGGCTAGGGGAACTATATGTCTTCTGCAATCGAACAGTTTGCATCCAGCGTAAGTTTAAAAACTTTTACAAAAGCGGAAGATTTAAAAAAAAGAATCTGGTTTACTTTAGCTGCACTTGTGATTTATCGCATTGGTACATACATTCCTCTTCCTGGCATTAATCCTGAAGTTATCTCTGAGTTTATCCAAAGGAATGCGGGTGGCTTTTTTGGTATGCTGGACATGTTCTCAGGGGGCGCAATTGGTCGTATGACTATATTTTCCTTAATGATTATGCCCTATATTTCATCAAGTATTATTATTCAGCTCTTAACATCTATTTCACCTCAACTAGAAGCATTGAAGAAAGAAGGTGAATCAGGGCGGCGTAAAATCAATCAATATACACGCTATGGCACCGTTTTGTTAGCAAGCATCCAGGCTTACGGCATTGCGGTGGGCCTGGAAAAAATGACAGGGCATACGGGCGGCTCCGCAGTTCTTGATCCAGGGCTATTTTTTCGCTTGACAACAATGATTACTTTAACGGGTGGTACGTTATTCATTATGTGGTTAGGAGAACAGATTACGTCACGCGGGATTGGAAATGGTATTTCATTACTCATCTATGCAGGTATTGTAGCTAACTTGCCACCTTCCGTATTTAGGACTATTGAGCTGGGCAGAACAGGTTCTTTATCCCTCCTAGTTATTTTGGGCATCTTATTCATGGTTGCTGTTGTTATTGGCTATGTTGTCTTTGTTGAGCGAGCGCAAAGGCGTATTCTCATTCAATATCCGAAGAGGCAAGCGGCTCCGGATCGCCCTGCCACAGCGCAAACAACGCATTTGCCTTTAAAGCTGAATAGCGCTGGTGTTATACCGCCAATTTTTGCTTCTTCATTGTTATTATTTCCGGCAACGATCGCGGGTTTTTCAGCAGGGGGATCACCAGATAGCTGGTTAGGTATGATTGCGGTGTATTTAAATCATGGAACGCCGCTTTATATAACTTTATATGTTTCCATGATTGTGTTTTTTGCTTTCTTTTATACGGCATTGGTGTTTAATCCTGTGGAGACAGCGGAGAATTTAAGGAAGATGGGGGCCTATGTTCCGGGTGTTCGCCCCGGGCCCAGCACAGCAAACTATATTGATTATATTTTGACAAGGCTGACGGCAGTTGGCGCTATCTACTTGGCTTCTGTTTGTATTTTACCTGAATTTATTTTATCACGTGTTGGTTCTTTACCTTTCTATCTTGGTGGAACAAGTATCTTGATTGTCGTAAGCGTAACAATTGATACGATTAATCAGGTTCAGTCTCATTTATTGGCGCACCAATATGAAGGATTAATTCGTAAGTCCCGTGGAAAGGGAAAACGGTAGTATGATTATCGTTTTCTTTGGTCCTCCTGGTTCGGGTAAAGGAACGCAAGCTCAAGCATTAAAAGGGAGATTAAAAGACTTGGTTCATGTGTCGACGGGTGATTTAATGAGACAAGAGATTGCTTCAGGGTCTGACTTGGGCGTCAAGATCCAATCTAAGGTGCAAGGAGGGGAATTCCCAACAGATGATATTGTGATGCAGCTTGTTTCAGATATTATGGGGAAAAATACCCAAAAAGACATTATTTTTGACGGATTTCCCAGAACATTGAACCAGGCTATTGCATTGGATACCCTTCTTGGTGTAGAAAACTTAAAGGTCGATGTTGTATTTGACTTTGATATAGGTGCGCGTGAGCTTATAGAGCGTATTGCCGGGCGATATAGTTGCCAAGGGTGCGGGGTCGTTTACCACGAAAAGAACAAGAATCCAAGGATTGATGGCATTTGCGATCAATGTGGCTCTTGTCATTTTGAAAAACGACCAGATGATACAGCTCAAGTTCTGGAAAGAAGGTTGGAAATTTATCAGGAGCAGACACTGCCTGCAAAACAATATTATGAAGATAAGGGCGTCTTAAAAAAGATTGATGCGTCACTTTCCCAAGGTGAAGTGACGTCTTTTATCAATACAGCCTTATCAGAAGCAGGTTTAATGAGAAGAGGAGAGTAATGTGGCTCGTATTGCTGGCGTCAACATACCGACGCAAAAAAGGGTGGTTATAGCCTTAACGTATATTTACGGCATTGGTCCTGTACGTGCAGAAGCAATAATGAATAAAGCCGGGATTGATTTCAAACGCCGCGTTAACGAATTGTCAGATCAAGAAGTTTTGAAAATTCGTGAAATCATAGACCGGGACTTTAAAGTGGAAGGAGACTTGCGCCGTGAAGTTTCCATGAATATTAAGCGTTTGATGGACTTGGCATGCTATCGTGGATTAAGGCATCGCAAAGGGTTGCCTGTACGTGGTCAACGGACCCATACGAATGCGCGTACTCGCAAAGGCAAAGCTGTTGCCATTGCTGGTAAAAAAATGGTTGGTAAATAAGTAAAGGATAATTGGGGCAATTATGGCACAAAAACCAGTAGGCAGAGTTCGTCGGCGAGAACGTAAAAATATTATTAACGCCGTAGCTCATATTAATGCAACTTTTAATAATACTGTCATAACGATTGCAGATGAACAGGGGAATGCTATTTCCTGGTCTTCTGCAGGGACAGTGGGCTTTAAGGGTTCGCGCAAGTCAACCCCTTATGCGGCGCAGATCGCTGCGGAAGATGCTGGCAAAAAAGCATCAGAACATGGTGTGCGTAATATTTCTGTTATGGTAAAAGGGCCTGGCTCAGGGCGGGAAACAGCTTTGCGAGCTTTGCAATCCATTGGTTTTAATGTAACGATTATTCGTGATGTATCGCCTGTGCCTCATAATGGCTGTCGGGCGCCAAAACGCCGCCGCGTATAGTTTGAGCGGTCGGGCTTGAGGCCGATAATGCTTTAATGAATTTAGATTTTAGGAGTGGGGAAGACAAGTGCTTCAAAAAAATTGGCAATCATTAATTAAACCCTACAAGCTGAATGTTCAGTTTGTTGATCCGGAATTGCGTGAAGCAGAAGTTATAGCAGAACCTTTGGAAAGAGGATTTGGGACAACACTGGGTAACTCTTTACGTCGTATCCTCCTTTCTTCTATACAAGGAGCAGCTATTACGGCTGTAAAGATTGAAGGGGTGCTTCATGAGTTTTCTACTATTCCAGGCGTATTGGAAGATGTAACGGACATTATTCTGAACCTCAAAACCGTTGGCGTTCGGTTGCATTCTGAGACGCCAAGAAAAATCCGATTAAATGTGACGCGCAGCGGGACTGTCAAAGCGGCCGATATTTTGTGTCCTTCTGAAGTAGAAATTCTAGACCCTGATATTGTTATTTGTACTCTTGATGAAGGCGGCAAGTTGAATATGGAATTAACGGTTGAATTAGGAAAAGGCTATGTTCCGGCAGGCCAATTGGTTCAAGAAGATAAGCCAATTGGCGTTATCCCCATAGATGCTATTTTTAGCCCGGTTAAAAAGGTTAGTTTTCGCGTTGATCAAACGCGCGTTGGTCAACGAACAGACTACGATAAATTGACAATGCGTGTTTTGACAGATGGTTCCATCAAACCCGATGATGCGGTTGCTTTGGCTGCGCGTATTCTCCAGGACCAACTGCAACAGTTTATCAATTTTGAAGAACCCAAGTACGCGGAAAGAGCCTCTGAAGTATCTGATTTACCCTTTAACCGTAACTTATTGCGTAAAGTAGAGGAACTAGAGCTTTCCGTACGCTCCGCCAACTGCTTGAAGAACGAAAATATCTTGTATATTGGCGACCTGGTTCAAAAGACTGAAAATGAAATGTTAAAGACGCCAAACTTTGGACGCAAGTCATTAAATGAAATTAAGGAAGTTCTTGAAGGCATGGGACTTACATTGGGAATGCTGATTCCAAATTGGCCGCCTGAAAATATCGAAGAACTTGCAAAGAAGCTAGAGGATCCTTATACCTAAGTATTAAGGCGCTTAAAGAATTGAGCGTAACGTTTTGGAGATTTAGAAAATGAGACACGGATTAAGTGGCAGGAAACTCAACCGGACAAGTGCCCATAGAAAGGTGCTCTTTGCTAACCTTGCTCAAGCTTTAATTGAGCATGAGCAAATTACAACAACCTTACCAAAAGCAAAAGATTTACGTCCCATTGTTGAAAAATTGATTACCTTGGGTAAGAAAAAAACTTTGGCTGCAAGACGCCAAACCATTTCTCAAATCAGGAATGAATGCCTGGCAGCCAAGCTTATGGGGCCGTTGGCAGATCGGTATAAAGCGCGTAATGGTGGGTATGTCCGTGTTATAAAGGCAGGTTTTCGGTATGGTGATAATGCGCCTCTGGCAATCATTGAACTGGTTGACCGTGATCAAGCCGCTAAGGGCGCAAAGGATTTGGAGCGTCGTTCTTCTAAAGAGCAGGTTCAAGAATCTGCTGCTTAAAAAAACCGGAGAGTATTTACAAAAGCGACCCTTTTTCCAAAGGGTCGCTTTTTTTGTGATATCTAGTGTCTGACAGGAAACCTCCGAAATGCTTGCTCCGTAAGGCTTTGAGGCAATTTTCCGTGAGCGAGGATTTGACCAGCGTTGCGCCTTTTTAATGATCAGTAACGCAACGATCTGAACAAATGCTATGGAAAGCTTAGTCTTTATCCTATGTTATCCTCTTAAGTAACCCCCGTGAGACTGGCCGTTTGTCTGCATTTTAAGTTCCTCCGATTTGTTCAGTTATGGGAGAAAGGGCAAACCCCAATTGGGCAGCCCTTTTCTTTAATCCCTTAACAA
>JACCDN011064477.1_pt1 | contig 14252 bp, 11 predicted proteins | sample 7441691 | NCBI WGS metagenome assembly JACCDN01 (sample SAMN15323439, study PRJNA562643) | freshwater metagenome | isolation source: river surface water | place: USA:Blue River Watershed | collected 2017-08-16
ACAGTTGGCCGGTTCGTCTATCGGTTAGGACAGCCCCCTTTCACGGGGCAAAGACGGGTTCGATTCCCGTACCGGCTACAAAGCCTCTCACAAAGTGAGAGGCTTTTTTGTTTCGAGGATGTGTCGAAAGCTCGCTTTCGTAAACAGACGAGGAGCAAAAAAGCCAAAAGCAAACGAAGTTTGATTTTGAAAGGCTTTGGGTAAGGCCAATGGATTGGGAAGTCGGCGAATGAAATGTGCCGACAGTCCCGGCTTTGAGTAAATCCAATGGCAAGGGCAGACGTTCGAGTGAAGCGAGAACGGCAGTCCCGAAGGCTTTGGGTAAGGCCACAGCCGAGGAAGACAATGCTAAGCATTGGCAATCCCGGCTTTGATTAAATCCAATGGATTGGGAAGACAATGCTAAGCATTGACAGTCCCGAAGGCTTTCAAAAATGATTTTAAAATCGAACTAGCACTATTGCTAAAAGAGTCTATCCTAAAGCTTTTTAAATGATATTCGCTTACTAAATCAACAAATCATTATATATTAAACTACATTTATCTATGTACCATTCAAAAAATCAGCCATGAAAATCAAGAGCTCCATCATTTTAAGTTTGCTATTCATCAATTGTCTTCAAGCACAAACCATCGACACATGGAAGATCAGTGCTAAAAATTGGGATACAAAAAATTATTATGGCGCAACTGTTGCCAACGGGATGATTGGCGTAGTGTCGTCTCAAGACCCATTTAAGGTTAAAGATGTCATATTAGCTGGCGCCTATGATTTATATGGCAGAGGTAGGGTGAGTAATTTTTTGAGGAGTTTTAATTTATTAAATATGCAAGTGCGCATTGATGGCACAGATATGCAAGCAAATAATGTTCAAGCAATGACCCAAAGCTTGAATATGAAAGAGGCAAGCTTTACAACAAGTTTCGAGTATGGTGATAAAGCCACAATAAGTTATACCTATTATGCACTAAGACAATTGCCATTCACTGTATTAATGGATGTGGTGATTACGGCGAAAAAAGATATTGAATTGGGCGCTTCAAGTGTGATGGAAGCACCAGATGCATTAAAAGAAGTGCAGAATTATTACAACGAAATTGATCGTCCACATGTAGTGATTAGTCTACTCACTTCTGCCGCTAAAAGTCCGACCGGCAAGCTCACAATGTGCGCTTCAAATACATTTTTATTTAGTGAACCACATGGGGCCGAACCTAGAGTGATCCATGAAATGTGGGATAACAATATGCACTTGATGAAGTTTTCAAAAAAAATGAAAGCAGGTACCAAATATAATTTTTCAATTGCTGGAAGTTCTATCACATCTGCACACCATGACGACCCTTTAAATGAAGCTGAAAGATTAACCATTTTTGCAAAACTAGAGGGAAGAGAAAGATTGATCCAACATCATCAATCGGCTTGGGCGGATTTATGGAAAAGTGATATTCGCATCGAAGGTGATGATCAAGCGCAACAAGATATCAGAAGTATGTTGTACCATTTATATTCATTTGTTCGTCCTGGATCCAATTTGAGTCCTTCTCCGATGGGCTTATCTGGATTGGGTTATAATGGACACGTATTTTGGGACACTGAGTTATGGATGTATCCTCCATTATTATTATTGCAACCAGAAATGGCGAAGTCGATGATTCAATATCGTTTTGACAGATTAACAGCTGCTAAAAGAAATGCATTCAATCATGGTTTTAAAGGTGCAATGTTCCCTTGGGAAAGTGCTGGCTCTGGCGTGGAAGAAACACCAGTTTGGGCATTGAGCGGTCCTTTTGAACACCATATTACAGCTTGTGTAGGATTTGCAGCTTGGAATTACTATTTAGTCACTCAAGACAAAGCATGGTTGAAAGAAATTGGTTGGCCATTGTTAAAAGAAACTGCAGACTTTTGGGCTAGTAGAGTGGAAAGAAAAGGCCCCGGAAGATTTGAAATCAATAATGTAGTTGCAGCAGATGAGTGGGCAGAAAATGTAGACAATAATGCATTTACAAATGCAGCTGCGATTGCTAATTTAGAAGCAGCAAATAAAGCGGCTGCAATTCTTGGGTACGAGCAACAACAAGATTGGGCGGTTGTTGCAAAAAATATTCCAATTCTAACAATGCTCGATCAAAACGGTGCAAAGATTACCCAAGAACATGCCACTTATAAAGGAGAGGGCATCAAACAAGCAGATGTGAATCTTTTAGCATTCCCATTAAAATCAATTACAGATAAGGCACAAGTAAAAAGAGATCTGGACTATTATTCAGTAAGAGTGCCGAACCAAGGAACACCTGCGATGACCCAAGCGATTTTTGCTTTATTGTATGCAAGACTAGGAGAAACAGAAAATGCATATCATTTTTTCAAAGATGCCTATCAACTTAATTTGAATCCGCCGTTTAGAGTGATTGCTGAAACGAAAGGAGGAACAAACCCCTATTTTGGAACAGGTGCTGGAGGTATTTTACAATCAATGCTCATGGGATTTGGTGGTCTTGATATTACCGAAAATGGTATTGTTCAATTGCCTACAAAGCTCCCTGCAAAATGGAAGAAATTAGAAATAACTGGTGTGTTAGGAAAAAACTATGTAGTCCAATAGGATTGAGCTTATAAGATAAAACGATCTATTTAAAACTAGCGCGTTGAATCCTATCATTTAATGATTTCCCAATACCAATTTCAGGGAATTTTTCAATAATGATGCAGTTCAAATTCATGCCATCTAAATCGTACATGGATTTGTATAAATTAGCACTTGCTTCTTCTATATCTCCAGTGATAGATAAATGAATAACGCTTGTATTTGGCTGATTGATTTCTAATTTACCAAGTGTAAGCACACCAATATTCAGGGTTGGATTTTGAACAATAAAATTTGATACACTATCAACAATTTGAAAACTGGTTCTTGGCGCGTAATGCATTGGCGACATACCAGGCGTAGTTACTTTTTCGCTTTTTGTCGCAAGCACTTTTGACTTACCAGCAATAAATTCTATTGCGTCTACACTAATCGCACCTTGTCGATAAATAACTGGTGCATTTTCATGAAACCCAACTATGGTGGACTCTATACCTTTTGAACAAATATCTCCTTCCAATATGCATGGTAATGCATCTCCAAAATAATCATCTACCATTTTTGAATTCGTTGGGCTAATCCTTGTGTATGGATTGGCACTTGGTGCCACCAAAGGGAAGTCCAATTGTTTCAATAAGTCTAAAGTCACTGAATGATTAGGTATTCTTACTGCTACTAAGTGACTGCCAGAAGTCACGCTATGAGGGATGATTGATTTTTTGGGTAACAGCAAGGTCAAAGGTCCAGGCCAAAAAGCTTCAGCCAGTTTCAATGCATTTGGTGGAATTTCTTTTACAAATTTAGAAACCTCAGAAATGCAATGGGTATGTAAAATCAAGGGATTACAAGTGGGCCTATTTTTTAATTGAAAAATTTTTTGAATAGCTTGCTCATTGAATGCACTACCTGCTAGCCCATACACCGTTTCAGTAGGGATTGCAACAAGCTCTCCTTGATTGAGCGCATGCACTGCATGTGATATATTACTAGTAATCATTACTACCTTAGCTATTATGATTCTTTGACCTAGGTTCTATTTTAATTTCTGCTGTGAGTTTGAAATGCGTGTCTTCAGATTCCATTAAAAACTCCTTTAATTGATCACGGGACTTCGTTAAACAATCCAACCTATACTTTGATTCTTCGTCTTCTACCCCATATTTTATTTGCGAGGAGAACATCTTATTAGAATGCAATTCAATTTTATAATTCATCAAGCCAAGTATCAATTCTGTTGCTTCTTGTTTTGAAAAAAAACTATTAATTAAATCAACTGAGTATACTTTTTTCATAATAACTTTATATAAATAGAGGGGATTTCATAAAAAAATCTTTATTTTCTATGTTTATAACAACAAAATTGACTTAATTTTAAGATAAATGTTTATTTATCTTATTTATATATGATATAAATCTATTTTATGAATTATACATTACATCAACTAAGGATTTATTTAAAAGTTACTGAAACTTTGAGTATCACAAAGACTGCAGAAAAATTAAATTTAACGCAGCCTGCGATTTCAATTCAATTAAAGAATTTCCAGGATCAATTTGATTATCCATTGATCGAAATCATCAATAAAAAAATTCAGGTCACGGGTTTAGGAAGAGAAATTGCAATTGCTGCAGAAAGCATTATCAACGAAATTGATAATATCAATTATAAATCACAAAATTATAAGAACAAACTAGCAGGACACCTTAAGATAGCCATTGTATCTACTGGTAAATATATCATGCCTTATTTTTTAGGAGACTACTTAAAACAAAACAGTGGTGTTGATTTGACAATGGATGTAACTAATTATAGTCAAGTGCTTAATAGTTTATTACAGTATGAAATAGATTTTGCATTGATTTCAGATGATCCAGAAAATATCAAATTTGAAAAATTTGATTTAATTAAAAACGAATTATTCCTAGTAGGTAACAACCATTCAAATAACCCATTGAATGGTGATAAATCTATTAATGAAAGTACTTTCTTATTTAGAGAAGCGGGTTCTAGAACAAGACTTATCATGGAGAATTTTCTTTCTAAAAATAAAATAAAAATAAAAAAGAAGATCGAGTTAACTTCAAATGAAGCTGTAAAACAGTCAGTCATAGCAGGAATTGGCTACTCCATTATGCCATTGATTGGTATAAGAAATGAAATCGAAGCTGGCTTACTTAAAATTATTCCAATGAAAGGGCTTCCTATTCAAACCAATTGGCGACTAATTTGGTTGAAAGAAAAAAGATTGTCTCCAATTGCAGAGTCTTATCTTAGTTTTCTTGAAAAAGAAAAGGAAAATATTATTAAAAATTATTTCTCACTACCCAACCACAAATAAACTGGTAATCCTGAGGTGATTAAAGCCAAGCCCATCATTGCTTCGAATGGCTGGTTAATCATTGTCATGAAATATGTTTCTCTAAAAACAAAACTATAACTACTTATGTTTTTGTTTTTCACTACGCTCTTTTGACCTTCTTAATCTCCTTTCGTATTTTTCTTGCATTTCTGCATTCAATGTATGCAAATCACCTGCCTTATTGTATTTCTGACCTTTTGTTGTAATGATGATTGCACCATTCTGAGCTCCAGCACCATATACAACTGCAGCACTTGCACCTTTTAAAACTGTAATAGATTCAATGATATTTGGATCTATATCAAATAATCGATTTGACATGACAGAGTTGGCATCAAAACCAGTACCATTATTATTGACTGAATTATCAAATGGAATCCCATCTACAATAACCAATGGTTGATTATTCCCATAAAAAGATGTAAAACCTCTAAAATTTAACCTTGTACTTTGACCTGGCGCTCCACCACCACCTTGGATATTCACTCCAGCAATTTTTCCAGACAATGTCTTAAGAACATCATTTTCTGACTTTTGCGTTAGGTCTCCAGACTTAACGGTAACAGATTGTGCTTGTATAGTCATACATCCAGTGAATAAACACAATAATAATTGAAGACTTTTTTTCATTGGATTTGATTTACATAAAATTACAATAAGTATTTAATTTAACTTCAATTTATATTTTAAATTATGTGTTACGTTGTAGGGGTTAAAATACCCAAAAAACAAACGGTCAAAATAGGTGATAAAAAGATTGACCTAGACCCCATTGAGCTGCCTGCCCAATCTGGATTTAGCTACCAGCACTGGCCGGTGCTTTTTAATGAACAACAAGGGCAAGAAAATCACTTAAGACCTGGGATGATGCATTGGGAATTGATTCCTAACTGGGTAAGAAATCAAAAAGAACTGACCGAATCCAGAAAAAAGTACACCACCCTAAATATTAAATCGGAGGGGATTCTACAAAACAAAGTGGCGCAAGCTTTAGTACATACCAATAGATGTCTTGTCCTAGCTTCCCATTTTTTTGAATGGCAGGAAGTCAATAAGGTCAAATTTCCGCATTGCATTCAATTAATCAATCAGGAATTATTTTTTATCGCGGGGGTCTGGAATACATGGACCGATCATACATCGGGAGCAGTGAAAAATAGTTTTGGCATCATCACAACAGAAGCCAATGAATTCATGGCTAAGATCCATAATGTTAAAAAAAGAATGCCTACTATTTTGAATGAAGACTTAGCAGCAGCTTGGGTTTCATCGTCATTAACGACCAATGAGATACAATCAATTGCAGAGACAAAAATTGACAGCAATGCCATGCAAGCACATACTGTGGCCAAAGATTTTTTACAATCCACCGATCCTTGTGAAAAACAAGTCTATCAAATTTTTACGCCACAAACTTTGTTTTAAACACCACTATTTTGTTGATGTATTGAATCCTGTTGTTACACATGTCTATGATAAAGTGCAAGTCTCATGTAATTCAGGTACAATCACCTCTTTGAAGCCTTTTTTTCTGAGTCTTTCTGCAAAATGATCTTGCACTTCTGGCTCACCATGTACAATATACACCTGTTTAACATCTGCTGGATTTTGACAAGCTAAGAACTGCATTAAGTCCTCGTAATCACCATGCGCACTCATGCTTTTAATAGCGCCTATTTTACATCTTACTTCAAATGGTTCTCCATAAATGCGGACTTCCGTTGCGCCATTCATTAAACGACCTCCAAGGGATCTTGGCTCACAATAACCCACCATTAAAATGGTGTTTTTCGCGTTGCTAATATTATTCTTTATATGATGTTTTACCCTACCAGCATCTGCCATACCAGATGCTGAGATAATCACTTTTGGATGCATGTCTTCGTTCAATGCTTTACTCTCATGAACCGATTTGATATACCTCAAGCCTTCAAAATCAAATGGATCATCGTCTACTTCTAAAATTTTTTGTATTTTTTTATTGTAGTATTTAGGGAATTTTTTGAGCATTTCTGTGGCCTCCATACTCAAAGGGCTATCTACATAAATTGGTATATGTGGCAAACGCTTTTCAAGTGAAAGCTGATTGAGTTCAAATAAAATTTCTTGTGTTCTACCAACACTAAATGCAGGAATAATTAGATTTCCTTTCTGTTCGATACAAGTTAGTTGGATCCATTTTAGTAAGTCATCTGGTGTTGAATGAATCAAGTCATGTAGCTTATCGCCATAGGTGCTTTCAATAAGGATATAATCTGCTGGCGGAAATTTTGCAGGTGACCTTAAAATCATATCTCGATACCTACCTATATCACCACTAAAAGTGAGGGTCTGTGTTGTAGTGTTTTCTTTAATCTTTAGACTCACTGCAGCACTCCCAATAATATGGCCAGCTTCTGTAAAAAGGACTTCTACATGTTCAGAAATAGTATAAGGCTTATCATATTCAACAGTCTGTAACATTGGAAGCAATAAATTCACGTCATCGATAGTGTATAAGGGCTCTATTAGCGGCATCCCCTCTCTAGCCAATCTTTTATTTTTATATTTAGCGTCGTCTCTTTGGATCATTGCAGAGTCTTCTAATAAAATTTCGACTAACGCTTTTGTAGCTGGAGTGCAATACACTTTACCTCTAAATCCCTCTGCTGCTAATTTTGGTAATAGCCCAGTATGATCTATATGTGCGTGGGATAAAATAACATAGTCAACTGTCTTGGGGTCAAAACCAAAATTAGCATTGTATGCATCTGTGTCTCGTCCCATTCCTTGAAACAAGCCACAGTCTAATAAAAAATTTTCACCATTGACTAATTGAACTAAATGTTTTGAACCGGTCACTGTACGTGCTGCTCCATGAAAACTTATTTTCATACAATTGTATTTGTACTAAAGTTACTACTATAATGCGATGGCAGCAATGATATAATCTGCAATTAAAATAAGGATACAGCTAATTACGACGGACTTCGTACCAGATTTGCCAATTTCCAATGCGCCTCCTTTTACATAGTAACCGAAAAATGAAGGAACAGTACTAATAATAATTGCGAAAATAAACGATTTGTAAAAACTAATATTGATATAGTGTACCACAAAATCTTTACGAATACCTGTGATAAAAATTTCGGCAGGAACTACATTCGTCCAACTACCCACCAAATAACCACCCCAAATACCAGTCACTGCAGAGATACCCACCAACATTGGAACAGTGGTAATAGCACCTAGTATTTTTGGAAGAATTAAATAGTTTTTTGTATTGATCCCCATAATTTCTAGTGCATCTATTTGCTCACTAACGCGCATATTGCCTAATTCACTGGCAATCTTACTGCCCACCACGCCTGCAAGTACAATACATAAAAAAGTAGGTGCAAATTCTAATAAAATACTATCTCTAACAATGATACCAATTGTTGACAAAGGCACCAATGGACTTACTAATTGAGAAGCTGTTTGAACAGTAGTTACAGCACCTAGGAAAAAAGAAATAATGACAACAATAGGTAAAGACCCAATACCAATATCCACGCATTGCCTGATATACTCTTTCCAAAACATGTGTTTGTTTTCGGTCATAGTAAACATGCCCTTGAGCAACAATAAGTACTTACCAAAAAGGGTAAAAAAATCCATGGATATATTTTAACTATTTCTTTTTCTTCTTCAATTTCTTCCACCAGCTCGTTCTTTCAACTTCTGTCGTCGTGTCTATTCTTGTTTTCAATTGCGCATCTACCACTGCTACAGTAGCCATATTAATGATATTATGCACACTTGATCCTAATTGCAACACATTCACTGGCTTTTTCATACCTAATAAAATTGGACCTATCACGTCGATTCCACCAATCTCTTTCAGTAAATGATAAGCAATATTACCTGCTGTCAAATTTGGAAAAATTAAAACGTTCACGTCGGCATCCACTAAATCACTAAATGGATAATTCTCTTTCAATATATCTTTATTAAATGCAAGCATGCCCTGCATTTCACCATCCACAATTAAAGATGGATTTTTTTGTTTTACTATTTTAGACGCTTCTGCGACCAATCTTGCTTCTGGCGTATCACTACTTCCAAAGTTTGAATAACTCAACATGGCCACACGTGGCTCCATATTGAAATTCCTTACTTCTTTAGCTACTAATAAGGTAATATCTGCCAACTCTTCGGCAGTTGGACTAATGTTCACCGTCGTATCTGCTAAAAATAAGGGCCCTTTCTTTGTTAAAAGGATATACATTCCAGCAATCTTTTTCACACCTTCATCCACTCCAATAATTTGCAATGCTGGCTTGATACCGTCTGCATAATTACGCGTTAACCCAGACAACATGGAGTCTGCTTCGCCTGTTTCCACCATCATCGCGCCAAAATAATTTTGCGTACGCATTAATTTTGCGCTCTCATATTTATTGATCCCCTTGCGTTGTCTTTTTTGAAACAATAATGAACCAAAGAACTCACGCTTTGCTTCCATTGCATCGCTTCTAACATCTATGATCGGTAAATCATCAATGTCGATATTGTTTTCAGCAGCAATATTTTTAATTCGGGCTTCATTACCTAAAAGAATTGGGTAAGCAATGCCATCATCATAGATAATACTAGCTGCTTTTAAAATTTTAATGTTTTCTGCATCTGCAAAAACCAAACGCTTTGGATCACGACGCGCTTTGTTACTAATTAAACGAATCATTTGATTGTCTAATCCCAAACGTTTATTTAAACTCAACTCGTATTCAGCCCAATTAGTAATTTGCTGTTGTGCTACACCTGATGCTACTGCTGCTTTTGCCACTGCAGGTGCTACTGTACTCAATAACCTTGGGTCCAATGGCTTTGGAATGATATATTCTGGGCCAAAAGATAAATTAGTTTGGTTATAAGCCATGTTCACTAAATCAGGCACTGCTGTTTTTGCTAATTCAGCCAATGCTTTCACCGCAGCTAATTTCATGGCTTCATTGATAGCAGATGCACGAACATCTAGTGCGCCTCTAAAGATGTAAGGGAAGCCAAGTACATTGTTGACTTGGTTTGGAAAATCTGTTCTCCCAGTTGCCATAATGATATCCTTACGTACAGACGCTGCTTCTTCATATCCAATTTCTGGATCTGGATTGGCGAGTGCAAATACGACTGGATGCTTTGGCATAGATGCAATCATTTCCTTGGTCACCACATTGCCTACACTTAATCCTAAAAATACATCCGCTGATTTCATCGCTTCTGGCAAAGTCATTTTATCTGACTTAATCGCAAATGGTTTTCTGTCTATACCTAAATCTGTTCTGCCTTGGTGCAATACACCGTCTTTATCAAAGAGTGTAAAGTTTTCGTAGCGTGCACCTAATGCCACATATAATTTAATACAAGCCATCGCTGCAGCACCTGCGCCATTGACAACAAATTTTGCTTTTTCAATTTTTTTCTTTTGTAATTCCAATGCGTTCAACAAAGCAGCACTACTAATGATAGCAGTACCGTGCTGGTCATCGTGCATCACAGGAATATGCATCTCATCTCTCAAACGCTGTTCAATGTAAAAACATTCTGGCGCTTTAATATCTTCCAAATTGATCCCGCCAAAAGTAGGCTCTAATGATTTTACAATTTCTATAAACTTGTCTGGATCTGATTCGTTGATCTCGATATCAAACACGTCGATGTCTGCAAATATTTTAAACAATACAGCCTTCCCTTCCATCACAGGCTTACTTGCCAATGCGCCAATATTACCTAAACCTAATACAGCAGAGCCATTGGTTATTACGCCAACCAAATTTCCTTTAGCTGTGTACTTATATACGTCTGCAGGATTATTTTTGATCTCTGTACATGGAATAGCCACGCCAGGACTATACGCAAGGGATAAATCTTTTTGAGTTTTTGCCTCTTTTGTAGGAACGACTTCGATCTTACCAGGTCTTCCACCAGCATGGTATTCTAAGGCTTGTTCTCTTCTTAATTTGTCTCTATTTGTCTTATCTGCCATGAAAAAAAATTTAAAATAAAAGTTTATTTATAACTGCGCCCCCAACCAAGCCATCATACCAACGCCTTGTTCAATGGCAGCTTCATCTATATTAAAATGCGGCGTGTGCACATTATGCACAATACCAGCCGATTCGTTTCTAACGCCTAAACGGAAAAAACAACCCGGTATCACTTGTGAATAATAACCAAAATCTTCGGCACCCATTCTTTTTTCTGTTTCTTCTACATTTTCCTTCCCCATATATTGGTCGGCTAGTTTCCATGCCGCTTCTGTGATCATCGGTTCATTGTCCACAGTTGGATAGCCCACATCAACTCTAAAATCAATCTCTGCACCAGTAGCTAAAGCTAGTCCTTTTGCTTGTTGTAGCATTAATTCATGTGCTTTAAAACGCCAAACTTCATCCATTGCTCTAAAAGTACCCATTAATTTTACTTCACTTGGAATGACATTCGTAGTGTTTCCTCCATGAATAGAACAGATGGACAATACAGAAGGATTTTGTGGATTTCTATTTCTTGAAATGATGGTTTGTAGACTTTGGATCAACTGTGCAGCCACTAAAATGGTATCCACAGTTTGATGTGGTGTAGCAGCATGTCCACCTGGGCCTTTAATGCTAACGTACAATTCGTCTGCACTCGCCATCACACGCCCTTTTCTAAAACTTAATTTTCCTTCATTTAATCCTGGATGCACATGCAATCCAATGATCCCTTGAGGTTTTGGATTTTCTAATGCGCCATCACGAATCATATAACTTGCACCACCCGGATTTTTTTCTTCTCCTGGTTGAAATAATAATTTAATCGTGCCTTCAAATTCAGCTCTTAATGTCCATAAAACTTTTGCCGCACCTAATAAAATAGTAGTGTGCACATCATGTCCGCAAGCATGCATCACACCTTCATTGGTGGACTTATAATCAATTGTATTTTCTTCAATAATTGGTAATGCATCCATGTCGGCACGTAAAGCAATTACACGTTTTGTTGGATTTTTTCCTTCAATGATTCCCAGAACGCCCGTAGTTGCAATCACTGTAAAAGGGATGCCTATCGCTGTTAATTTAGCTTGAACATATTTACTTGTTTCAAACTCTTGATAACTTAATTCTGGATGCGCATGTAAATGTCTTCGTATCGCAATATTTTCCGATTGATGCTGCGCAGCTAAGGCTTTTATTTTATCGAGTAACATGGCTTAATAATTACTTTTTGTTTGATCCACTTGTGCGCCTGTGACAATAGCCACTCCTGCACTACAACCAATTCGTGTGGCGCCTGCTTCGATCATTAATTTTGTAGTAGCGTAATCTCTAATGCCGCCCGAAGCTTTAATTTGCACATTTTCTGGCAAATATTTTCTGAACAATTTTACCGCTTCTACACTTGCTCCTTTTTCTGCATAGCCAGTAGATGTCTTTAAATAATCAATACCCGCTATACCATAAATATCGCAACATTTAATAATCTCATCGTCTGTTAAAACACCAGATTCAATGATGATTTTTATCATCTTACCTTTTGAACGAATCACCGGCATAATATGGTTGATCTCGTCTGCAATGGCCATCCAATCTCCGTTTTTGATTGCCGAAATATTAGCCACCACATCTAACTCGTCTGCACCATCCACCATTGCTAAAATAATTTCTGCGATCTTAGCTTCTGTGGCACTATAACCAAATGGAAAACCAATTACGGTGGCCACTTTCACATCAGATCCTGCTGTGAGTGATTTTGCTAATTTTACAAAATTAGGCGGCACACATACAGCTGCAAAAGCATACATTTTTGCTTCTTCACAAACTTTATGAATATCCGACACCAAGCAAGTTGGTTTCAGTATTGTGTGATCGATGTATTGATTAAGCGGCATCTTTTCCATGACAAGCTTTGTATTTTTTTCCACTGCCACAAGGACAAGGATCATTGCGTCCAATTTTTGGACCTACAGTGATTGGCGCTTGCTTAGGTGTAGATGGATCATGGTATTCGTTTTCTTTTGGTGTTCCATCCTCAGTTCTATTCGCGCTTAACTTACTTAGATCTGTTTTTTGTTGACGCCCTTCTTTTACCTCATTTGCTTCCAATGGAATATGCGCATGACATAAAAACTGCACCATTTTATGATTGATCTCAATATCCATTTTCCTAAACAATTCAAAGGCTTCCATTTTGTAAATCACCAATGGATCCTTTTGCTCATAGGTAGCTGTTTGTACAGATTGTTTTAAATCATCCATTGCACGCAAATGTTCTTTCCATGCATCATCAATCAAACTCAACGAAATAGACTTTTCAAATTCAGTCGCTAAGGCAGCGCCCTTGGTCTCTAAATTTTTATCCAAATTCACTAGCACATTGAACATTGCTTTACCATCACTCACTGGGACAATGACATTTTCAATATGCTTCCCTTCCTGTGTTCTAATATTTTTAAAGACAGGGATGCTATTTTGCATCATTTCTTTTTTCTTATACTCATAATGCGCAACCGCTTCTTGGTATAATGATTCTGCTAAGTCATTTTCTTTTGCTGCAGCAAATTGTTCTTTAGTGATTTTGGTATCTAATCCAACTTGTACAATCAAAGCCAATTTTAATCCTTCAAAATCATTATTTGTTTTATGATTGAAGCTTAAGTTTTCAATCACTTGATAAAACGCATTGTCTAGGTCTAATGCCAAACGTTCACCAAACAAAGCATGGTTTCTTTTTTTATAAATCACCGTTCTTTGTTTGTTCATCACATCGTCATATTCCAACAAACGCTTTCTTACACCAAAATTATTTTCTTCTACTTTTTTCTGTGCTCTTTCGATTGACTTAGTGATCATACTGTGCTGAATCACTTCCCCTTCTTTATAGCCTGCAAAGTCCATCACCTTAGCAATACGCTCACTTCCAAACATGCGCATTAAATCGTCTTCTAATGAAACAAAGAACTGAGAAGAACCCGGATCACCTTGTCTTCCAGCACGACCTCTTAACTGTCTGTCTACACGACGAGAGTCATGACGTTCTGTACCTAATATCGCCAAACCACCTACTGCTTTTACTTCGGGGCTTAATTTAATATCTGTTCCACGACCGGCCATATTAGTGGCAATCGTTACTGCACCTGTTAACCCTGCTTCCGCAACCACTTGCGCTTCTCTAGCATGTTGTTTCGCGTTCAATACATTGTGTGGAATATTTTTTTGGCGCAACATTCTACTCAACAATTCACTCACTTCCACCGATGTGGTACCTACTAGTACCGGTCTACCTTCTGCACGTAATGCTTCGA
>JACCDN010502924.1_pt1 | contig 14250 bp, 12 predicted proteins | sample 7441691 | NCBI WGS metagenome assembly JACCDN01 (sample SAMN15323439, study PRJNA562643) | freshwater metagenome | isolation source: river surface water | place: USA:Blue River Watershed | collected 2017-08-16
GCTCTGAACGGTGCTCTGTGTAGAAAGCACCGAGCTCTGCGACGGTCCACACGCGAGGACCTGCAGAGGCTGCAGACTTCTTAAATGCCACTTTGGGACTTCCTTCTTAACCGGTTTGGTACTTCAGTGACACCCGTCGGTGCCTCTACTACCTACTACGGATCCCATCCTAGTTTGTCGCGGGGAAGGGACAAAACGGACATTTTGCTTTGGGTGAACGGTCTCCACTGATATTCTCGTGCGGTGCGCGAAATAATTGTCACGGGTGGTGCCGGTTATATTGGATCTCATATCGCCCAAGAATTCCTGGATCTCGGTTATGACGTCCACGTCATCGATAATTTACAAACTGGCCATTTAGAATTTGTTCCTTCGGGGGTAAATTTTCACCTCGCAGATGTGACAAGTCTTGAACAGGTATCTCAAATTTTTGCACAGCTCAAAGATGCTTCTAGTGCTGGTGTCGTACACGCAGCTGGCCTCAAGTTCGCAGGTGAGAGCATTAAAGCGCCCCTGGATTTTTACAACGCAAATACAAACTCAACAATTCAATTGCTGAGAGCCATGTCAAAATTTATGATAACTAATCTCGTATTCTCATCATCAAGCTCCGTATATGGTCATCATGCTGCCAATGGGGCTGTGGCTGAAGACTCAGAACTTATGCCAATTAGTCCCTATGGGCGATCAAAATTATTTGCAGAGCAAATCATTGATGACGCTAAGATTCCATTTGAAATCAATTCGGTTGCTCTTCGATACTTCAATGTCATCGGAAGTAGACCAGAATGCGGTCTGGATTTAAGCAAGTTTAATCTGCTTCCCAACCTTTATCGAGCTGTTACTAGCAATCATTCGATACAAGTTTTTGGAGATACTTACTCAACGCCAGATGGGACGTGCATTCGAGACTATGTCGACGTAAGGCAACTTGCCAAAGCTCATGTCCGGTTTCTCGAGCAATTAAATTTAGGTGTACAAATTCCCTCAGCAATCAACATTGGTAGTGGACATGGTTTTTCCGTGCGAGAAGTAATTGATGTTTTGCAGAGTATTACTGGAAAATATTTAAATGTTGAAGTTGTTTCAGGGAGACAGGGAGATCCTGCAATTACATTAGCTGATACATCGGTTGCGAAAAAAGTTTTAAACTGGGACCCGTTTTATACACTCGAGGAAAGCGTCGCCTCTGGCTGGGAATCTTGGCAAAGAAGTTCTAACTTATATCCCCATTGATTCGGCCTGCTTTGCAAAGTTATGATTCATAGATCGCAGTTCTTCAAAAGTTCCCGAAGCTTGGATTCTGCCTTCTTCAAGGTAGTAAATTATATCTGCATTGCGTATAGTTGAAAGTCTGTGAGCAATTACAACAAGTGTTTTAACGCCCTTTAGGCCAACAATTTCTGAAGAAATCTCCTTTTCAGTTATCCCGTCCAAAGCGCTTGTTGCCTCATCTAATACCAGGATTTCTGGATTTGTATACATAGCTCTTGCTATACCAAGGCGTTGCCTCTGACCACCACTAATTGCCTTGCCTTCCTCAGACAAAATAGTCGCTTCCTTCTGTGGAAGTGTAGATACATACTCGCTCAGCCTTGCCTGTCTAAGCGCCATAGTAACCTGCTCCGAATTGATTTCGTCGGCAGAAAAACCCAAAGCCACATTTTCAGCAATGCTTCCATGTTTCAAATAAACACTTTGTGGTACGTAACCGATTAACCCGGGGTATTTTGAAATTGCATCTCGAGGCGATAATCCCATAATTTTTACCGCGCCCTCATTAGGCGTCAATAAACCTAGGAGTAAATCTATAACTGTAGATTTCCCCGAACCTGAAGGTCCTACAAAAGCTACGAATTGACCTTTCTTTATTGCTAGATTGATTTCTTTAATTTCAAATTGGTCTTTACCATCATAGTGAAAAGAAACGTTTAATAATTCAATGGACGTTTCAGGCGAGGAAATAATTTTAGACGCATCTGAAAGTTTTGGTGCAGTAAACTTTGAAATTTCATCATAAAGCTGCAAAGTGGGCAAAGCAGTCCCTATTGAGTTGCGAATAGTCAGTGCTGATTGTTGAATCCTCAACATCGCTGGTACAAATCTTGAACTTGCAGCGAGAAATAATGCGAGAGTTGCTACAGCATTCACTGCATCTGTGCGAACAAATTGAATTGATGAAATTGTAAGTAAGCACAAAACAATCGCAATTTCCATTACATACTTGCTAACACTTGGCATGAAAGACATTTCAGCCACGTTATGTGAAAGTTTCTGCCTACTATTTCTGACGAGTTCTTCGTAGTGGTTCGTTTTATTCCTGACAAATATCTCTCGGAATGCCGAGAATTCTTCAAGTAGAAGTCTTGAGCTACTAACTTGCAATTCTGCCGACTCAACACCTAATAACAGTGCACGTTTTTGTTGTACGAAATATAGGCAATACCCAATACCACCAAATAAGAAAACAATGGTGATTGCAACAATGGGATCAACTAAGAATAAGCCTCCAAGAATGACTAAAAGCAGGAAAGAATCAGATGTAATGGAAACCATACTGGCTGTAACCCCTGTGGTTATAGACTGCACTCCCGTAGTGAGCGAATACAAAAGAGACATTGGTGATTGCGCAGAAATCTGCTCTAGGTCTCCCGTTAAGATCTGTCTATTCATATTTGAGGTTATATGCGATGCCTTCGCACTAAGAAAGTATGAAATCCGTCGTGCCATGAAAGCTGAAATAAGTGTCTTTGAAATAAGGAAAATTGATGCAGCCCCAGCTATTAGCGCGACTTGAGTTTGTACTGTGCTGTTTTGCAGGTTGAAGGCCTCAAGTAGGCGTGCGGTGCGGAATCCTGGTGTTCGAGAAGAAATCCCGTTTACCGCAATCGCTCCAAGTATTCCGATCAAGGCCACACCCAACAGGTCCAGAAAACTAAGCCCTGATTGAATTATCGTGACTTGAAGGATCTTGCTTCTATCCTTGCGGGGGAAAATATTGATGCAACGTCTTATTGTAGAAAATGTCGCATTAGACTTGGGCGTGTTCAGCACTTGTTAATAGTAGTACTTTTCTATAAATTACCCAGTAACTTTCAACCCTAACCATCAATAATTCTGTCGAGGCGCGCTATGGTAACAATAAAACTTGTTGGTGGACTGGGAAATCAATTATTTGGCTACTACTTAGGCCAAGCCATTGGTAAAAAGGTTCGCTACGATGTTTCAGATCAAGCGCACGGTCTTGGATCACAAAACGTCTCAATTAAGGATCTTAACTTACCGGGTGACTTTGGGATTTTCTTAAATAGATTCTCAGCTGTGATTCCTGATCGATTTAAATTCTTGAAACGTTTGATGAGAAAACTATCATTTCTGAATCAAAAGTTTTTGAATAAGTCGAATATTTACGAATCTAAATCCGTTGGCTTTGATTCAGGGTTCGACTATGAGAAATGTAGTTTTACAAAAATTTATGGTTACTTTCAGAGTTATTTATATGTTGATGCTGCGATTGCTCGTGAACCTAATTTGCAGAATTTAGAATTAATCAATTCAAGCTCTTGGTTTCAAGATGTTAAGAAGCAAATGAAGGAAGTAGACCCGATAGTAATTCATATCCGGCGGGGAGACTATTTACATTTAAAGGACACTTACGGGATACTCCATGAAGAATACTATCTGCGCGCTATCGAAAAGTTTAACTCTTTAACTGGCGTGACTCTCCCTATCTGGATCTTTTCAGATGCACCAAATGAGATCGAAGAAACTATGCCAAAGTTAATGTTACTAGACCCAAAAGTTATATCTTCTCCAAATGGAGTTTCTGATGCAGAAACACTCATACTAATGTCTTACGCATCAAGAATTGTGATCGCTAATTCAACTTTTTCGTGGTGGGCTGCACGGATCAATGGGTCACATAAGCTAGTTATAGCTCCCGAAAAATGGTTTCGTGATTTTCCCGACCCTGAATTATTGATCCCAGAGTACTGGCTTAAGTTAAAAAGTTTTTGGCTTGATTAAATCTTCTGTGTCTCCTTCTCTTCCTGGCCTCTTTTCCTAAAAAGTAGATAGCAGGCAAGTATTCGAGATGAAAATATCGTACGAGAAAGTGTATTTGGTCGATCTGCTTAAAACCTCGATATTGCATACTTAAGTAAATATCTAAATAATGTAGAAAAACTCTTTCTCTTGACAGCGAAAGGTGTTTGTATTTATTTCTTTGAACCTCAAAGTTTGAAATAGCACTCGTGATGTCTTGATTCTCTCTACTATGTGCCAAGTAAAGGGAATGGGCTTTCTTTTTTGATTCCACATATCTAGTTGCGGTAATAGAGTTTTTCTGGAGAAAGTAAGTCAATAACTCCTGTGGAACCGAAACTAAATCTCCTACCTCGGAAAGGCGCAACCAAAGTGACAAGTCCTCTGCCGGGAAGTCGGATTCTCTGTAGCCTCCAACTTGCAACACAGTCTCTTTTCTTAGCATTGCAACAGGATGCGGAGTTCTTAAATTCGAAACTAAAGATATCTTCGTTGGTAGTGGATCTACGGGTGATGGGACTAGACCCAAATCTTGTCCCTCTGATCCACGGATTCTGTAATCACTAAAAATGCAAACCACATTCTTATCAATTACTGCTGATTGTAGATCAATGCGGGTGCCAACGTAATTGTCATCGCAGTCAAATCTAGCTAGCCAATCGTGAGATGCCTCTCTGATCCCTTGGTTTAAGGCATTTACTAATCCTTCTTTCTCAGCATAAATCACTTTGATGTTTCCAAATCTCGATGAATAACTCTTCAACATTTCCCGAGTTTCATCTGTTGAGTGATCTTCTATAAAAAGTATCTCATCCTGTTCTTCGCAAGTTTGGAGAATATTTGGTATAAAATCAGGTAAGTATTTTGCTCCGTTACGTACCGGGATTATCGCAGTTACGCATTCTCTTTTTGCCATGGCTGATAGAATAGCGTCATGAGAGATAATCAAGTTGATAGCGGCGTTTCAGTGGTTTTGCCGGCTCACGGAACCGTAAATTTCTTGACTGAAACTCTTGATTCAATTCTGCGTTCTACATCTCAACCCAATGAGATTCTTCTTGTTGATGATGGTTTTGACTTGAAAGTCGCAAGACAAGTGCGTTTGAATTTTCCCGATGTAAGAATTATACCTAACAAAGGTAAGGGATTGGTTGATGCTCTCAACACGGGTTTAAGCGAGTCTCGTTATGATTTGATTGCGAGAATAGACGCTGATGACCTTATGGAACCCGAAAGACTTGAAGTTCAAATGCGCGATTTTCGCATTAATACAAAATTGATGCTACTAGGATCTCAAGTTAAATACATTGATGATTTTGGTAGATTTAATGGCCAATCTGCCTACCCCGTAGGTGATATCACAGCTCAAACCAGACAGGGTGAGAAGTGCTTGCTTGCACATCCCTCGGTAATGTTCAGACGCGATGCGGCTATTTCGGTTGGTGGTTACAGGCACATTTTTCGGATAGATAACGTGGATCTTTCCGAAGACTTTGATCTTTGGATTCGCATGTCAAGAGTTGGACTGGTTCTTAACTCTGTAGATTCGCTAACGCGTTATCGGCAACATGGTTCACAATTATCCATTGTTCATCGATTACCGCAAGAATTATCCACGTATTACGTAAGAGCGGTATCAAAATACGAGAATGTAGGTACCCAATCTGCTCGCCATATAGAAATACACCACTCCGAACTAATTGATCTAAGCGTTATAAAATTTGTTTTTGATCAAATTGGTTTTATTCAAGCATTAAGATTCTGTATAGAATTCCTCGCATTCAAGAAAATAATTGGATTTCGACTCCGAAGAATATTGACACGTATATTACGCTTTTAGCTAGGTTTATTTTGGCTCAATTTTTCAGCACAGACCATGGCGAGATTAGAAAATACATTTGAATTTAGTACGTCGTTTTCGTGTTTCTTTAAATTGTTGTACTGCTGCATAAACATTGTGTAACGTTGCATGTTTGTTAAGTTCAAAATATTCTGAATAGCTCCCGTGATTTCTTTTAAGGAGGAATAAGGCAGGAGTTCTTTAGGGGTATCGTTCAGATATGTAGTTGATTCTTGACCGACATACACGGTGAGACACCCAGCAGACACAGCATCAAATAGTTTTTCGCTTACGTAATCTAGAGAATTTTCAATGACTAGAGCGGTTTGGTATTTTGCATAAGTAGCAAACTTAGAATTTACTTTACCTTTATAAATTTTATCAGGTGGTTGAGACAGGTTACCCGGGTTAAACGATAAGTCCCTAAATTTATGCCTACGTGCATTCGCAAACCACCACCTAAAGTTTAATAATTCATTTGAATGCCAATCTTTTCCATATAGATCTAGTAATCCTTTTCTTCCCAATTTCCAAATGACTTTTCTGCGCAGGCGATACTTCGCATCTTTATGCCCCGAAAACTTATTTGCTTGAATGATTACGATTCTATTCTCTCGCAGTGACCAAGTTTCATAGTTTGGGGGATTTTCTATTTTTGCTTGAGGCCATGGGAAAGGCACACCGTCTATCTTGCAAGCCCATTTATCAGATGGACTCAGTCTTAATCCAAATTTTGTAAAATACTTTGCATCGTAGAGTTCAGGTTCGACCGCTTGTGGTTCCCAATTGATTAGAATCTTTCTATCAGCGGAAAGTTTCTTTATCGTGTCTAATTCTAGAAGTGAAGGATGGTAACCTAAACAAATCAGAGCTTCTATTTGGTCGCAATTAGTTGTTTGCGCAAACGAATTTCCAGATTCTGTAAGGTAATGAAAAAAACCGTTCCAGGGATTTGAAGATTGATTTTCGTAGAAAATTTCGCCGCTCTGCCCAATTACGCAAATATGCATGATTTTTAAATGTTCCTAATAGAAGTTACCAATATTTTAAGTGCAATTCTATAATTTTTTTTGTCCCTTGTTAATCCAAGAAAAGTAAAAATCATTGCTTGACCTAAATTAGCGAATTGAAAAGCGGCACGTCTCGCTATTCCGCCACCCATCACATTTATCAATCTTCTGCGATTTTCTACCCACGCTTGAAAATGAACCAATTTCTCGGGGCGGTCAATTGGTGACTCATAATGGTTAATCACTATGCTTGGGTTAGTAATGAGTTTTCCGTTTTTTCGAGCGCGGACTGAGAATATTACGTCTTCTCCTAAAGATTGTCCTTGGAAATCACATTCGAATTCTAGTTCCGAGATTAATCCGCTTCTCCACATTGAACACCCAATCAGCCAATCAACTTGAATATTTTCATCAAGATTTGATCTAACCGGGATGTTTACACCGCTGCGAAGCAGAACTCCGTCACGGTTTGAATCTAAGAGAAATATTCTGCGTGCTAAACCCAGGAACCCAGAAGGTTTCATTCTTCTTTGGGGAAGTTGTTCGTTCAATGCAACCCCGGACACGCCTACCGCATCACACAAAACTAAATTTTCAACCAATCTTGAGACATAGTCGTGTTCAACTAGAACATCGTCATCAAGAAATGCCAGGAATTCAAGATCTCTGTCTATCATTCTTTTCCCAATGTTTCTTTGTTCTGCAGCAGATCTAATCTGAGTGTGAATATGAGAAAACTTGATTTCTGAATGGGTCCATTTAGGCAACGGTACGTACTCATCTGACGAATCAACAACTATGATTTCGTCTATCTGCGTATCTTGATTCTTAAGGCAGGTTAAAACTCTTTCTAGTTCCGCTTTTCGATTTCGAGTTGGGATTACTATTCCAATTTTTTTCAATTGGTGTTCTGCTATCGGTGGTGGGTAAAGTACTCGATTGTTTTCGCTAACCCACTCATTCGATCTACTTTAGGTTCCCAATTTAAATTTTTCTTAGCTAATGAAATGTCTGGCTCACGCTGCACTGGATCGTCCTGAGGCAAAGGAAGGAATTCAATCGCTGAGTTTGAATTTGTGAGGGCAATTATCTCTTTGGCTAATTGCAACATATCAATAGGGGTGGGGTTGCCTATGTTGATTGGTGAATGGATTTCGGAATCAAAGAAAAGTGTAAGAATCCCTGTGATTAAATCATCCACAAAACAAAAACTTCTGGTTTGTTCTCCTGTGCCATAAATCGTTATTGGTTTATTTGATAGAGCTTGAACAATAAAATTGCTTACAACCCTACCGTCATCTGGACGCATTCGAGGTCCAAAAGTATTGAAAATTCTAACAATACGAATGTCTAAATTATGTTGACGGTGGTAGTCAGTAAAGAGAGTCTCAGCCGCGCGCTTGCCCTCGTCATAACAGGATCTGATTCCAATTGGATTTACGTTTCCCCAATAAGATTCCAGCTGAGGTGAAACCTCTGGATCACCGTACACCTCAGAAGTTGAAGCTTGAAGAATTCTTGCCCCGGTTCGTTTTGCTAATCCAAGCATATTTATAGCTCCATGGACACTCGTTTTTAACGTTTGAACTGGATCGCTTTGATAGTGGATGGGTGATGCTGGGCAGGCAAAATTAAAGATTCCATCAACTTCAACGTACAATGGAATTGTGACGTCGTGACGGATAAACTCAAAATTTGGATTTGATAAATTATGGTGAATGTTTTCTTTTCTTCCCGTGTACAAATTATCAACTGCCAAAACTTCGTGTCCTAATTCAAGTAGTCGGTCGCATAAGTGGGAACCTAGAAAGCCCGCTCCTCCAGTAACTAAAATTCTCATTTTTTCCCTTTCGCTATCAGTTTCCAGCTCTGCTTATCTAGGCGACTAAGCAGTTCAATTAGGTCTGGAGCGTCCATTACTTCATATTCTATTTCTTTGCCAATCACATACTTTGAATAAAGAGCATAGCTTTTTATTGCAAAATCAATGTATGTTGGCGATGTCTGTGCGCTTTTATTTCTATAAAACGCGATGCCACTTCCAACTGCTGAAAATGATATTAAACTCGATTCAATTCTGCCAAGTCTATTATGATGACCGTGGGGCTTTTGGTCATCTGAATCCTGGTAAAAAATCCCACCTTTCCGGGCCAAATAAAAAGTCATCCGATCAAAAAAATCAATTATTGGAAGGATCCTTGGGGTGTATCTATTTCGCGCTCTGCCTTCGATGAAATCAAATATCGATTGCTCACGCAAAGTTATTAGCGATCTGTTAAATCCAAAGCAATTTGTATTTACACAATCTCGCCTGAAGAAGTGCACAAATCCAGCAAACTTTCCTCCTCGTGCCACTCTATGCCTGTATGGCCTTCTTGTACCCGTTACGGCATAGCCATCGTTAAGTGCTCTAAGTATTGGTGACAAAACTTCTCCGACGAAAATATTGTCAGCATCGAGATGAATCAAGTATTCTTCTTTCCTGTAAAGGATTAGTTTACTCCAAAGTAGTGCAGTACCGCGATGCCCGTATTGATATGCCGCCTTTACTTGAGACTCAGTTAGATCTAGCTCTCCTCGTTCAGAATTGATTTCTATTGGAATAATAAGTTTGTTTTTCTTTAGATTGAGCAAATCTTCACGATACCCAATAACGTGCAGTGGTAGATCGTGGTGTGCCAAATATGAACTTGTAGCTGCTTCTAGTAGTTCACCGCAGCCCAATGCCTCCATCCAAATGAACGTTGACTTGTTCTCACTTCTGTTTCCTAAAATCATAGTTGTATAGTAGATTGCGAAAGCGAACAATGAGGGTTCTGAATAGAGTTTTGACTACAATTTCGCCGCAAAGAGGCTGAAACCGACTAGACTTCTCGAATGTTTGAACAAATTATAGTTCGTTTTTTAAAGCATTTCAGTAGCCAAAATTTGCGCAATGCCCTTGGTCGAACATCGTTATCTGAAATTGAAAAATTTATTTTGGACGGCTACTCGGATGTTTTATTCAGAGATTTGAAGCTGAAGTCAAGCGACTCTATTTTGATTCTTGGTGGCTATCTTGGTGACTCTGTTGAACGTTGGCTTGAAGCATCAAGCGGACAAGTAATGGTAGTTGAACCCGTCACGGAGTATTTTCAGATTCTAAATTCTAAGTTTTCTGGTAATCCGAGAGTCAAATTATTTAATCTCGCAGTTGGTGATCGCAATGGAATAATTGACATCTACATAGACGGAATGAAATCGGGTTCAAATGCGCATTCCGCTTTGATTCAATCAGCAGAAGTAATGGCTACTGATGCTTTTTTGAAGAAATTACCTGTCAAACCAACGGTGATTGAGATCAATATTGAAGGCGGGGAGTATTTAGTGATGCAGAATTTATTTAATTCAAATTTAGTTGAGCAGGTAAGAACTTTTCTCGTACAATTCCATAAGTACACCTATCGAGACGAAATTATGCGGGCGGAAATTAGGGAAAAGCTTTCAGCCACTCACACTGAAATATACTGTTACGAATGGGTATGGGAGCGCTGGGATAGCAAATCAAAGGGGAATTATGAAGTTTGAACTTTTTGAGGGTTCATTTTCACAGTCGGGTCAAGAATCTTTCGTTCTGAACATGCTTGGTAAGATTTCAGGTGGTTATTACGTTGAAATCGGTGCATTTCATGCGACAGATATTTCAAATACTCACCTTCTTGAATCTAAATTCGAATGGAAGGGAATCGCATTTGAAATCGATCGTAAAAAAAGTAAAGAGTACAAGCGAATGCGGTCTAATCAATGTATAACTGCAGACGCGACTAATTTTGACTATTTAAAGTGTTTTGAAAAGAATAATTTTCCCAAAGTAATTGATTACCTTCAGGTTGACATTGAGCCGGCATATCAGAGTCTTGCGGCACTGAAAATACTTCCCTGGGATATTTTCTCTTTTAGGACAATAACTTTCGAGCACGATCTGTATTCAAATCCTGACAACGAGCGAGTACAAAATGAAGCATTTGAATTATTGCAATCCTACGGCTATCACCGAGTAGCAAAAAATGTAAAAAGTAATGGTTTCCCTTATGAAGATTGGTATTGTCATCCTGATTTTATTCCAAACAGTAAAAAATTAATTATTTTGCCGAGTGATTCAGAGTGGAGAAGTTACTTTTTATAGTTTTGCGTATATCAATTATTCATGGACTTTCTTGAGTTCTCCTCTAGAAAAAGACTCTGCGAGTGGGATCTCGACAACTTTAAGGAACTTTCCATAGGACATGAGCGAAATTTATGAAGCACTTTTTATTCTGCTAAAGAAAATATTTTTCTTTAGTCTACCTAGAATTCTCTTCACAATTAATTTGTGAAACTTTCCTAGAGTTAACAGTAGTATTCGAGTTCGGGACCAAAAATGAATTGGGGTCACGGAAGCGTGAATTTTGGGTTGAAAAACAACCATGAGTATTAAAATGATGTACCTGAAATCTAATTCTTTTACAGCTTCATACAGTTCTTCTGCCATAGTGTAGGCAATTTCATTTTGTATCTGGATTGGGTATTCACTGGTCCATTTAAATAGAATGGATATTCTAGATTTTAGTAAACCATATTTTGTTCTAATTGACCGAGTCCGTTGCATACTATTGGGGCGTACCAAAATATCTACTAAACGTTCGGGTATCTGAACAATCTTTCCTGCTTTACTAATTCTAAGCCACATATCAAAGTCCTCGGCAAATTTGAGGGTCTCATCAAATATCCCCACTTCATCAAAAATTTTCCGCCTGCACAGAATGTTAGAACCGCCGCCGTAAACAATAAACCTGCGTGTGATCAAGTCGAGTGGGGACTCTGCAAATAATTGTTCGTTACATTCACTGAGTAAAATATTTCCATCGACTGACACCAATCTTACTTTTGAAAAAACAGCTGCACACTCGAACTGAGCAATGAATTCAACTTGTGTTTTCAATTTATTGTCTTGCCAAGTATCGTCACAATCCAGAAACGTGAGGTATTCTCCCATGGAACTGCGAATCCCTATGTTTCTAGTAGCCGCTAATCCTCGGTGGGATGATCGAATAACTCGCACATTCAATTTTTTACAAGCTTTAATCTCTTTTTGAATTTGTTGAAAAGTATCATCGCTGGATCCATCATCAACAAATATGACTTCAAAATCTTTAAAAATTTGCTGGTTTAAGGTCAAAAATAGATTCTCCACATATTGGCTCCCATTAAATATGGGAATAATTACGCTAACCAAAGGTTTTTTTGAATTATCACAGGATTCTGATGGTTCTACGTTTAATCTGTTACTCACCATAAGGTTATCTTCCCTCAAAAAGTCGAATAATTGAACTTTTGACCAGCTATCAATCTACATTTGCATTCATATCAGATCATGTCAGCCTATCGGGATTCTAATGTCACTAAATGTAAAGTTAAAGATCGACCGCCGCTCGGCAAACAACAAATTTGTTCCAGTTTTGAAGGCACCGAAAGGTTATATCCGCGCGTGTAAAAGGCTGTCATCGTGCTCAATCAGTCCTTGCGATAGCTAGCGGAACTCGCGACATTTCATTATTGGCGAATAGGGTGCCCTGAAGAGTTTTGATCCGGAGGAAGTGATGGAGGTGTCGGCTCGTCCACGAGCCGGCCTTGCTCCGTATTCAACGCGGGATGGCGTAGATTTTGCTGTCAGCAGACTGCGCGAGATGTTGGAACCCTTTTTAAACTCATAACTGCCAGGATGAGAAAATAATAGTTGAGATTACAAACCCAATACAGGGCGATGCTGGGACAGATCGAGCGAAATATAACGATAGACAGCGTCTAAAGTTTGTTGTTTACTTGATCTCAATCATTTCCCATTCTATCGTGGCCGACGTCGTCTCTGTGCTGAATTAGGACGAGGCTTACGAGTCCCACGGTTAGGTCCCTTATTCTCAACGATTGGCGCAACGTAAGGAATACCTGAAGGTTCCTGTGCTCCAGTGATTCGCATCAATTCTGTGCTTAGTGAAGTCACTGAAACAGATTTAGGCGTAACTCCTGCACGTGAAGTAAGACCCGAGACCGACTTCTGTTGCTTTGAAGTTGTGAGAGTTACAACTGCGCCTGATTCACCGGCACGGGCTGTTCGGCCTGAACGGTGTAGGTAATCCTTATGGTCTTGCGGAACATCGACGTGGACGACAAGTGAGATTCCATCGACGTGGATACCGCGTGCAGCAACATCTGTTGCAACAAGAGCTGCATTTGCTGAATCCTTAAAGAGAGCAAGGGTGCGGGTACGGACTGCCTGTGACTTGCCACCGTGAAGTGCTCCGACTGGAACACCAGCATGGGCTAGCTTGTCGCAAAGACGATCTGCGCCACGTTGTGTCTTAACGAAGAGAATTGTCTTGCCGTTACGGGCTGCAATCTGTGCGGTGATGTCATCTTTATCGCCTGGGTTCATTACGAGGATGTAATGCTCCATAGTTGATACAGATGCACGATCGTTTTGAAGTGAGTGTGTCTTTGGGCTCTTGAGGTATTGCTTAACAAGAGAATCAACGCCACGATCAAGAGTTGCTGAGAAGAGAAGACGTTGTCCATCAGGCTTTGCCTGATCAAGGATTTCCTTAACAACTGGAAGGAATCCCATATCTGCCATCTGATCTGCTTCATCAAGAACTGTGATTTGAAGTTGATCTAGTTGAACTTCACCCTTGTTAAGAAGATCGATAAGACGACCAGGGGTTGCAACCAAGATTGCTGTTGCCTTGCGCATTGCAGTGATCTGCTTTGCGTATGGCATTCCGCCTGCGATTACAACTGATTCGTGACCAATTGCGCGTGCGAGTGGTCGTAGAACTTCATCGATCTGCTGGGCTAATTCACGGGTTGGAGTGAGTACAAGAGCTAGTGGCTTATGTGGCTTTGCCTGTTTGCCACTGATGTTTGTAAGCAGGGCAAGGCTAAATGCAAGGGTTTTACCTGATCCGGTCTGGCCGCGGCCAAGAATGTCATGACCTGCAATTGCATCAGGAACTGTTGCAATCTGGATTGGGAATGGATGTGTGATTCCTTGAATGCTTAGGGCATTTGAAAGTGCTGGTGCGATACCAAGGTCACGGAAAGTTGTTGTTACCTCTGTCAGTGGTGTTGCATCGATGAGGTTAGCATCAGCCAAGTTTGTTGAGATGTAATCATCTTCTGCACCGAAATCAACTGCGGCGTTTGAATGTGTCTTTGAAGCGCGACGATCATCACGAGCAAATGCTGGTGAATCATTGCGACGATCACGTGGTGGCTTCTGTGTTGAACGTGGCTTAGATCCTGGGATGAACTTCTCACGCTTTTGTGGGATGAAGTTTGGAC
>JACCDN010616305.1_pt1 | contig 14247 bp, 10 predicted proteins | sample 7441691 | NCBI WGS metagenome assembly JACCDN01 (sample SAMN15323439, study PRJNA562643) | freshwater metagenome | isolation source: river surface water | place: USA:Blue River Watershed | collected 2017-08-16
AATGGCACCAGCTAAGAAGATCGGTGTTGCAGGAACAGATTCAGTTCCACGCGGAACTGCAGACTGGACTTCAGTTGCATCAAAGGTTCGCGCATCAGGAGCTAACGTTGTTATCTACGGTGGTTACACCGCAGAAGCAGCGAAGTTCTTCAAGGCGCTTCGCGATGGTGGCTACAAGGGCATCCTTGCTGCTGGAGATGGTGTTAACACATCAGACTTCCCAGATCTAGCAGGTACAGCAGCCGAAGGCGTTCGCCTCACCGCAGCTGATGTTCCTTTCGACTCACTTCTGACTGCAGCAGAACTTGCTTCATTCCAGAAGATTACAGGCGTAAAGGTTCCTGGTCTCTACTCAGCAACTGCATACAACGCAGCAAAGGTATTCATTACCTGTATCGAGCAGGGCAAGCTAACTCGCCCAGCAATCCAGATCTGTGTAAAGAACACAACCTTCACAGGTGCGGGTGGATCAAAGATTAAGTTCAACCGTTATGGAGACATCATCGGTGGAGCTGACGTCGGTGGTTACCTTGTAAAGAACGGAAAGATCGTCTACGACGCAATTGCTTAATAAGCGCTGCTTGTAGAAATACTTTCACAATGTAGTAAGGCGTGGCCATTTCCGCAGCAATGCGGAAGTGGCCACGCTTCATAACACTCACTCAGCTTGCATAGATCGGTTGCTATGAATTTTTCAGTAATTACTACCCAGTTCTGGTCACTTGTATTACAAGGGCTAGCGCTCGGCCTCATTTATTCTTTGGTAGCTCTTGGCTACACGATGGTCTACGGCGTACTTAGACTCATTAACTTTGCAAACTCCGAAGTTTTTATGCTCGGAACCTTTGCAGTTCTTTGGATTGAAATTGAACTCCTCGGTCATCCTGTTACTGCAAAACCACTAGCTGGCTTTGAATTGGTTTATACGCTTGTTATTGCCCTCGTTGGTTCGATGATTGCCTGCGCAGTCCTTGCTGTTCTCGTTGAGCTCGTCGCGTATAGACGACTTCGAGCACGGGGTGCTAGCCGATTGGCCTCGCTCATCTCCGCAATTGGCGTCTCTATCTTCCTCATGGAGACCGTGCGTATGTTTACAGAGTCACGTCCACAGACAGCCCCACGTCTTCTTGACAAGTGGAGTTTTGGCGAGATCGCGGGAGCTAATTTCCGTATCGACACCATGTTGGCAATTGTTGCCCCAATTATCATCTTCGTCATTCTCGATCGATTCGTAAATCGTTCTCGACTCGGCAAGGCGATCCGTGCAGTCTCGCTATCAGAAGAGAATGCAAAATTGATGGGTATCAATATCAACCGTGTTATCTCAATGACATTCCTTATCGGCGGCCTCACAACAGGAGCCGCGGCATTCCTCTATACAACTGTCTACGAGAACACTGTCTTCAACGTTGGATTCAACATGGGAATCGCTGCCTTCACTGCTGCAATTCTTGGCGGAATCGGCAACATTCGAGGCGCTTTTTATGGTGGGCTTGCACTAGGAATGATGGAGCAATTTGCTTCAGCAGTTCTTGGTTCGCAGTGGAAGGCAGTTACCGTATTCGTAGTCTTAGTGGTAGTACTTCTATTCAAACCTAACGGCCTCTTCGGTGAGGCTGTACAGCAGACGAGGACATGATGAGCGCAATTAAGAATTTCAATCTTCGCGATAAGGGCGCAGAAATCTGGGCAGGATGGAGCCGCCCAGTACGCACTGCCTTTGTGGTCAGCTTCATCGTCATAATTGGGTTGCTTCCTTTTGCTCCGTCTTGGGGTCCAACAAGTTTCCTAAATACACCAATTACGTCATTTGAAAACGTCCTTGTATATCCAGTCGGTATGTTTGTATTGATGGCCCTTGGTCTCAATATCATCGTCGGAAAATCTGGACTTCTCGATTTGGGTTATATCGCCTTCTTTGCAATCGGTGCCTATACCCAAGCGATCGCATCAACGCTCTTTGGATGGAATACTTGGCAGGCGCTCCCGCTAGGAATTTTCTTCGCCATGATTGCTGGTGTAATCCTTGGCTTCCCAGCGCTACGTGTTCGGGGAGATTATTTGGCAATCATTACACTTGGCTTTGGTGAAATTACCCGCATTGTCGCCTTGAATCTATCTGTTACAGGTGGGCCTAACGGAATTGCTGGTATTCCTAATCCACCAAGCATCTTCGGTTTTGAATTTAACCTCATGTTCCCAGAACATTTCTTCTGGTTGGTGCTCGCCATGATTCTCCTTGCAATCTGGATGATTCGCCGCTTTACCGTGCGCCGTCCAGGCCGTGCCTGGGAAGCGATTCGTCAAGATGAAGATGTTGCCTCCCTTATGGGCGTCAACACTCTGGTCTACAAGCTATGGTCATTTGTGATTGGTGCCGCTATTGGTGGCGCTGCGGGTGTTATCTACGCATCAAAAGTCATGGTGATCTCACCAGATATGTTCAAGTTTGAAGTCTCAATCTTGATCTTGGCATGTGTCGTCTTCGGTGGAATGGGCAATATCTGGGGTGTGGCACTCGGCGCCTCCGTTCTGGCTTACCTGCCTGAACGAATCCGCTTCATCGCTGATGAACGTCAGATCATCTTTGGTTTGGTGCTTATCATCATGATGAACCTCAGACCTGATGGTTTATTGCCGCGCAAGAAACGCGAAAAGATAGAAGAGAAGAGGAAGATGTAATGTCAGAGAAACTTCTTGAACTCAAAAACGTCACAATTAAGTTCGGTGGAATCACAGCCCTTAGTGAAGTGAACTTTCATGTCAATAAGGGCGAAATCTGCGCACTCATCGGCCCTAACGGCGCCGGTAAGACAACGGTCTTCAACGTAGTCACAGGCGTCTACCCAATAACCTCTGGTGAAATACTCTTCAACGGCGAAAGCCTTTCAGGAAAGAAGCGCCATCAAGTAACAAAGTTGGGCCTTGCGCGTACCTTCCAGAACGTTCGTCTCTTTGGGGATATGACAGCTCTTGAAAATGTCATCACCGCAACAGATGTGCATAAGAAGACGGGTTTGGTCCGTGCTCTTCTAGGAACCCCGCTCAACCGACGTGAAGAGAAAGAGAGTCGTCAGCGCGCCTTCGAACTCTTGCAATTCATGGGAATTGACCACAGAGCGGATCAGTTGGCAAAGAATCTTCCTTACGGAGACCAGCGCCGACTTGAGATTGCACGTGCGCTCGGAACTGAACCGCAATTGATTCTCCTTGATGAACCAGCAGCGGGCTTCAACCCAGCTGAAAAGGTTGCACTCGCTGAAACAATTAAGAAGATTCGCGATAAGGGTTACACCGTGCTTCTCATTGAGCACGATATGTCGCTCATTATGGGAATCTCAGACCGCGTTGCGGTTCTCGACTTCGGACAGAAGATTGCAGATGATCTTCCTTCAGTAGTACAAAACGACCCTCGAGTAATCGAGGCTTACCTAGGAGTGCCAGCAGATGCGTCTTGAAATTAAGGATCTTCGCGTTCATTACGGCAAGATTGAAGCTATCAAGGGCGTTTCAGTTGTCGTCAACGAAGGTGAAATCGTCACACTAATTGGCGCTAACGGCGCTGGTAAGACAACAATCTTGAAGACAGTCTCTGGACTTCGCCCAGTGTCTAGTGGCTCCATCAACTTCGATGGTCAGGATCTCAACAAGATTCCAGCGCACGAGCGCGTTGATCTAGGAATCTCACAGGTTCCTGAAGGTCGCGGAATATTTGCCGGAATGACAGTTCTTGAAAACCTTGAGATGGGTAAGTTCAATCGCAAGGATCGCAAAGCTGAGATGGATGAAGATCTTGATCGCATTTATACGCTCTTCCCACGTTTAAAGGAACGTTCCTCTCAAGCAGGAGGCACACTTTCAGGTGGAGAGCAACAGATGTTGGCGATGGGTCGCGCTTTGATGGCTCGCCCTAAGGTCCTTCTACTCGATGAACCATCTATGGGACTTGCGCCTCAGATGATTGCAAATATCTTCCGTATCATCACCGAAATTAATAAGCAGGGCGTCACAATCTTGCTCGTTGAACAGAATGCACAACAGGCGCTACAACGCGCACACCGTGCCTACATTCTTGAGACCGGAAATGTGACTAAGGAAGCTAAGGCTTCTGACTTGCTCAACGATCCAGCAGTACGTGAGGCATACCTAGGAGTAGGTGCTCACTAAGTTAATTAAGGGTTAAGAATGAGGCAGGTTATGCGAGCGGTACAAGTTCGCTGACCTGCCTCGTTTGTTATTACGATCTCGTAGACGCAGAGCGTGCGCCCCAAGGAGACAGGGGTTGCAACAGCTGTGACATATCCACTTGTTGCTGATTTATGGTGGGTGGCGTTGATATCAACTCCAACAATCTTTCGATCCGGGCCTGCATGTAGTTGAGTGCCAATTGAACCAAGAGATTCAGCAAGAACAACATTTGCTCCACCATGTAACAGGCCTATGGGTTGAGTGTTGCCTTCAACCGGCATGCGAGCGACTAAACGTTGCGGCGAAACTTCTAGCATCTCGATTCCCATCTTGAGATCGAGAGCTCCTTGGCCGCGCTCTTTAATGATTGCTAAGTAATCAGGTTCAGTCATAGCAACGGAGTTTATACCTATGATGTCCCACATGAGCAGCACAGCGAATCAGAAGAAGAGACTACTGCTCATTGACGGCCATTCAATGGCCTACCGCGCCTTCTTCGCTCTACCTGCTGAAAATTTCACGACCGCGCAGGGTCAGCACACTAATGCTATCTATGGCTTTGCCACGATGCTCATCTCTTTGCTTAAAGAAGAGAAGCCAACACACGTCGCGGTTGCTTTTGATGTATCGCGCAAGACTTTTAGAACTGAAATATTCCCAGAATATAAAGCCAACCGCGCTAAAACCCCTGATGAGTTTCGCTCTCAGATGTCCTATTTACATGATCTAGTAAATGGATTTGGAATTACCCAATTTGAAGTTGAGGGATTTGAAGCAGATGACATCATCGCAACAATCACCAAGCAAGCTGAGAAAGAGGGCGCAGAAGTTCTCATCTGTACTGGCGATAGAGATAGTTTCCAACTCGTTACCGAACAAACAACTGTGCTCTATCCAAAACGCGGCGTATCAGAGCTAGCGCGCATGACTCCTGCTGCTGTCATTGAAAAGTATGGAATGACGCCTGAGCAGTATCCAGACTTTGCAGCCCTACGTGGAGATCCGAGCGATAACTTGCCATCTATTCCGGGGGTGGGCGAGAAGACAGCTGCAAAGTGGGTCGTTGAATATGGATCCTTGGCAAAGTTACTGGAACAGGCAGATAAGGTATCTGGAAAGGTAGGAGAAGCGCTTCGGGAGCACCTTGATAACGTCCGCCGAAACCGAGAGCTGACTCAACTTATCCACGATGCTCCAATTGAACTATCGATAGATGCTCTTGCCTGGAGTGGAGTTGCTGCCAGTGATCTCACTGCGCTCTTCGAAAAGTTAGAGTTTAGAACACTGAAAGATCGTCTCAAGGCAATTGCAGTAACTCCCGAAGAGAGTGCAACAAAGAACTCTGAACCAGAACTATCGCTCTTTGCCGCAGATATTGATTCATCAGTACTTACACCTGCGCAGATTTCAGAGAAGATTGCTGCCCATCACGGTCCTATCGCTTTGGCTTTTGAGGTTAACGAGAACGCGCTACATCGTTACGCGGTTGCGTTCTCTGCACAGGAAGTGCACTTGATTCATTCTGCCGAGATGGGAAGCTGGGCGGTGGATAGTGCGGTCGAGAAGATTGCACACGGTGCAAAATCTCTGGCACGAATCAATGGCCTGCAAGGCGTTGTCTTTGATACAGAATTGGCTGCCTACCTCGTCAACCCAGGAACACGTGCACAAGAGCTACAAGATCTCCTTGATCGCTGGGGGAGCGGTACCGTCCTCGATACATCATCTGCCGAACAGACACTGCTCACATCTGCCTGTGCACTCTTCACTTTGCAGGCTTCGCTCACCCAAGAGCTTGAATCTCGCGGGTTAAGTAAGCTCTTTTATGAACTCGAACTTCCAATCGCGCACCTGCTTGCCACTATGGAGAACCGCGGAATTGCAGTCGATAAGAAAGCGCTTGAAAAGTTACTCAACTTCTTTGAAGCAGAAGTAGCTCGCGAAACCAAAGTTGCCCATACGGCTGCGGGACATGAGTTTAATGTGGCCTCACCTAAGCAGTTACAAGTAGTTCTCTTTGACGAACTCGGTTTGCCTAAAACAAAGAAAATTAAGACCGGCTACACAACAGATGCCGATGCGCTTACCTGGCTCTTTGAGAAGACTGAACACCCTGTTCTTGCCGCGCTCTTACGTATTCGTGAGACAAAGAAGTTGGCAACAACAATCGAAGGCCTGCTGGTTGAGATAGCCCCAGATAAGAGAATCCATACTCACTTTGCTCAGACAGTTGCCGCAACCGGTCGACTTTCCTCTGTGGGGCCGAACCTGCAGAACATTCCGGTGCGTACCGAAGAGGGAAGAAAGATTCGCGACTGCTTCATCGCAGGTGATGGTTATGACGCACTTCTTACTGCCGATTACAGCCAGATTGAGATGCGCATCATGGCGCACCTTTCTAACGACGAAGGTTTATTGAAAGCCTTTGAATCGGGAGAAGATCTACATGCAACAGTTGCAGCTCTTGTTTTTGGAGTAAAGCAGGCAGATGTTGATCCCGAAATGCGCCGCCAGATAAAGGCAATGTCATATGGGCTGGCATATGGACTTAGCTCATACGGCCTAGCGGCGCAGTTAGATCTGACCCCACCTGCAGCGCAGGATTTAATGGACCGTTACTTCCAACGCTTCGGCGGCATTCGCGACTATCTCAAGACTGTTGTCGAAGAAGCGCGCAAGGTGGGCTATACCGAAACAGTGATGGGACGTCGACGTTATCTTCCAGATCTCATGCACGATAACCGCCAACGCCGAGAAGTAGCAGAGCGCATGGCTCTTAACGCCCCGATTCAAGGTTCGGCAGCTGACATCATCAAACAAGCGATGCTCAATGTGCAAAGTGCTTTGGTTGCCGGAAAGTACAAGTCACGATTATTGCTACAAGTACACGATGAGCTCATCCTTGAAGTAGTCACCAATGAAGTTGATACGGTCTCTGAATTAGTCCGAGCTCAGATGGGTAGTGCCTATCCGCTACGTGCACCACTAGATGTTTCAGTCGGAATCGGAAAGAGTTGGAATGAAGCCGCACACTAGAACGCGTTATTGATTGGTGTTGGCGTTATCTTTCATCGCAGCTAAATCTTCGTCATCTGTGGGGATTCGATCGGCGGCAATCAAACGCGACCTACCAAGGGCCAGAATCAAATAACCAGCCCCTATGCAGAGCGCAGTGATACTTAGAGCGATAGTGGGAGATGAATGTTCTGAGATAAATCCACCTGCCATGGAGCCAACAGCCATCAGCGTGCCTTCTACAGACCAAAGCCATCCCATCATCGCAGTCGGTGATCCTTGTGGGCGAATAGCTTCCATAACTTCCCAATAGAAGACTTGAATTGCTCCACCCACTAACCCTAAAAACGCACCAGCAAGAATCATCGTCCAATTCGGATAGGAAAGCGCCATCGGAATAGAGACAAGAAACCAAACTCCATAGGTGCGGCGCATCGCTTTCAAAGAAGAAGTCTTCTTTGACACGAGGCCGGCCAAGAGACCTCCAACTACATTTGAAACTCCCATGGCTGCGAAAATCCAGGCAGTCATATGCGGAACCTTCTCTATCGTTGTGAATGCAGGAACTGCGACATCAAAAAGGCCCCAGCCAAATCCGATAAAGCACCCTTCGATCATGAGCAGTTGCAGAGGCTTATGCTTCCAAAGCGGCTGGTAATCAGCGCCCTTAACTTCGGGGACCCAGTTACGTGAAACCTTTGTCATAGCAAGTGAAATCCCGCCGAGGAGCATCAGCCCGGCACAGATAAATAAAGGTGAAGATGAGAATCTTGAGAGCGCCAGCGAAGTGGCGATGACGGGCCCGACAACGAAAGCAAAATTCATAATCGAAGAGTCGATTGCGTATGCAGTACGTAGGTCTTTTTCTGGAACCACAATTTTCCACAAAGGGCGGACTGAGAGATTAATTGGGGGAGCGCTCAACCCCATCACAAATGCAAGCGTCAACATCGCAATCTTTGTATCTGCAAGATTGAGTGCAATCGTCAACGTCGCATAAGTGGGAACCATGATGCGCAGCGGCCACTTCTGTCCGTACTTGTCCATAACAGAGCCGCGAATTCCAGCGGTTAGTGCACTGGTTACTGCATTGAGACCTAGCGCGAGACCCGCACTTGATATAGAGCCGGTCGATTGCTCAACTTTGAAGAAGATGGAGAGGCTGACCATTCCGTAGGCAACGCGCGCTGGAAAGCAGGCGAGTACTAGAACCCAAACATTTGGAATTCGGAATAGCTCGACATAACGATTCATTGTCCGTGCATCCTACTGTGATGAGGGCGATATCTAAGCGGGGATTTGCTGGTATTTAGCCCCCACCCGTACTCTTAGCCCGTCCTATCCCTACTACTTTCTATCCCTACGGAGCATCTTGACTACACAAATTGCAGTAAATGACATTGGATCAGCAGAAGATTTTCTAGCCGCAATCGAAGGCACAATCAGAAATTTCAGCGACGGAGATTTAGTCGTCGGTACAGTCGTTCAAATTGATCGCGAAGAAGTACTCCTTGACGTCGGTTACAAGACAGAAGGTGTTATTCCGTCACGCGAACTATCAATCCGCCATGATGCAGATCCAAATGACATCGTCAAAGTTGGCGATAAGGTCGAAGCTCTTGTTCTTCAGAAGGAAGATAAAGAAGGTCGCCTAATTCTCTCCAAGAAGCGTGCGCAGTACGAGCGCGCATGGGGCGAAATTGAAGGCAAGAAGGAACGCGACGAAGTTGTCGTTGGAACAGTTATTGAAGTTGTTAAGGGTGGACTCATTGTCGACATCGGACTCCGCGGCTTCTTGCCAGCATCCCTTGTTGAGATGCGTCGCGTTCGCGACCTCACCCCTTACATCGGTAAGCAGGTTGAAGCTCGCATTATCGAACTCGATAAGAATCGCAACAACGTAGTTCTTTCACGTCGTGCGTTCCTTGAGCAGACACAGTCACAGTCACGCACTGAATTCTTGAACCAGCTCCAAAAAGGCCAGGTTCGCACGGGTGTTGTTTCATCTATCGTTAACTTCGGTGCATTCGTTGACCTTGGTGGCGTAGATGGCCTCGTTCACGTCTCTGAGCTTTCATGGAAGCACATCGATCACCCAGGTGAAGTTGTTGAAGTTGGCGACGAAGTAACCGTTGAGGTTCTTGAAGTTGATTTCGAGCGCGAGCGTGTGTCGCTCTCACTTAAGGCAACACAGGAAGATCCATGGCAGGCGTTTGCTCGCACCCACACAATTAATACTGTGGTTCCAGGTGTGGTCACCAAGCTTGTTCCATTCGGAGCTTTCATCCGTGTTCACGAAGGCATTGAAGGACTTGTTCACATTTCAGAGTTGGCTGAACGCCACGTTGAAATTCCAGAGCAGGTTGTCTCTGTTGGAGATGAACTATTCGTAAAGATTATCGATATCGACCTAGAGCGTCGTCGTATCTCACTCTCATTGAAGCAAGCAAATGAAGGTCATGAAGTTGAAATCGAAGCATTCGATCCAACTCAATATGGAATGTCTGCTCGCTACGATGCAGAAGGAAACTTCATCTATCCAGAAGGTTTCGATCCTGATACTCAGGAATGGAAGCCGGGATATGACTCACAGCGCGAAGAGTGGGAGCGTCAATACGCTGTTGCTCAAGAGCGCTTCCTTGCTCATAAGAAGCAGAAGTCAGAGGCGAAGGCTGCTGAAGAAGCCGCTGTTGTAGCCGAATAATTCAATAAGAAAATCCGGCTGGGCCGCGAGCTGCTCCTTAACCTCGCGTTGCTCAGCCGGATTTTCTTTCTCCAAATTTTGGCAACAGCAGATTCTTCCGAGATAGGGTGAGTACATGTTGGTAGTGGGACTCACTGGTGGAATCGGTGCAGGAAAGTCGACGGTAGCCCAATTCTTCGCTGAACTTGGAGCTCTCGTTATCGATGCCGATCAGTTGGCGCGTATGGCGATAGAGCGTGGAAGCGATGGTTTTGCAGATGTCATGCTCCGCTTTGGGGATGAGGTCATCGTTAACGGTGATATCGATCGTAAGAAGCTCGCTGAGATTGTCTTTTCAGATCCACAAGCCCGTAAAGATTTAGAGGCAATCATCCACCCACGCGTGCAGGCTCTCTTCGCAGAAGCTGTTGCAGATCTCGATATTGATGACATCTTGATTTATGAAATTCCACTCTTGGTAGAAACAGGAGCTGCTGCCAAGTTTGACTACATCATTACCGTTGAATCAGATATCGAACTTCGTAAGGCTCGACTACTCAAAAAGGGTCTCTATATCTCGCAGATTGAAAAGCGGATGGCCTCGCAGGTAACTCCTGAGGCGCGTGAAGCAATTGCCGATAAAGTCATTCGAAATGATGGGGATGAGGATTCACTCCTGCGCCAGGTCGAGAATCTTTGGGAGGGCGTTCTCCAGCCTCTCTCTTTAGGATAAGCAGGTGCGCCCCGTAACCGACCTGCAGCGAAAAGTTGCTCCCTTTGAGGTTATCAGCGACTACGTACCTGCTGGAGATCAGCCCGCTGCAATTGAAGAGATTGCACGGCGTATTAACGCTGGTGTTCAAGATGTTGTTCTCCTGGGTGCTACCGGAACTGGAAAGTCAGCCACGACGGCGTGGCTCATCGAAAGGTTACAACGCCCTACGCTGGTTCTAGCTCCCAATAAGACTTTGGCAGCGCAATTAGCAAATGAATTTCGCGAATTGTTACCAAACAATGCTGTTGAGTACTTCGTCTCGTACTACGACTATTACCAACCGGAAGCTTACGTTCCTCAGACAGATACCTTTATCGAAAAGGATTCCAGCGTTAATGATGAGGTTGAGCGGCTGCGCCACTCGGCAACCAACTCGCTACTGACTAGACGAGATGTCATAGTCGTTGCAACAGTTTCATGTATCTATGGTCTTGGCACGCCACAGGAATATATAGACCGAATGATTCGTCTTAAAGTAGGGGATGAAATAGAACGAAATGCGCTACTACGCAAGTTTGTGGATGTGCAATACAAGAGAAACGATATGGCCTTCGAGCGCGGCACATTCAGGGTGCGCGGAGATACTGTCGAAATCATTCCTATGTATGAAGAGCTAGCGGTCCGTATTGAGATGTTTGGTGATGAGATAGAAAAGATTATGACTCTCAATCCGCTGACAGGTGAAATTGTTAACGATGAAACCGAAATCTATATATTCCCAGCTACTCACTATGCCGCAGGTCCTGAAACAATGAAGCGCGCCATGAGCGACATCCAGGATGAACTGCAAGTGCAGCTCAACTTGTTTACAAAACAGGGCAAGTTACTCGAAGAACAACGTTTGCGTATGCGTACAACTTTTGATCTTGAGATGATGGAGCAACTTGGTTTCTGTTCTGGAATTGAGAATTATTCGCGACACCTCGATGGCCGTGAACCAGGTTCGCCTCCTAACTGTCTCTTAGATTATTTCCCTGAAGATTTCTTAGTGGTTATCGACGAAAGCCATGTGACAGTTCCACAGATAGGTGCCATGTACGAAGGCGATGCAGCCCGTAAACGAACCCTTGTTGAACATGGATTTCGTCTTCCAAGCGCCCTTGATAACAGACCTTTGAAGTGGCCAGAATTTCTCGAGCGCACAGGGCAGAAGGTTTACCTCTCTGCAACCCCCGGAAAGTATGAGATGGCTAAGGTCGATGGTGATGTCGTCGAGCAGGTTATTCGCCCAACCGGTTTGGTAGACCCACAAATAATCGTTAAGCCCATCAAGGGTCAGATTGATGATCTGCTCCACGAGATAAATATCAGAGCGGCAAAGAACGAGAGAGTACTTGTTACAACGCTCACTAAGAAGATGTCAGAAGATCTTACGGATTATCTGCAAGAAAAGGGAGTGCGAGTCCGTTATCTGCACTCTGAGGTCGACACTTTGCGCCGCGTTGAGCTTTTACGGGAATTACGGAGTGGAGAATACGACGTCCTTATCGGGATCAACCTTTTGCGAGAGGGACTTGATTTGCCTGAGGTATCCCTCGTTTCTATCTTGGATGCTGATAAAGAGGGCTTCCTTCGCTCTGCCACATCTCTTATTCAAACAATCGGTCGCGCAGCCCGTAACGTTTCTGGTGAAGTTCATATGTATGCTGACAACATCACAGCATCTATGGCTAAGGCGATTGATGAAACAAATCGTAGACGTGCAAAGCAGGTCGCCTACAACTTAGAACGTGGGGTAGACCCACAGCCCTTGCGTAAGAAGATCTCCGATATCACTGATCTCATCGCCCAAGAGAGCGACGATACCGACGACATCATGGCCTCAACAAAGGGTAAGAAATCTTCTGCAATCCTGCCATTCTCATCAAAGCCAACAGATTCAATGCCGCGCCAAGAATTGATTGCGTTGATAGGCTCACTCACCGAGCAGATGCGTAGCGCTGCAGATGAACTAGCCTTCGAATTGGCAGCCCGTCTGCGCGATGAACTTCGTGAACTTAAGCGCGAACTTCGAGGAATGGATGAGGCAGGTACATGAGTATCGATAAGTTAGTTGTTCGTGGAGCCCGCGAACATAACCTCAAGGATGTCTCCCTTGAACTTCCGCGTGAAGCGCTCATTGTCTTTACCGGGCTATCAGGTTCAGGTAAATCAAGTTTGGCCTTCGACACAATCTTCGCAGAAGGCCAGCGCCGCTACGTTGAATCTTTATCAGCCTACGCCCGTCAATTTTTGGGACAGATGGATAAGCCAGATGTGGATTTTATTGAAGGCCTATCACCGGCAGTCTCTATTGATCAGAAATCTACCAATCGCAATCCTCGGTCAACTGTTGGAACTATCACTGAGGTCTATGACTACTTCCGCCTCCTCTTCGCCCGCGCTGGCCGGCCACACTGTCCACAATGCGGCAAAGCGGTTTCTCGCCAGAGTCCACAGCAAATTGTTGATCAAATTCTCACAATGCCGGCTACTACGAAGTTTCAAGTATTGGCTCCAGTAATTCGTGAACGTAAGGGCGAATTCGTCGATCTCTTTGCAGAACTTGTCACGCAGGGCTATTCGCGTGCACGAGTTGATGGCGAAACCATTCAACTTACCGAACCGCCAAAGCTAAAGAAGCAAGAGAAGCACACCATTGAAGTGGTTATCGATCGCTTGACTGCAAAGGCAGAGAGTAAATCTCGTTTAACTGATTCAATTGAGACAGCGCTCAAGTTAGGAAATGGACTAGTAATTCTAGATTTTGTCGATGCTAAAGCGGGAGAAAAAGAGCATACCTATAGCGAGCATATGGCTTGCCATGACTGCAATCTCTCTTTTGAAGAGCTAGAGCCGCGTTCGTTCTCATTTAACTCGCCCTTTGGCGCATGCCCTGAGTGCACAGGTATTGGAACGCGACTAGAAGTTGATGAAGAGCTCATTATTCCTGATGATGCCATCTCCATTAATGAAGGAGCGATTGCTCCTTGGGCAGGAGGGCAATCCTCCGAATACTTCCTGCGACTTCTTGAGGCTCTCGCTAAAGAGTTGAAGTTTTCACTCGATAATCCTTGGAAGAAACTTTCGGTAAAAGCTAAAGAGGCAATCCTCAATGGCTTCGACTACGAAGTACACGTTAAGTACAAGAATCGCTATGGTCGCGTACGCAATTACTCCACAGGATTTGAAGGCGTCATCCCATTCATTCATCGCCGACATAGCGAAACAGATAGCGATTACAGCCGCGATAAGTACGAGGCGTATATGCGCCAGACTCCATGCCCTGCATGTAAAGGTGCGCGCTTAAAGCCAGAGGTTCTCTCTGTAACGCTTGGCGGAAAGAGCATCGCTGAAGTTTGTGCGCTCTCCATAGATGACTGCGCTGCTTTCCTTAAAGAGGTAAAGCTCAATAAGCGTGAAGCACAAATTGCCCAACGAGTAATGAAAGAGGTCCATGCGCGCCTCGGCTTCCTACTTGATGTGGGTCTTGATTACCTTTCTCTCGATCGTCCAGCTGCAACGCTCTCTGGCGGAGAAGCCCAGCGCATTCGCTTAGCAACCCAGATTGGCTCTGGACTTGTTGGAGTTCTCTACGTTTTGGATG
>JACCDN011117655.1_pt1 | contig 14245 bp, 10 predicted proteins | sample 7441691 | NCBI WGS metagenome assembly JACCDN01 (sample SAMN15323439, study PRJNA562643) | freshwater metagenome | isolation source: river surface water | place: USA:Blue River Watershed | collected 2017-08-16
CCAGCTATGCAGGCCAGCCCAACGCGGGTTATGTGCCCTCGGATCAGGATTTCGCAGGCTGCCTTGAGGTGCAAAAGACCACCTCGCTGTTGAAACTGCGCTGCTTTCAGCAGATCCCGTTTCAGCCGGGGCTGTATCTGCGGGTCACCGCCAAGGTTAAGGCAATCAGTGGCCCCTTGCCCACGGTGCGGATCGCGGGCTGGGCGGGCAATGCCAGCGGGGCGAATGTGGCGACGGCGGATCAACAAGGCCCGGATGTGGCCCTGACCACCTATGGTCAGGTGGTGACAGTCAGCGCCATCATCGGGTCGGGCAACCGGCAAGGCGTTGACATGGTCTGGGGCACGACCCCGGCCTATGGCCATCTGGGCCTTGACCTGACCGGGCCAACAGGGGGCGTGGTGCGGATCGACGACATCACCATCGAGGATGTCACGGCGGTTTTTCATTCAGCGATGTTCGATTGGGTCGATGTGCGGGACTTTGGCGCAATCGGCAATGGGGTTGCCAATGATTGGGCGGCGTTCGAGGCGGCCGATGCCGCCGCCAATGGCAAGACGGTTCTGGTGTCGCCCGGCACTTATTTCCTTGGCAGTCATTTCACCTTTGACAATCCGGTCAAGTTCGAAGGCAGGCTGGTAATGCCCGCTGACCAGCGGCTGTCCTGCACACGCGACTACGATCTGAACACCTATGCTGCCGCGTTCGGGACAGAGCTGGAGGGCTTTCGCCGCGCCCTGCAAGTGCTGTTCCACTTTACCGATCACACCACGCTGGATTTGAACGGTCGCCGCATTGAACTGAACGCGCCCATTGATGTGGCAGGGCTGGCGGGCATCACCAGCTTTGGCCAGCGCCGAGTGCTGTCAAATGGCCTGTTGTCGGCGGCCTCGGGCAGCGCTTGGGATACGGTCACGGTGACGGCCGTTGGCACCTATAACACGGCCAGCCCGAAACAGTTGTCCGCCGTGACCAACATCGCCGCGATCCCGGTCGGGGCGCGGCTCTCTGGCACGGGAGTAGGCCGCGAAGTTTATGTCGCGGCAAAAAATGTCGGGGCAGGAACGCTGGAGTTGAGCCAGCCTTTGTGGGGCGGCAACGGCACGCGGACCTATACGTTCAAGCGGTTCAAATATCTGTTGGACTTCAGCGGGTTTGCCGAGCTGAACCGTTTTGAAATCGCCGATATCGAATTTGCCTGCGGCTATCAGACCAGTGCCGTCAACCTGCCCTATGATGGCAGCATCAACCGGTTTGACCGCTGCACCTTCATGATGCCCTTGAACAAGGCGATCACCTCGTTCAAGGGCGGCTGTCAGGGCTTGGTGATTGACGGCTGTCTGTTCAATGGCGGCGGATCGACCCCGCCTGAAGACATCATCGCCTTTAATATCAACGCCAATGACAGCAAGATCCGCAACAACCGCGCCGCCTATGTTGCGCATTTCGGGGTTTTCGCAGGGGGCAGCCATACGGTCACGGGCAATCACACATTCTCTGATACCAAGGGCTCGGCGACCTATCTGCGGGCGGGGTTGATTTTTACCACGCCGAACGTGCGCAGTTTCGTGTCGAACAATTATATCGACCACCAGTTCATCGAACTGTCGAATGAATATGACCCCGATCCGGATTTCGGGGCCAGCTATACCTTTGGCGGGCTGACCGTCACCGGAAACCTGTTTCTCTATGGCCAGAGCAGCCCCGCCTTCAGCTTCATCACCGTCAGCCCCAAGGGCGCGGGCCATTTCCTGAACGGGTTGATCGTGACCAACAATGTCTTTCGCTCCAGCGGGGCGACATTGGATCGGGTGGAGCGGGTGGACACCAGCAACGGCACCTTGAACACGGCCAGTTTTCGCAATGTGGTCTTTGCCAACAACACTTACACGGGCGTTGGTCAGCCTTCTGTCAGCCCGGTCTATGTTGAACACACGCAGGCCACGGCGGATACCACATGGGTGGTGGACGCCACGGATTACATGCCCTTTGGCGGGCGGCACCGCAATGTAGAGGCTGTCGTGTTGGAGGGGCCGCTGCGCAATGCGGCAAATGCCGTGCAATGGGCGCAGCCCTATGTGCTGACCGAGCAGGGCGTGGCCAACCGGCAGGCCTATCTGCAATGGCCAAGTGCGGTGAAGGGCAAAGCCATGGTCACCCTGCGCTGCGACAACCCGGCCTAAGCCTGCGGCGCCCGCAAATCGTCGGGTGTCAGGCGAAAGGCGCGGGCAAAGCCGCCGTTCAAGAGCGCGCTTTCCGGGATCAGCCGCACAAAGGCAAAATCGGGAAAGTCGATGTAAAGGGCCGCCTTCGGGTGGCCCTTCAACCAATGGGCGCGGATCGTGGGCCGGGCGGGGTCATCCGTGGCGACAAAGCTGGCGCTTGCCCGGATCATCAGGCGCGGATGGGTCAAAGGATCGCCCTTGGCCCCGACCTCGCCCAGCATCACCGAACAGCGCGGGTCGGCTTTCAAGGCCGCCAGATGCGGTGCAAGGCCCGAGATGAGCGTCATAGGCAAGCCTTCGGGGCAAAGGCCAAAGGCGATGCGGCTGATCGAAGGATGGCCCGTTTCGGGATCTGACCAGGCAAGGGCGGCATGTTGGGCCGCAAGCAGGGTTTGGGCCAGCGCGCGGGCCTCGGCATCGGCGGCTTGAACAGGGTCTTTGGGGCTGGCCATGAAGAAGGCTCCGAGGGGGAGGGCGAAACGCCGCGGATGGGCGGGGCGGTGGGCATTGCCGTTGACAGGCGCCGCCTTGCAGCGTTTGTTAATCGCATTTGAAACGATCCGCCATGATTTCTGGCTCCCCTTACAATTCAGGTTGCCGCCATGGCTCTTGCGCCCACACCCGCTGCCCCGCCATCCGAGTTTCTGCCCAAGCTCGTTTCGATCTTTCGTGAAGGCTATCGCGCGACCGATCTGCGGGCCGATGTCGTGGCCGGGCTGACGGTGGCCATCGTGGCCCTGCCCCTGTCGATGGCGATTGCCATTGCCAGCGGTGTCGGGCCAGAGCGGGGGCTGTTCACCACCATCATCGGCGGCTTTTTGGTGTCGCTCTTGGGCGGGTCGCGCTACCAGATCGGCGGGCCTGCCGGGGCGTTCATCGTGTTGGTGGCGGCCTGTGCGACGCAGATCGGGATCGAGGGCTTGTTGCTGGCGACCCTGCTCTCGGGCATATTCCTAAGCCTTTTGGCCTTGATGCGCGCGGGATCCTATGTGCGTTTCATCCCCTATCCGGTGACGGTGGGTTTTACCGCGGGCATCGCAGTTATCATCTTTGCCAGTCAGTTGAAGGATTTGCTGGGCCTGACGCTGCCCAGCGCCGAACCGGCCGACGTCTTGCACAAACTACAGACGCTTTGGGCGGCGCGGGCCAGTCTGAACCCATCGGCGTTGGCGGTCTCGGTCGGAACCGTCGCGTTGATCGTCGGCATCAAGCGCTGGCTGCCGCAGGCGCCCAACATGCTGATCGCTGTCGCCTTGGCCGCCGTTACTGTGGTGGTTCTGGAGCTGCCGGTTGAGACGATCCACAGCCGCTTTGGCGCGCTGCCGCGGACGCCACCGGCGCCGGTGCTGCCGGGTTTGGGCGGCGGTGCGATTGCAGCCGCCCTGCCGTGGGCGCTGTCCTTTACGCTTTTGGGGGCGATTGAAAGCCTGCTGTCCGCCGTGGTCGCGGATGGCATGTCGGGCCGCCGTCACCGCCCGAATGCCGAACTTCTGGCCCAAGGGGTTGCCAATATCGTCACACCCTTGTTCGGCGGCATTTGTGTGACCGGCACCATTGCCCGCACCGCGACCAATGTGCGCGCGGGGTCCCGAGGGCCGGTGTCGGGCATGCTGCATGCGGGTTTCGTGCTGGCCTTTTTGCTGATTGCTGCGCCCCTTGCTGGATACATCCCGCTGGCGGCTTTGGCGGGGGTCTTGGCGGTCGTGGCGTGGAACATGGCCGAGAAAGAGGAGATCTGGCACCTCGCCCGCCATTCGCGCGCCGATGCGGTGGTGGTGCTGGCGACCTTTGGCCTTGTGGTGTTTCGCGACCTGACCGAAGGCATTGTCGTGGGTTTCGCGCTGGCAGGGCTGGTCTTTATCAACCGGATGTCCGCCGGCACCACCATCGAGGAGCGCCGCAACGGCGACGAGGTGCAGGATCCTGCGCTGGCGGGGGTGGTGATCTATCATCTCAATGGACCGTGGTTCTTTGGCGCGGCCGCCCGACTGGGCACGGTGCTGGATCAGGTGTCAGAGCATCCGCGTGCCTTTGTCGTCGACTTTGCCGGGGTGCCACTGACTGACAGTTCCGGGGCTTATTCCATGGCGCTTTTGGCGCGCAAAATGGCGCGGCGCGGTGGCCGATTGGTGATTTCTGGCGCGCGGCCCGAGGTGCGCCGCGCCTTGCATCGGGCGGGCGTTCACGGCGATCAGGTGCGCTTCATTCCGGGGCTTGAGGCGCTGCCCGAAGGGCTTGGAAATCGCCTTGCGGATTAGGGCGAATCGCACTCGCACAGTGGCGTTGCGATAGGGTTGGCCGCGGCTGCGCCAAATTGCTTGCGCTATCATTCCCTCGCGTTTTTTTGGTCTTTTCTACAAACGGCCAGAAAAAGGGCATTTTCTTTCTGCCTGACAAGTCTGCAAAGGCGTCATTTCTCTGCCGATTTTCGCCGCATTTACACAATTGACCTTTTGATTTGTCAATTTATTTACAGAAAAATCATTATTGCAAATAGAGTTAGAACTTCATTTACAAATCTACTATCATCCCCGGCACGGGGGAGACCTGCATAACCCGCAGGCCGTCAGGACCAGCGTGCCAAGCTGTTCATACTTGAGGAGGATCCAATGGCAGAAACCGGACAGGCAACGGGCGTCTATGAGCCGTCCAAGGAATTCGTCGCAGCCGCGCATCTGGATGCGGCCGGCTATGCCCGGATGTATGCCGAATCCATTGAAGACCCCGATGAGTTCTGGGGCCGCGAAGGCAAGCGGCTGGATTGGATCAAGCCCTACACCCGCGTCAAGAACACCGATTTCACCTTTGGCAAGGTCAGCATCAAGTGGTTTGAAGATGGCGTTCTGAACGTCTCGGTCAATTGCATCGACCGCCACCTGCGCGACCGTGCGCTGCAAACCGCGATCATCTTTGAACCCGATGATCCGAAAGAACCCGCCCAGCACATCACCTACAAGAAGCTGTCCGAAAAGGTGAACCGGATGGCGAACGTTCTCTTGTCGCAGGGCGTGATGCGCGGTGATCGCGTGGTGATCTATCTGCCGATGATCCCAGAGGCTGCCTATGCCATGCTGGCTTGCGCCCGGATCGGTGCGATCCACTCCGTCGTTTTCGCGGGCTTCTCGCCGGATGCACTGGCGAACCGGATCAATGATTGTGGTGCGAAACTCGTCATCACCGCCGACACTGCCCCGCGTGGCGGCAAACGGACGGGTCTGAAGAACAACACCGACGCCGCCTTGCTGCATTGCTCGGACAAGGTGCGTTGCCTTGTGGTCAAGCATACCGGCGATCAGATTTCCTGGGTGCAGGGCCGCGATGTCGATGTGCTGGCCATGATGGACATGGTGTCGCCCGAATGCCCGCCGCGCCCCATGGGCGCCGAAGACCCGCTGTTCATCCTGTACACCTCGGGTTCGACCGGCAAGCCGAAGGGCGTTGTGCATACCTCGGGCGGGTATCTCGCCTATGCCGCGATGACGCATCAATACACATTCGACTATCATGATGGTGATGTGTTCTGGTGTACGGCGGATGTGGGTTGGGTCACTGGCCACAGCTATATCCTGTACGGCCCCTTGGCCAATGGCGCGACGACTGTGATGTTCGAAGGCGTGCCGACCTATCCGGACGCAGGCCGGTTCTGGGAAGTGATCGAAAAGCACAAGGTCAACCAGTTCTATACCGCGCCGACCGCGATCCGCAGCCTGATGGGCCTTGGCCCGCAATGGGTTGAGAAATACGATCTTTCCAGCCTGAAAGTGCTGGGTTCGGTCGGCGAGCCGATCAACCCCGAGGCTTGGGCCTGGTACAACCAATATGTTGGCAAAGGCACCCGCCCGATCGTTGACACGTTCTGGCAGACCGAAACCGGCGGCCACATGATCACGCCGTTGCCGGGGGCGACCCCTGCCAAGCCGGGCGCGGCGACCAACCCTTTCTTTGGTGTGAAGCCTGTGGTGTTGGACCCGTCCACCGGCCGCCGTCAAAGCGAAACCGAGGCCGAGGGCGTCTTGTGCATCTCGGACAGCTGGCCGGGGCAGATGCGTACGCTTTGGGGCGATCATGATCGCTTCCAAGAGGCGTATTTCCAGCAATACAAAGGCTATTACTTCACCGGTGACGGCTGCCGCCGGGATGCAGATGGCTATTACTGGATCACGGGCCGCGTTGATGATGTGATCAACGTCTCGGGTCACCGGATGGGCACGGCCGAAGTGGAAAGCGCGCTGGTCGCCCATGCCAAGGTGGCGGAAGCCGCCGTTGTGGGCTACCCGCACGAGATCAAGGGGCAAGGCATCTATGCCTATGTCACGCTGATGAACGGCATCGCCCCCTCGGACGAGCTGCGCAAGGAGCTGGAGGCTTGGGTCCGTGGCGAAATCGGCCCGATTGCCAAGCCCGATCTGATCCAATGGGCGCCCGGCCTGCCGAAGACCCGCTCGGGCAAGATCATGCGCCGCATCCTGCGCAAGATTGCCGAGAATGACTATGGCAGCCTTGGCGACATCTCGACCCTTGCCGATCCGTCGGTGGTGGAAGAGCTGATCAACAACCGCATGAACCGGGCGTAAGCGCAGATGACCGCGAACGCACCCGTTCTGATCCTGCTTGGCCCCCCGGGGGCCGGCAAAGGCACGCAGGCCCGCATGCTGGAAGAAGACTTCGGTCTGGTTCAGCTGTCGACGGGCGACATGCTGCGCGCCGCCGTGGCTGCTGGCACCGAGGCTGGCAAAAAGGCCAAGGCCGTGATGGAGGCTGGGCAATTGGTGTCGGATGACATCGTGCTGGCCATCCTGCGCGACCGCATGGCCCAGCCCGATGTGGTGAAGGGCATCATCCTTGATGGCTTTCCCCGCACCGACGGGCAGGCCGCCGCGCTGGACGGACTTTTGGCCGCCAATGGCCAGAAAGTCACCGCCGCCATCAGCCTTGAAGTGGATGATGAGGCGATGGTGGGCCGGGTTTCGGGCCGCTACACCTGCGCCTGCGGCGAGGGGTATCACGACCAGTTCAAAAAGCCTGCCGTCGCCGGCACCTGCGACAAATGCGGTGGCACCAGCTTCAAGCGCCGGGCGGATGACAATGCCGAAACCGTGCGCGAAAGGCTGAAAGCCTATCACGCCCAGACCGCGCCGCTGATCGCCTATTATGCAGGGCGCGGCGTGCTTCAGAAGATCGACGCGATGGGGGCCATCGCAGATATCCGCACCGCCCTTGGACAAATCGTTCAAGGCGTCGCGGCTTGATGGAATACTTCCCGCCCCTAAAGGGCGCGGAAGTTGGGAGACAGGCGTCTTAGCCGGGCCCTTCGGGGACAGAACAATCGGCAAAGGCATCTGGAACAGGGACCCGGCCCATTCGGGCTGGACAAAATGGAGGAGGCCACATGGCTAGTGTAGACACTGCGGGGAACGTTCGCGCGCGCCCCATGACCGCGGAAGAGAAGAAGGTTATCCTTGCTTCGTCCGCCGGTACCGTTTTCGAATGGTATGACTTCTATCTTTACGGATCGCTCGCCGCGATGATTGGCGCGCAGTTCTTCACGCCGTTCCCGGAAGCGACCCGGAACGTGTTTGCCCTTCTGGCCTTTGCCGCGGGCTTTATCGTGCGCCCGTTCGGTGCGCTGGTGTTCGGGATGCTGGGCGACCTCATCGGCCGCAAATACACCTTCCTGATGACCATCATGATCATGGGCCTGTCGACCTTCCTCGTCGGCCTCTTGCCCTCCTACTACTCGTGGGGCATCGCGGCCCCGATCATCCTGATCGGCCTGCGCATGCTGCAAGGTCTTGCGCTGGGTGGTGAATACGGTGGCGCGGCTGTCTATGTGGCCGAACACGCGCCGCAGGGTCAGCGCGGCTATTACACCGCCTTCATCCAGACCACGGCAACGCTGGGTCTTTTGCTGTCGCTGATGGTCATCCTGTCGGTTCAGGGCTACATCAACGGCCATTATCCTGACCTGCCGATCCTGGACGCCGCCGGTGCGCCGACCATGAACGCCGATGGCACCCCTGCCATGCAGAAAGCCTTCAACGCCTGGGGCTGGCGCGTGCCGTTCCTTGGCTCGATCATCCTGCTGTTGATCTCGCTCTACATCCGTTTGCAGATGAATGAATCGCCCGCCTTCAAAAAGATGAAAGCGGAAGGTGCGGCCTCGAAAGCCCCGCTGCGCGAAGCCTTTGGCAACTGGAAGAACGGCAAGATCGCCCTGATCGCTCTGCTGGGTCTGACCGCTGGTCAGGCTGTCGTGTGGTACTCGGGCCAGTTCTACGCCCTGTTCTTCATGCAGAACGTCATCAAGGTCGACAGCTTCTCGGCCAACGTCTTCGTTGCTTGGTCGCTGATCCTCGGCACCTACGGCTTCATCTTCTTCGGCCGTCTGTCTGACCGTATCGGCCGCAAGCCGATCATTCTGGCGGGCTGCCTGATTGCGGCAATCACCTACTTCCCGGTGTTTGGTTTCCTGACCAAGACCGCGAACCCGATGTTGCATGACGCCCAACAAACGCCTGTGACCGTGACCGCCGACCCGGCTGACTGCTCGTTCCAGTTCAACCCGACCGGCACCGTCAAGTTCACCAACTCCTGCGATATCGCCAAGGCGAAGCTTTACTCGCTGTCGGTGAACTCGGAAACCGTTGATGGCCCGGCGGGCGAACCTGCCACCATCAAGATCGGTGAAACCGTGGTTGCCTCGTTCGACGCTGGCAAAAATGCTGCGGACATCAAGGATCTGACGGCTGCACAGGAAGAGGCTGACAAGGGCACCGATCAGGCCGCCAAGGATGCTGCGAAAGCCGCGCTGGACGCTGCCAAGGGTGTGAAACCCGCCTTTGAAACGGCTGTCGCTGACGCGCTGACCGCGGCGGGCTATCCGATCGTGGCCACCGACAACACCACCGTTGCCAAGGCTGAAAACGTGCTGGACATCTTCACCGGCCAGAAGATCACGATCATCCTGATCCTGACCTATCTGATCGTTCTGGTGACCATGGTGTACGGCCCGATCGCTGCGATGCTTGTCGAACTCTACCCGACCCGCATCCGCTACTCCGGTCTGTCGCTGCCTTACCACATCGGCAACGGCTGGTTCGGTGGCCTTCTGCCCGCGACCGCCTTCGCGATCTCGGCTCAGGCTGGCAATATCTACACCGGCCTGTGGTACGCGATCTGCGTCGCCCTGATGACCGTGATCATCGGCACGCTCTTCGTGCCGGGTGGTACCCACAAGAAAGACATCTTCGCTGATACCAATCAGTAAGCTGGCTTGAACACCGGGGCGCGCGGAACGATCTGCGCGCCCTTTTCCTTTCCTCGGATCGGATGCGCCCGCGTCCAATGCGACGAAAGGAAAGCCTGCCCCCACAGACCGCGGTTGGGCAGGCTCCGGTTAAGGAACATGGGTGTGACCTGTGAGTTCGATGGCGCAGTCGGTCAGCTGGGCAGCGGCCCGGGTTATCGGCCCGCGCGGCCTTCCCAAAAGCGGGTGATTGCGATGATCGGCACCAGCCAGATCGCATTGGCGACAAGACCTGCCACCACGGCCTTCAGCAGGCCCGCTTCGGCACCAAAGCCCATGGTCGCGGGGATGATGACGGCGACGAACAGCATCCCGGCCGCCAAGGGCAAAACCGCGCCCGTCACCGCTGCCGTCCGGCGTTGGGTCGCAACCAGACCCACCAACAGAATGATGCGGAACGGATCGATCAGCGCGGCAGAGATCAGATCGGCGACGGTGGGCATGGCGGGCTCTTTGGCTGGAAACGCGGTTCTCTTTTCATGGACGCATGCGCCACGTATTTCAACCCTTTCGCACTGGCGCACGCCATGAGTGACAAGAAACCCCGCATCCTGGTGGTCGAAGACGAAGACAACATCGCCCTCGCGCTGGAATTTCTGATGACGCGCGAAGGTTATGACCATGCCCGCATTGCCGACGGCGCACTGGCGCTGTCGGGCATCCGGGACATGCACCCTGATCTTGTCTTGTTGGACATCATGCTGCCCGGTGCCTCGGGCTATGAAATCTGTGCGGGCGTGCGGCGCGATCCGTCGTTGAACGATGTGAAAATCCTGATGATGACGGCGCGCGGTTCGGCCATTGAAAAGCGCAAGGGACTGGAGATTGGTGCCGATGGCTTCATCACCAAGCCCTTTGAATTGCGCGATCTGCGGGCCGAGGTGCGGCGGCTCTTGCCCCCTATCGGCTGAGGTCAGGCTTGACCCGGCGCGGAAAAGCGCAAAGGTCAGGCGCAATCTCGCAGATCAGGACCGCGCCACGATGCATAAAGTCTGGAATGTCATCTCCACCTATTCGCTTTTGTTGCTGACAGGGGCGGCACTGGCGTTGATCTGGGCCAATCTGGACAAGGACAGCTATCAACATCTGGTGCATTTCGTGCTGTGGAACCACGCGCCGATTGGCCTTTTGCACCACGAAGGCGGCGTCGCTGTGCGCGCGCTGACCTTGCATTTCGTGATCAATGACATCTGCATGGCGTTCTTTTTCGCCATTGCCGCCAAAGAGGTCTGGGAAGGCATCATCCTGCAAGACGGCGAGTTGCGCGGGCGCAAGGCGCTGACGCCGTTGATCGCCACGGCGGGGGGCATGATGGGGCCGGCGCTGGTCTATCTGGGCCTAGGGGCTGCGCTGGGCAGCTTTGACACCTATGCCCAAGGCTGGGCGATTCCGACGGCAACCGACATTGCCTTTTCCTATCTGATCGGGCGCATCGTCTTTGGCGCGGGACATCCGGCCATTCCCTTCCTGCTTTTGTTGGCAATCGCGGATGACGCGGGGGGCATGGTCATTCTGGCGTTGTTTTACCCGACCGGTGATGTGCAGCCCGGTTGGCTTTTGTTGTCGTTGGCGGCGGCTGTCGGGGTCTATCTCTTGGCCAATCGGCTGCCGATCTGGGCCGACGGCACCGACCCGCGCCGCCCCTATTCCACATGGATGCGGCAGAAGGCGGCGTTCTGGCCCTATGCCATCGCCGGGGGGCTGTCGTGGTATGGGTTTCACAACGCGGGCATCCATCCCGCGCTTGGCCTTTTGCCCATCGTGCCGACCATCCCGCACGCCGATCGGCCCTATGGCTTCTTCACCGAGGCCGAAGAACATCTGACCGACCTTTTGAACTGGATCACGCATCGGCTGAAACTCTTTGTCGAGATCATGCTGTTCTTCTTTGGCCTGCTCAACGCAGGTGTGGTGTTTTCGGCCTTTGGTGATCCGACGTGGATGGTGTTGGGCGGTCTGGTCATCGGCAAGCCGGTGGGGATTTTCGTGCTGGGTCTGCTGGCCGCGCGGGTCTTTGGCTTTGGCCTGCCAGTGGGCATGGGGACGAAAGATCTGTGGGTTCTGGGCTGCGTTGCGGGCATCGGTTTTACCGTGGCGCTGTTTGTCGCGACCGTCGCCTTCCCGTCAGGTGCGGCGCAAGAGGCCGCCAAAATGGGGGCGGTCTTGTCCTTTGGGGCTGCCGCGCTGGCTGTTTGCATGGGGCGCCTTCTGCGGATCACCCGGAGCGTGTCCTGACGTTTGGTGACGTTGGGTTTTCTTTTTGCGCTTTTTCTTGGCAAAGCCCGCAATCCCCCCCACATTGTGAGGCAGAATGAAAACCCGCCGACAGACGCGGGGCAGGGGAGGGGACTACCATGGGATCATTCGCGTCGCGCGCGGATCTGAAAGCCATCGAGGCCGAGGCCGCTTGGGAAGATCGGGATCTGCCCAAGACCATGCATCAATTCCTGACCCGCACCAAAACGGCGCATGGTGCGCGGCCGGCACTCTCGTATCAATTGCTGTCCGCGCCCGGATCAAAGTCCGAAACCCTGACCTGGGCTGATCTTCATGCCCGCGTGACCCAAGCGGCAAACCTGTTTCACACGCTGGGCGTCGGGGAAACCGATGTGGTGGCCTATGTGATGCCCAACGCGGTTGAAACCGCGGTGACGCTTTTGGGCGGCGCGGTGGCGGGCATCGTCAACCCGATCAACCCGCTTTTGGAGGCGGAACAGATTTCAGCCATCCTGCGCGAGACGAAGGCCAAGGTGGTGGTGACGGTCAAGGCCTTTCCCAAGACCGATCTGGCGCAAAAAGTGGCCGAGGCGGTGAAGCATGCCCCATCGGTCAAGACGGTTCTGGAGGTGGATCTTCTTCGGTATCTTGGCGGGATCAAACGGCTGATCGTGCCGTTGATCCGGCCAAAGAACCCGATCAGCCATAGCGCCAATGTCAAATCCTTTAACGCCGAATGTCGCAAACAGCCGGCTGATAGGCTGATCTTTAAGGACAATCCGGCTGACCGCGTGACGGCTTATTTCCATACTGGTGGTACCACAGGCATGCCCAAGGTGGCCCAGCACAAGCTGTCGGGCATGGTCTATAACGGCTGGCTCGGGCAGCGCCTGCTGTTCCAACCCACCGATACGGTGATTTGCCCCTTGCCGCTGTTCCATGTTTTCGCGGCCTATCCGATTCTGATGTCGATGATCGCCAGCGGCGGGCATGTGGTCTTCCCCACCCCGCAGGGGTATCGCGGCGAAGGGGTGTTCGACAATTTCTGGAAATTGGTCGAACATTGGAAGGTGACTTATATGGTCACGGTGCCGACGGCGCTTTCGGCGCTGATGCAGCGCCCGGTCAATGCCGATGTCTCGACCCTTCGGGGGGCGTTTTCCGGCTCTGCGCCGCTGCCGATTGAGTTGTTCACCCGGTTTGAAAAGGCCACTGGCGTGCAGATTGTCGAAGGTTATGGCCTGACCGAATGCACCTGCCTTGTCTCGATCAACCCGCCTGATGGCAACAAGAAGATCGGCTCTGTTGGTCTGCCCTTCCCCTACTGTGAGGTAAAGATCCTGACCGGCGACGGGGCGGGGGGCATGCGCGAGTGTGGGGTCGACGAGATTGGCGAGATTTGCGTGTCAAACCCCGTCGTGTTCCCCGGCAGCACCTATACCGAAGTTGACAAGAACCGCGGGCTTTTCGCGGGCGAACGCTATCTGCGCACCGGGGATCTGGGGAGGTTGGATGTCGACGGTTATCTCTTCATCACCGGCCGCGCCAAAGACCTCATCATCCGGGGCGGCCACAACATTGACCCTGCCATCATCGAAGAGGCGATGATGGGCCATGACAAGGTGGCCTTTGTCGGGGCCATCGGTCAGCCCGATGCGCATGCGGGCGAACTGCCTTGTGCCTATGTCGAACTGGTCAAGGGGGCGGAGGTCAGCGCGGCCGAGTTGATGGATTATGCCGTGGCACATATTCACGAAAAGGCCGCTGTGCCGAAACATATCGAGGTTCTGGCCGAACTGCCGAAAACGGCCGTCGGAAAGGTGTTCAAGCCTGACCTGCGACGCTTGGCGATCCGCCGGGTCTATGATGCAGCCCTGACCGCGGCCAAGTTGCCCGCCCATGTCGCCGAGGTGGCCGAGGATAAAAAGCGCGGGCTTGTGGCGCGCATCGCCACCACCGGCCCGGTTGACGATCAGGCCTTGGCAGAACTGCTGGGCCGGTTCCCGCCGGCTTGGGAGCGCATCGGCTAACCCTGCCAAAACCGGAAAAAATTCTGCGGCCGCGATGATCGGACGCTGCATATTTCATTTGCTCTTTTGCGCTGTCCCCGCCCAAAATGCCGGTATTTCAGGACGGAGGATTTTGCATGCTTTCTTGGGTTCGGGCCGCCACCTTGGCCGCATCGGTGCTGTTGCCGACCGCCGTGCTGGCGGAAAGCCAGTCGGAAATCCTGTTTCAGCACAAGCATTGGGAAGTCGAAATCGTCGGGTTCGACGATGGCAGTTTCGCCTGTCTGGCCGAGGTTGATGCCCAGACCGACAGTTTCACCATCTGGCTTTACGCCGACAACACGGTGAAGTTGCAGTTCTATTCCACCTCATGGGAGTTCGGAGATGGCGACACCGCAGATTTGCAGGTGCAAATCGGCAATCGCTCGCCTTGGAACCTGAACGCCGCCGATCTCTACAAGAATTCCATTCTGTTCAACCTGCCCGAC
>JACCDN010306334.1_pt1 | contig 14242 bp, 13 predicted proteins | sample 7441691 | NCBI WGS metagenome assembly JACCDN01 (sample SAMN15323439, study PRJNA562643) | freshwater metagenome | isolation source: river surface water | place: USA:Blue River Watershed | collected 2017-08-16
CATCTGGATTTTCTTCGTCTTTCACTGTCAAACCGGACAGCTCAATCATGCGGCGCGCCAAGTCCATGATCTTCACTGATTCACCCATGTCCAGCACAAACACGTCGCCACCCTTGGCCATCGCACCAGCCTGGATGACTAACTGCGATGCCTCGGGGATGGTCATGAAGTAGCGCGTGATTTCGGGGTGGGTCAGTGTGATAGGACCGCCATCACGGATTTGTTGTCTGAATTTGGGCACCACAGAGCCTGAGGAGCCAAGCACATTCCCAAAGCGAACCATGCTGAACTTGGTACCCGGGTTGGTCGATGCAATGGCTTGGAGTGCCAACTCGGCCAAACGCTTGCTCGCCCCCATGATGTTGGTGGGACGGACCGCCTTGTCGGTGCTGATCAGCACGAAATCAGCTACGCCATTGCGTGCAGCAGCCTGTGCAGTTCGCAAGGTGCCCAAGACATTATTTTTAATGCCTTCTGCAGGATTGTGTTCCACCAGAGGCACATGCTTATAAGCTGCTGCGTGATAGACCGTATCAGGGTGCCAGGTTGACATGATCTCTTGCATGCGATCGGTGTCCTGCACCGAGGCCAAGAGCGGAACCAGCGTGACCTCCAAGCCAGAGACTTTTTCTTCCAACTCTTGATGAATGGCGTACAGGGCAAACTCACTTTGCTCGATCAACAAAAGCTTTTGAGGGCGGACCGACACAATTTGACGACAGAGTTCACTGCCGATTGAACCGCCGGCACCCGTGACCATGACCACCTTGCCGCGAATGTTCATGGCCAACAAGATGTGGTTGGGCATGACGGGCTCGCGTCCGAGCAGGTCGTCAATGTCCAGCTCACGCAGGTCGGAGATGCTGACCTTGCCCTGAGCCAGATCAGTGACACTGGGAAGTGTGCGTACAGCAACACGAGCAACTCTCATCTGATCAAGTATCTCGTTGCGACGCTTTTGGTTGATGGCTGGCAAGGCCAAAAGGACATCACTGATGCCTCGTGTTTGCGCCAAGGTTTCAAGATCAGCTGGGTTGTAGATGGGTTGACCATTGAGCACATGCCCGTGCAGCCGATCATCGTCGTCGAGGAATCCAACCACTTGCATTTCAGGGCTGTTGCCCATGGCTGCGACCAGCTGGCGGCCAGCACTCCCAGCACCATAAATCAGTACTTTGGTGCGATTGGCTTTCTTCAGGATGTTTTGATATTGGTCACCCAGCCAAACACGGGCAAGGGCTCTGGAGGCACCGACAAATAAAAGAAGCAGAATGGGTTGGATGATGCCAATGGTTCGAGGCACTCCGGTAACACCGATGGCCGTGAAGATGGAGGCGTAGAGCAAACCGTAAATGCCCACAGCCCTGGCGACTGCCAGCAAAGCGGGCCAGCCGCTGTAGCGGAAGATGGCGCGGTAGAGGCCTGAGACGATGAAGATGGGTAAAGCCAGGCTAATGGAAGTACCCACTGTCCATAACGCGGTTTCTGAGAGAGAGACAAACTCTCCAAGTCGCAGGTAGTATGCGAGCCATACTGTCAATATGCAGAGACCTAGATCAACCGTCAAAGCCACGATACGCTTTGCTGATCGAGGCAAGGCCAATATTGGTACGGCCAACTCAATAAGTGGTTTTTTCATGACTTAAATCTAGCTGAACCATCCATCCTGATACCTCAGGATGATTATGAGTTTCATCAATGTGACACACCATCTCTTGCCAGTACCTTGAGCGCTGTCATCCACAGCACCCTCAGATCAAACAGAAATGTCCGACGCCGAAGATACTCTGCATCCAATTCCACCTTCTGCGGAATAGGTAGGGCATCTCTTCCATTAACCTGCGCCCATCCAGTCAACCCAGGCAGCAATTCATGCACACCTTTGGTGGTACGCAAAGCAATCAGGTCGTCCTGATTGAACAGCGCCGGTCGCGGCCCCACAAAACTCATGTCGCCTTTCAGGATGCTCCATAACTGAGGTAATTCGTCCAGACTTGATTTGCGAAGGAATGAACCGATGGGTGTGAGCCATTGCTCAGGGCTTTCAAGAAGGTGTGTAGCCACAGATGGAGTGTCTATTCGCATGCTACGGAATTTGGGCATTTTGAACATGCGGTTGTAGCGGCCAATTCGATCACTCCAGTAAAGTGCTGGTCCAGGTGAAGTCAGTCGAACAGCCAGCGCTATAGCCAGAATAGGGAATGCAAGCAATACGACGGCCACCAATGCGCAAGCCAAGTCAAACATCCGCTTCATGGTCTAAACCCAAAAACGGCTCGCCTAAGTCCTTCATCCACAGAGATAGGTGGGATCCAGCCCAGAAGTTGACGTGTCTTGCTAATGTCTACCTGTAGCGAACCACAAAGACGATCAACCATGTCACGCTTACCCAGAAACGCCGCCACCCCCTCCAAAACGAAACTTGGCACATGAAATAAGAAGGCTTCCTTCCCCATCGCTCGAGCGGTACGACGCAATAAATCGGAGGTAGAAAGATCTTCACCATCTGATGCCAAAAATGTCTCACCCACGGCAGCAGGATGCTTTAGACAAGTGACCAGCAAGTCGACCAAATTGTCCAATGCCACCATGCTGCGAGCGTTATTTATGGCACCTAAAGGCAAGGGAATCCCAAGCGCTACGTAACGCATCATGCTTGCAAAATTAGCCTTTACACCTGGTCCGTATACCAATGGAGCGCGTACGATCACCACTTCCATGCCTGTTTCAGAGGCAATCTGCCGGAGCGATTGCTCGGCTTCGTGCTTTGAAATTCCATATGGATCTGATGGTTTAGGCGCATCATCGGCAGTAAATGGTTTACCTACTTCTGTGAGCTCCCCATTCACCTTGATGGAGCTCAGAAAGACAAAACGTTTCACCCCCGCGGCTGCTGCCTGCTGCGCAAGCGCAGTCGTACCTTCAACATTCACAAAACGAAATTCAGACAGCGGATCTGTGCTCTTATCCTTCATGATATGGACACGCGCAGCCAAGTGCACGATCTGATTTATGTTTTGGACAGCACGGTTCCAGTCCGTTTTTGAAGAAAGGGTATCAATCGAGACAACATCTCTACCTTCTGAAGGTGGCTTTTGCGATCTCACGACACTACGCACCAAGACTCCAGCTTGATGCAATTTTGCGCAAAGTGCCGAGCCGATAAATCCATTAGCGCCAGTTACTAGTACTGCCATATTTAATCGTTATTACGCCAGACGGTACGATTTATATATTCTGTATAGCTCAAAACCACGCGTAGGATTTTTTTCGATACTGACTTGGCCTCGTAGTCCTCTACAGGTGCTATCACCCTCATTTCCTTTTTATGCTGAGCGATGATGACCTGCACTGCATCAAGTACCCGCTCTTGCTTTAACCCAGCCATGATCAGAGTCCCAACATCCATTCCCTCTGGACGCTCATGTGCGTTGCGAATAGTTACTGCTGGCAAGTTGAGCAATGAACTCTCTTCTGTGATTGTGCCGCTATCTGAAATGACACAAAGTGCCTCAATTTGCATCTTGACGTAATCGCAAAAACCGAATGGTTTGAGAAACTGGATATGACTATTTAGGTGTCTGATCTTGCTCGCATCCAAGCGTTTCTGAGTTCGTGGATGGGTCGAAACGATCACAGGCATATTGTATTTCTCTGCCAAGGCATTGAGCGTATCCACCATGTCTGTGAGATTCTCGGGTGTATCAACGTTTTCTTCGCGGTGAGCACTGACGATAAAAAACCTCCCCGACTCGAGTCCCATGCGAATCAAGATATCCGAAGCCTGGATCTTTGGCATGTAATGGTCAAGCACTTCACGCATATGCGACCCGGTCTTGATGATGGTTTCCGGACGGATGCCTTCTGCAATCAGGTATCGGCGAGCATGCTCTGTCAGTACCAAGTTGATATCACTGAGATGGTCCAATATCTTTCGATTCAACTCTTCTGGAACGCGTTGATCGAAGCAACGGTTGCCCGCTTCCATGTGGAACACGGGTATCTTGCGCCGCTTAGCCGAGATGACCGCAAGGCAGGAATTTGTGTCTCCGTAAAGAAGTACGGCATCAGGTTTTTCCCTTTCCATGACCTCATCAGATTTTTCGATGATTCGCGCGATGGTTTGGGCGACGTTTTCACCGACTGCTTCCAAGAAATGATCCGGCTTACGTATTGCAAGATCCTCAAAGAAAAGTTGATTAAGTTCGTAGTCGTAATTTTGACCAGTGTGCACCAGCACATGATGAGTGTGTCGGTCGAATTCAGCAATCACTCGACTCATCTTGATGAGTTCAGGTCGGGTACCGACAATGGTCATCACCTTAAGCATGCAACTCTTCCTTGATGTAGTCGAGGGTCAACAGCAAAGATTTCACCTCTTCTACATTAAGACGGCGAGTGTTGTGTGAGGTGTAGTCTTCTAGCATGGAGATATGTATCTCCCCCTCACTGAAATATTTTGCGTAGTTCAGATCGCGGTTATCTGCAGGAAGGCGGTAGTATCCGCCCATGTCTATGGCATGGGCCATTTCCTCCCTGGATATCAGCGATTCGTAAAGCTTCTCGCCATGACGCGTGCCAATTACCTGCGTCTTAACTTGGAGCTGGCCAAACAGTTCTTTCAGTGCTTGCGCCAGGTCGCCCACGTTCGAGGCTGGCGCTTTTTGTACAAAAATGTCTCCCTGCTGACCATGCGTGAAGGCATACAAGACTAGGTCTACAGAGTCTTCTAGAGACATCAGGAAACGGGTCATATTTGGGTCTGTGACTGTCAGCGGTCGCCCTTCCTTGAGTTGGGAAACGAACAGCGGGATGACAGACCCACGGGATGCCATCACGTTGCCGTAGCGTGTGGCACAGAAAACCGTTTCTCCCGGCTGCTGCAAGCGTGCTTTAGCCACCATTACCTTCTCGGCCATCGCCTTTGAAATGCCCATGGCGTTAATTGGATATACAGCCTTGTCAGTTGATAACACCACCACGCGCTCAACACCTGCATCGTTTGCGGTATTGAGCACGTTTTCAGTGCCCATCACATTGGTGCGCAAGGCTTCCATCGGGTAAAACTCACAAGAAGGCACCTGTTTCAATGCGGCCGCATGAAACACATAATTCACTCCCTTCATGGCCTGGCGCAGACCAGCTTCATCGCGCACATCGCCGATGTAAAACCTTAGCTTGGGATGGTTGAGCGAAATGCGCATATCTTCTTGCTTCTTCTCATCCCGGCTGAAAATACGGATCTCATTTACGTCTGTATCCAGAAAACGCTTTAATACCGCTTGACCAAATGAGCCGGTACCGCCTGTTATTAATAAAGTTTTATCGTCAAACATTGATCGCTCCTATCTGCTTTTTGCTTTCATGCATGATCCTTAACAACTCCGGCCATTCAGGTGCCACATAGCCGGTGACCGCCTGAAAACGACTAGCGTCAAGTGATCGATTAACTTGGAGCGTGGCATTAGGAACAACTTGGATCGCCTTGTTATATTGCTTGGAGACCAGCATCAGGAGGTCGTATTTGGCGATAGGGCTGGCAGCGACATGATAGACGCCACTCAGCTGTGGTCGGGGGACTATGACGTCCCGGATAATCCCAGCTAGAACAACTGTGGGTAGTCCGGAAAATATCGCTTTGGTATAGCCTTGACAGCTGCCCTGCTGCGCTAGAAACCAATCGATTAGTCCGTGAGCAGACTGTAATTCATGGCCAATGATTGAGGTTCGCAGAGTGATCGCGTTCTGGTAATCGACTTCACCAAGTAATTTGGTACGGCCATATAGGTCCTGGGCATCCGGCAGGTCCTCCTCCCTATAACCGCCACGAGCGCCAGAGAAAACACAGTCAGTGCTAATGTGCACCAGGCGTGCTCCAACCAGATCACAGAGGCGCATCAACCGGTGCGGAAACATGGCATTAATAGGTATTGCCTGCAAGGGATCGGCAGCACTATTGATCTGCTTGACCTGACCGATGCAATTCACAACGAGTTCCGGCCGGAATGCTCCGAAGACCGACAGCATCTGGTCATGATCCTCCACATCAACTCCATGATGCAGTTTGCTAGCAATTTCTTGGGGAAAGAATTTCTTGCTGTAGGGCGAACGCATGGTACCCATAACATCCCAATCACTGCGTTCGGAAAACACTCGCATCAACGCATTGCCCAGCATGCCGCTGGCGCCCAAGACCAAGACTTTCATAGTGTTTCCCTCTGCTGGTCCGTGACCTGTTTCAAATATCCAAGCAAACTTTCGGCAACATTCGCTTCACAATAATGTTTCAAATAGTAGGCATAGGCAGCCGCCCCCATGGCAGCCCGTCCCTCTGCAGGGAGAGCATTAAGTTCCAATATCGCCCGAGCGAGAGCCGCTGAATCCTCTGCGGGCACTGTCAATCCTGCCCCAGCTTCACGCACAATACGTGCGCCCTCGCCGTTCAAGGACGCTACGATCGGCCGTCCGGATGCCATGTAGGCTTGGATTTTACTTGGCACCGTGTACTCAAAAATCGCTTCAGCGCGCAAGCTGACAAGTAGCGCCGATGCCGCTTGCATTAGCCCGGGCATTTCCTCCACTGGGCGCCGCCCAGGCAGACTGACATTGAACAGTCCTCTACGCGATACCTCACACCGCAACCACGCCATCTGGCTGCCGTCCCCAATCAGCTCGAAGCGGACTTCCGGATGCGTCAAGAGAATTTCGGCTGCATCGAGTATGCAATCTAGGGCCTGCGCTGCCCCAAGATTGCCCGCAAATACGATGGTGAATCCGCTATCAACCGCAGTCCGCTCGGCAACCCGCTGTGAAAAACTATCGTCGATAGAGTTTGGCAGATAGCAAATCCGGGCATCGGGCGCGAGCCTCCTTATAGGATCCATGAATGCCACTGACGCTGCGAGTATGAGATTCGAGTGACTATAGATATACCGGACGACAGTTGCGATGCCTTTCAGGACGACCGGGCTGCGAATGAATCCTGTCGCTGAAAGGCTTTCTGGCCATAGATCCTGAACCCAGAGTACAACGGGTTTGCGCCGCAACCAGCCCAGAAATATCGCTGGCAGTGCCTGCAGAAGGGGGGATGGTGCGTAGACCAGAATCACCTCGAACTTTTGTTTACGCAGAACCCAAGCGCCAAACAATGCGCCGGAAAAAATGAACGACAGGTAGTTCAAGGCCAGTCGCACCTTTCCCGTCCCCCGGGGAAGCACAGGAATCCTGTGGACCATTGCTCCCTTGTAGGACTCGGTCGAAATTTCTCCCGCGCGATAACCTTCGTAGACGACACCTTGGGGGTAGTTTGGCTGCCCGGTCAGAACATTGACATCATGCCCCACCTCAACCAACCTACCGACAAGCGAATTGATGATGAAGTTCTCTGGCCAGAAATATTGCGAGAAGACCAACACCTTCATGATTAGAAGCCTTCAACTCTTATTTCAACGGTGAGCTGACAGATATGTCTGCTAATGGTGGCTTGCTGGCACGCACCTGAATTTTCTGATATTCCTTCCCGGTAAGGACCAGAACTCCTATGAAGAACGGGAAGAGCGGATAAATGGCCTTCCTCTGAAGCACCCCGCTATGCGCCATGCTCAGAGCCAGCAGTATCACCACGCAGAGGCTTATGAGTGCAAACATCCTTAACTGCATCGGCACCTGCAGGCCCTGATAGCGCATTTGGACACCGACGGCAGCCCAAATCGATACAAGCCAAATACCAGTGAACACGCCAACCCCCAAAATTCCATATTGGAGGGGCAATGCCAAAAGGAACATATCATCGGAAAACGGGTAACGCCCCGATAAAGAACCCAAAAGCCCGTGTCCGAAAAGTGCCAACGCCCAAGCACTTAAATCACCTTCCTGCAATTTCACATAATACGACTGCCTAATTAGATCGCCTGCAGTGTAACGAATCCAACTGCCCACGCCCTCATTGTTTGGCAACTGAAAATTACCTTGAGCACCAGTCAAGTAATAACGTTGCACGACATTAGTTGGATCGACGACAAAAATGCACAGAACCAGCAATGTGTACAAAGACAGGAATACGAACGCCCGACGTCGGACCGCGGTATTTACATCCAGGCTGGCGAAGACTGCAAACAAGGCGATCAACCCTACTTGAGAAACCAGCGGAACCCGGAATCCTTGTGTCAGCACAGCAAATGCGCAAATTAGCGAGCTTGCCAAGTAAAACCCTCTGCCCCTGAAATCGTACAGCAGCGCTGCCACAAACATACCCACGTTACAAAACAAAGCGGTGGCGTGTGGATGCTCAATCAGACCGGCTGCCCGATAGCCAGGCCACCACAATTGGCCCATCTCTCCCAAATTCAGAACTTCATGCAGGTACGACTTATTTAGGAGTTGGAAATAAGCAGAAGCTTCAAAGACCTGGGTGCTAACGTTTTCATAAATCAACTCAATGCTAACCAGCAGCGCCGCAACGGCGATGCATCTCAATATCAGTTCAAGGCCATCCAGACTGATGGCGCGGGGTACCCAGAACAATACCAAGGGAACTGTGTACAGCACCAGCACACGGGCCATCAGCCCAGCATCTCCCTGCCCCGCTACTGCCCACGACGTCACAACGTGATGAAATATCAGGAAGATAAATCCCACGGATATGGCGTCAAGGTCCCTAATTCGAACGCCATCGAACTGTCTCAGTATCAGCCAGATCATGGTCCCCCCCAGTAGCAGGTATCCAAGCACAGGAACGTATTGACTCCGCGTCAGCACTTGCAATGCATAGGCAAACGGCAGAAAGAAGAAAAATACCGCGAGTGCTTTTGCCGCCAGCTCGGACCTGTCAATTCCCGTTATTCCTAGCATTATCAAACTGTCCGCCCCAGCGTGTGCAGAAAGCTTTCCGCATCCAAAGTAAGGACTTTCGGCTCTGACATGCCCATGAAACGCTTCACGGCGCGTGCGATCGAGCGGGCTGAGGCCGGATCAAATACCTCATCGGGATCGACAAGATCGCGCACATAATCAAGCTCAGGAGCCAGGATAGGCAGTCCTGCTTGACGTGCCTCGATGAGAGGCAAACCAAAGGACTCCAAACGGGACGGGAATATCAAGGCACGCGCGTGTGCATACAGGTTTTCCACCCTCCTAGTACCCCGGGTGGCGTCTATCTCGATCCGCAGTTTGTAGCGGGCACTCTGGTCGGCAATCCATCGTGACAAGGTGACGAACCGCGCTTGGTCGAGTGTCAGTTGCAGGTCAGGGTACAAGCCTTCTCTGGCCAAATGGATCCAAGCCTCAATCAATGCGACATGATTCTTGTGGCTCTCGCCCGATGCAACGTATATAAATGGACGCGTGTCCTGCACTAGAGATCGGGTATTCTTTTCACTAGCGCGCGACCAGTCCCTGTTGTCTGGGATGAAAGGAAGCACCGTGACTAAGTCTTCGCGAAGCCCAAGTTGCCCCAGCATATCCAGCCTCATCGAGGGTGTCTGTACTAGGTACAACTGGGCGTGTGTGGAAAATGTACGCAACCAGACTCGCTCCAACATCAAGCGGATGCGGGCTCCTACCGGCATACCCCTGATAGCTGTTTTGTCAAGCAGATAGCGATTTTGCAAAAACACGACGGTCTTGCAGACTGGCCGATGTATTGGCGGCAGGTTGCCTAGACATAGCAGAATGTCATCGCGTCGTGCCATGCGGGCAATTTCCGCATCGGCCCGAAGCCTCCCAGCCACGCTTGGACGGACGCGAACGACCTCTACGCCTTCTGCCATCTGATCCGGCAGAATGAATCGCTCATCGACCCAAACTCGTCTTGGCTGTCCGCAACTCGCCTGCAACAGGGGGCGCAGGAGAACCGCCCCGCCCCCAGTATGGATATTTGACGCCTGGATCAGAAGCATGAATCAGGACAGGAGCTGCCTCTTGCAGACTATCCGCAGATAGTTTAGCAACCCAGGATGGGCGCGCAGGGCGGCGTCGAAACTTGGACCAACGCATTCCTGCCGCCCCAGTGCCTTGTGGGCCACTGCTCGGGAATAGTGGCACCACCAGGGCACCGAGCCCTCCTCGCCGATATACCTGTCGATAAATGCATCCACATTATGCAGTGTTCGGGTCGGGTTCGAGACACTGCCCCCTCCCACCCAGTAGTACCCGTGACTTCCGGGCAGACGCGTGAAACGATTGCCGGCTTTTGCAAGCCGCAGCCAAGTGTCAAAATCTTCCCAGCCCACGAGCTTCTGCTCCTCACACAGGCCACCGATGCGCATTAGGGCAGCCTTACTCACCACCACACTGGAATTGGGCAGGGCACAACCGTTATTCACCAAGTCGTCATAGGCATTGACAGGAAGTTTTCGCGAACGAGAGCGGCGCCATGCTCGAATCCTGCCATTCGGCCCCACCATGGTGAGATCATGGAACACCACGTCCGAACCCGCCAAAGCGAGTCGCATCGACTTCTGGAGTTTGTCCTCGGCCCACCAGTCATCGGAATCCAAAAAAGCGATCCATTCCCCGCGCGCCTCCTGTATCCCCTTGTTGCGTGAAACTGCTATGACACCACTGTTGTGCACCTTGAATACGCGCAGTCGCTCACCCTGCCAAGCTTTTAGAACCTCGTCTGTTCCGTCAACCGATCCATTGTCAACCACCAGCATTTCCCAGTTTTTCCATTCCTGACGCTGCACAGATTGCAACGCCCGCGGCAGGAAATGTGCATGGTTGTAGCTTGGAATGACCACCGATACCAGTGGTTGCGACAGGTTATTCATGGAGTGAAATGCTGGCTACAAAAGGCGAGCAGCTGATCCACCTCCGACACCGGATCACGGTCGGCAAGCTGGTGCGGCAACTTATGGGCGGTCACAAGGCGCAAGGGGACCGCCACCTCCTTGCGGGCTCCAGGTTCGATGGTGGGTGAAAAGCCGAGTGTTGCTGCGCATCGCTTCTGGACTAGACGCGCCATCTCCACGACGGATGCGCTGGTTCCGTTACAGATGTTGAGGATTGGCGGCAATGACTGCGCGGGCAGTTCCAGCAGGCGTGCAACCGTTTCACACACCGAGGTCAGCGGCACGAAGTCGCGCAACTGCTCGCCCGAGGATTGCAGCACCATCTTGCCAGTCGTGACCGCCTGTCTGCACAGGTCGTTCACCAGCAGCATCCAGCAATCCGTATCCGGCGACATGGGTGGCCCAAAACCATTGGACAGGCGCAGAACGCTGCCGGACAGGCGCGCTCGGGAGAGCGCATGAAGCAGGGCGTGCTCGCCGGCCAGGTGACTGCTTGCATAGGGGTGCACATTGCGGGGGCAGCTTTTCTCATCGATGGTGCCCTGAAGGGGATTGGCATAGACATGGGCCGTCGAAAAATAGAAGAAGCGCGAGACGCCACTGGCCGCTGCCGCCTCGACCATCCGCGTCGTCCCCACCCCGTTGAACTGCAGCGCCTCCGCTGGATCCAGGGCGCTCTGGCCCGCATTCATCCCGGCAGCCTGTACGACCACGTCCATGCCCTCGCATGCATCCTGCAAGGCTGGAAGCGATCCCCAGCGGGTCTCGCAAACACCGGCCTGAGGCAGCCAAGCAGGCGCAGGGCGAGCTCGCCGTGACCCCAGCACTACCTCATGTCCGGCTGCGTACAGCGCAACCGACAGGCGCGCGCCAACGAATCCAAAACCTCCAGCGACCAGTACTTTCATCTGTGCTTCAGACTCCAGTCATAGGGAATGGAGGGATCGAACGGGTCGCGGCGGTCGATTTCATCGCCGCGATGTGCGATGCTGGAACAGTTCGCCACGATGGCCATCTCACTGCCTATTCCCTTGAATCCGTTCCACACCAGCGGCGGGACGGTCACCAAGCAATAGTTGTCCGGGCCGAGAAATAGCTCCTGCAATTCGCCGCGGGTGGGACTTCCTTCGCGCTCGTCATAGAGCACGAACTTAATGTTGCCGTGCGGCACCGCGTAATTGAGCACCATCTCCTTGTGAATGTGCCAGCCTTTGATGGCGCCTGGGTGAACACACGAAAAATAGATTTCGCCGAACTGCTGGAAATGCGCATCGTCACAGCGCATCATGTGCATGATCTTGCCCCGCTCGTCCAGAATCTGCTTCAGCGGCGTTATTTTCACACCCTCGATCATCGTTTCTCCATGTACTTGTCGATCTGTGCGCTGGAAATGGCCAGCGCGTCCCTGCCTTCGGCAATCACGGCGCGATACCAGTGAACAGTTTCAGAAATTGCTTCACCGGCGTCCCAGCAGGGATACCAGCCCAGCAACTGATGCGCCTTGTCGCAGGACAGGTGCAGCAGGCGGGCTTCATGCACGGCACCGGCATCCGGTGCAACCTCCAGCGTCCCGCTGCCCCATATGCCTGTGATGAGCTGCGCCAGTTCCAGCACCGTCTTGACCGAACCGGTCGCCGGCCCGAAGTTCCAGGCGCCACTAAATTCGGACGGCCGCTCCAGAAGGCGCGCTGCCAAACTGAGATATCCATGTAGGGGCTCCAGCACATGCTGCCAGGGCCGGGTGGAAGCTGGGTTGCGAATCCGTATTGACTGTTGCACCATCAGGGCACGAATGCAGTCCGGCACGATGCGATCCAATGCCCAGTCCCCTCCGCCAATGACGTTGCCCGCACGCACGCTGGCTGCGCCGAAATCCGGTCTATGGCGGAAAAAGGAGTCGCTGTATGCCGAAAAGACGATTTCGGCCGCCGCCTTGGATGCGCTGTAGGGATCATGCCCCCCTAGTTCGTCGTTCTCGCGGTAGCCCCACACCCATTCATTGTTACGGTAGCACTTGTCAGAAGTTACATAGACCAGCGCCCTCACCGAATCCGTGTGACGACAGCCTTCGAGGATATTAACCGAACCGGCCACATTGGTATCAAAGGTGTCTTTCGGCTCCGAATAGGAGTAGCGGACCAGCGGCTGGGCCGCAAGATGGAATACCATCTCAGGTTGGAAGTCCTTGAAGCAGCGCAGCACGCTGCCATGGTCCCGGATATCACCTATTCGGTGGTCAATATGCTGGTCCAGCAGGAGCTTCCGAAAGTGCCCCTGCTCGCTCTCGGGGGGCAAGGCATAACCGCAAACATTGGCGCCCATCCTAGAGAGCCAAAGTGCAAGCCAGGAACCCTTGAAGCCGGTATGTCCCGTAACCAGTACGCGTCGGCCAGAAAAGTGGGGGGTGAGTTCGCTTACCATTTGATCCACGGCGCCTCGTTGGAAGCGGCAAGCTTGTTGAGGTACTGGTAGTCCCGATAGGTGTCCATCGGCTCCCAGAATCCGTCGTGAGCATACATCATCAATTGCTGATCTTGCACCAGTTTGCGCATGGGCTCGGTTTCGAAGGTCAGGTCTTCACGGTCGTCGAGGTAATCGAAAATTTCACGGCGACAAACAAAGTAGCCGCCGGAAATGCGCCCACCGGTTGCTTGCGGCTTCTCATTGAACTCGGTCACCTTTCCATCTTCGGTGTGCCGTAATTCGCCGAACCGGCTGGGCGGCCGCACGCCGGTGACGGTGAGTATGCGTCCGTGGGAGCGATGGAATTCAAGAAGGCGGTCGATATCGATATCGCCCACGCCGTCACCATAGGTCAGCATGAAATGCTCATCATCTCCAATGTACTTCTGGATGCGTTTGATCCGCGCGCCTGTTAGTGCGTTCAGGCCGGTTTCTGCAAGCGTCACTCGCCAATCCAGTTCGCGGTGCTCATTATGGAAAGTTGCGGGCTGCCCGCTCCCCAGGGTAACGGAAAAATCCCGCGTGTTCAGTTCGTAATTGAGGAAGAAATCCTTGATCACGCGTCCCATGTAGCCAAGGCAGAGGACGAAATCCTTGTGGCCCCAGGTAGAGTAGTACTTCATGATGTGCCACATGATCGGCAGCCCCCCAATGGGGATCATGGGCTTGGGCACGTTTTCGCTAACATCACGAATGCGCGTGCCTTGGCCGCCGCAAAGCAATACGACTTTCATTTGTTTTCCTCGCAGTTCAAAAGTTCGCGGTAGAGGTTAATGTACCGGCCCACCGCGATATCGGAAGTAAAGTTGGACTGGAACCGGTTGCGCGAGGCCGTCCCCGCAGCTGCCATTAGAGCCGGATACTGCACCAGACGGAGCATGACCGCAGCAAGGGCCGAAGCATCACCCGGCGGCACCAGCCAGCCGCAGGCGCCATCCACCACCTGTTCGGGAATTCCTGCAAGGCTGCTTGCCAAAACCGGAGTGCCC
>JACCDN010595291.1_pt1 | contig 14241 bp, 10 predicted proteins | sample 7441691 | NCBI WGS metagenome assembly JACCDN01 (sample SAMN15323439, study PRJNA562643) | freshwater metagenome | isolation source: river surface water | place: USA:Blue River Watershed | collected 2017-08-16
ATAGGCACGCCTGCCGACTGGGCGTGGTTCAACGCCTCAATTGTCTGGGGCATTACGCCGTCATCGGCTGCGACAACGAGAATTGCAATGTCGGTTACCTGCGCACCACGCGCACGCATGGCAGTAAACGCCTCGTGACCCGGTGTATCGATAAAGGTAATTGCGCGGTCGACACCCTCGTGCTGAGTGTGCACCTGGTAGGCACCAATGTGCTGGGTGATTCCACCGGCCTCGCCGGCCTGCACATTTGCATTACGAATCGAGTCAAGCAAACGGGTTTTTCCGTGGTCAACGTGACCCATCACGGTAACAACCGGTGGTCGAATGATTAGGTCGTCTTCGTCATCTTCGTAATCGGTTGAGATGTCTAGACCAAAGCTGTCGAAAAGTTCTTTTTCTTCATCCTCGGGCGAGACGACCTCAACTTTGTAACCGAGCTCTGCTCCGAGAATCTGAAATGTCTCTTCGTCGAGCGAGGCTGTTGCAGTTGTCATTTGACCTAGGTGAAATAGCACTGTGATGAGCTGACCCGCGTTGGCATCGATCTTGTCTGCAAAGTCTTGGATGCTCGAACCGCGGCGAAGACGAATCACAGTGTTGCCATCACCGCGCGGAACTACTGCACCACCGAGGCTTGGCGCCTGTCTCTGCTCATACTCTTCGCGTTTCGCGCGCTTTGACTTTCTAGCCTTGTTGCCCTTGCCGCCGCCACGACCGAATGCACCGGCGGTACCGCCACCGACACCACGGCCGCGGCCGCCACCCGGCCCGCCACCTGGGCGAGAGAAACCTGGCGCACCACCCGGAGCGCCACCGGCACCAGCCGGACGCGGGCTACCAAAGCCCGGGCGACTTGCGCCTCCGGCACCAGCCGGACGCGGACCACCAGGCCGACCGGCACCCCCTGCACCAGCCGGACGCGGTGAGCCGGCACCAGCCGGACGACCCTGACCTGGTCTTCCCATGCCCTGCGAAGGCGCGAATGGGTTGTTACCAGGGCGTGCCACCGGACGTGGAATGCCCATGCCCTGGCTCGAAGCGAATGGATTGTTACCCGGGCGAGGAATTCCCGGAACTGGAGTTGGAAGAGATGGTGTTTCGTCTACCTTAGGCTCGACGTCAGTTGACTCGGCCGATTTCTTTGCCTTCGAAGGCTTAGCTTCTTCGGCTGGCGCTTCGTCTTCAGCAGCGGGCGCGACGGTCGCGCTCTTGGCCTTAGTGGTTTTCTTCGGTGCTTCCGGCTGCGGGGTTGCGTTTGGAAACGCCTCGCGCAGCTTCTTGGCTACCGGTGGGGTGATCGTTGATGCACCGCTCTTGACGAACTCACCGAGTTCTGCAAGTTTCGCTACAGCATCCTTGGAATCAATTCCAAGTTCTTTAGCAATGTCGTATACGCGTGGAAGCGCCACTTATTTCTCCTGTCTGGGGCCTTCCCCAAACAGGGCAGGCCGTTAAAGCGTGAGGAAACTCATTTCGAGTTACTCATTTTTTGCCATAATCTTTTCTGCCTGTTCTTGTGTGATTGTTAGTGAAGCTCTAAGTCGCAGGGCTCGGGCAAATGCTCCGCGCTCATTGGCTTTTTCAATGCAGTCTGAACTTGGATGAATCCAGGCGCCTCTTCCAGGTGAAGCCTTTGAAGGGTCGAATTCCAACTTGTTCGAGCTGGCGACGATTCTGAGCAAATCTGTTCGATTGGCGCGCTGGCGACAGCCAACACAGGTTCTAACGGGTCTCATTCTAGCCGCTCAGGGGCGCAAAAGTCAGGGGCAATTTGCTGCCGGCTTCTTTTCGGCTAATCGTCGCCCTCTAGGATGCTTTCGGGCTGCACGTCAATCTTGGCGCCGGTAAGTTTGGCGGCCAGCCGCACGTTTTGACCCTCTTTGCCGATTGCCAGCGAGAGCTGGTAGTCGGGCACCAGCGCGCGAACGTGGGTGACTCGACCGTCTCCGCTGGCCTTTGGGTCTCCCTTGCCAATCACGTAGGCGCTCGAAACCTTGGCGGGCGAGAGGGCCTGAGCCACAAACTCGCAAATGTCTTCGCTGTAGTCAACAATGTCGATCTTTTCGTCGTTGAGTTCGGCAGAAACTGCCCTGACTCTCTGGCCCAGCTCACCAATGCACGAGCCTTTGGCGTTAACCCCGGCCTCGTGAGCGCGCACGGCAATCTTGGTGCGGTGGCCGGCTTCGCGTGCAACCTGAACAATCTCGACTGTGCCGTTGGCAATCTCTGGTACTTCGAGTGCGAAAAGTTTGCGAACCAAAGTTGGGTGCGATCTTGAAACCGTAACCTGCGGGCCGCGCGTTCCTTTGTTCACATTGGTCACTAAAACACGAATGCGTTTTCCGTGCGAGTAGTCTTCGCCAGCAACCTGCTCCTCTGGAGGCAGCAACGCTTCGATTGTGCCGAGGTCAACATGAATCATGTAACTTCGTGGGCCCTGCTGAATAACGCCGGCAACTATGTCGCCCTCTTTGCCCTTGAACTCACCGAGCAAACCCTCGTCGTTGATTTCACGTAGTCGCTGAGCAATAACCTGCTTCGCCGAGTAAGCGGCTATGCGACCAAAGTTTTCTGGGGTGACTTCTTTTTCGCTGGTCTCTTTGGTTTCTTCGTCTACCAGAATCTCAAAGATGTGTACCGAGCCGGTTTGTTTATCGAGAACAGCACGAGCCTTGTGCTCTTTTGAATCAAAACCAAAGTTCTTGTAGTAGGCAGCGAGAATTGCGGCTTCGATAATTGAAACGAGTTCGGCAAACGGGATTTCTTTCTCGCGCTCGAGTGTCTTGAGAATTCCAAGGTCGATATCCATGAACGCTGCCTCCCGGCCGATAGTTAGTTGTAAGAGCAGATTAAGTTAACTCTGCCACCACCGAGTTTAGCGGCACAGAACGGCGCTCACCAGAACGACGATTCCAGAAGTCAACTTCGCCGTTTTCAAGACCTTTGCCGCAGATGATCACGTTTGGAACACCGATCAGTTCTGCGTCGCTGAACTTAACCCCTGGGCTGACCTTCTGACGATCGTCAAGCATTACGGTCTTGCCAGCGGCCTCAAAGTCGGCCGCAAGTTTCTCGGCGGCCTCAAAGACGTGTTCGTCTTTGCCGGCGGCAACAATGTACACATCGGTCGGGCTCACCGACTCGGGCCAAATAAGCCCTTTATCGTCGCGGTTCGCTTCGGCGAGCACAGCAACCAATCGGGTTACGCCTATGCCATAAGAACCCATGGTCACGGTGACCAGTTTGCCGTTTTCGTCTAGAACCTGAAGCCCAAGGGCCTCTGCGTATTTGCGGCCAAGTTGAAAAACGTGACCGATTTCGATTCCGCGAGCCAGCTCGAGCGGGCCGCTTCCATCGGGGGCTGGGTCGCCAGCTCTTACCTCGGCGATGTCGATCACGCCGTCGGAATCAAAGTCGCGACCCTTGACCAGGTCAAAAACGTGTTTCTCTTTTTCGTTAGCTCCGGTAATCCACGCTGTACCGTCAACCACGCGCGGGTCTAGCAGGTAACGAATCTTCGAGGTGCCTTCGAGACCAAGAACCGCCTTCCCGTTTTTGACCGGGCCGATGTATCCCTTTACTAGTTCTGGGTTTCGCTCAAAGTCTTCGTCGTTTGCCGCTTCGACCTCGTTTGGTGAAAAGGCAGCCTCGGCACGCTTGGTGTCGACATCGCGATCACCCGGAACACCAATAATCACGAGCGAACGCTTGCCCTCTGGCGAGGTGAGCGCGAGTACCACATTTTTGAGTGTGTCGGCCGCTGTCCATTGGCGTCCGTCGGGCCTCGCCACTTGGGCGTTGGCTAGGTCAACGAGAGTTGCAATGGTCGGCGTGTTCGGCGATGGGTGAACAACCGCAGCGGGTAAACCATCAATTGGCTTTGGTTCGGGCGCGACCGATTGCACTGCTTCTACGTTTGCGGCATATCCGCCGGCTGATCTTACAAAGGTGTCTTCGCCGATTGGGCTCGGTGAAAGAAATTCCTCCGATGCGCTTCCGCCCATCGCTCCGGCATCTGCCTTAACAATCACGTAGTCAACACCTAGGCGAGTGAAGATGCGCTCGTAGGCGTCTCGCTGAGACTTGTAGGCCGCACGCAAACCATCATCGGTGACATCAAACGAGTAGGCATCTTTCATCACGAACTCGCGCCCGCGAAGCAGGCCGGCACGAGGCCGCGCTTCATCGCGATACTTGTTTTGAATCTGGTAGAGACAGACCGGAAGGTCTTTGTAAGAGGTGTAAAGATCTTTCACCAGCAGCGTGAACATCTCTTCGTGTGTCGGCGCTAAAAGATAGTCGGCCTTCTTGCGGTCTTGCAGGCGAAATAGATTGTCGCCATACTCGGTCCAGCGGTTGGTGGCCTCAAACGGTTCGCGCGGCAAAAGGGCCGGAAAGAAAACCTCTTGAGCGCCAGAGCGATTCATCTCTTCGCGAACGATTTGCTCGATCTTCGCCTTCACCAGTAGGCCGAGCGGAAGCCAGGTGTAGACGCCGGGAGCCGCCCTTCTTATGTAACCGGCACGCAACAGCAACTTGTGGCTGTCGACCTCGGCTTCAGCGGGATCCTCGCGCAGGGTGCGCAAGAACAGGGATGATAGGCGAATCGGCATAATCAGAACTTTACCAAGCGCCCGCTGAGACCGCTCTAAAACCTGCGCTTACTTGTCTGGATTCGCTACAACTACCTGAGGGCTTCCGACAAGATTCGGATCCATGGTGGCTGCGATTCGGTTTGCCTCTTCAATGAGAGTGGCAACAATCTCGCTCTCGGGCACAGTCTTGATGACCTCACCGCGAACAAAGATTTGTCCCTTTCCGTTTCCGGAAGCGACGCCTAGGTCGGCCTCTCGAGCTTCGCCAGGCCCATTAACCACACAGCCCATAACTGCAACGCGCAGAGGAACCGTGAGTTTTTCGAGCCCAGCCGTTACTTCGTTAGCGAGGGTGTAGACATCAACCTGAGCTCGGCCACAAGACGGACAGCTCACAATTTCAAGTTTTCTTGGACGAAGATTTAGGCTCTCAAGAATCTGCGAACCGACTTTGATTTCTTCAACCGGCGGTGCAGACAGTGAAACACGGATAGTGTCGCCGATGCCTTTGCTGAGCAAAGCTCCGAAGGCGACGGAAGACTTGATTGTGCCCTGAAACGATGGGCCAGCTTCTGTAACGCCGAGGTGCAGCGGCCAGTCGCCGCGTTCGGCAAGCATCTCGTATGCCTTAACCATTACCACCGGGTCGTTGTGCTTTACCGAGATCTTGAAGTCGTGAAAGTCGTGTTCTTCAAAAAGCGAAGCTTCCCAAACTGCCGACTCAACCAAAGCTTCTGCCGTGGCTTTGCCATATTTCTCGAGCAGTCGGGGGTCGAGTGATCCTGCATTAACGCCAATGCGAATTGAGATGCCGGCATCTTTAGCGGCCTTTGCAATCTCGCCCACTTTGTCGTCAAACTGACGAATGTTTCCAGGGTTAACGCGCACACCGCCGCAACCGGCATCAATCGCGGCAAAGACATATTTAGGTTGAAAGTGAATGTCGGCAATCACCGGAATCTGCGACTTCTTTGCAATCACCGGTAGTCGGTCGGCATCGTCTTGGCTAGGCACGGCAACACGCACGATTTCACAACCTGAGGCGGTTAGCTCGGCTATTTGCTGCAGGGTTGCGTTGACGTCTGTGGTTGGAGTTGTGCACATCGACTGAACCGAAATCGGAAAGTCGCTTCCTACCCCGACCTTTCCCACCTTGATTTGACGGGTCTTGCGACGCGGATTCAAGACGGGTGGCTTTGGCTTACCCAGATTTACTGCAACCATTTAACTTCGCTTTCGTTTGTCTTAAGCATAAACAGCGAGTGCCCGTTTGCGGCTTAGAAGCCAAGCGACAGCGGATTCACAAGGTCGACAACCAACAAAATCACGCTCAACACGATTAGCAGAGCCGTTACCGCGTAGGTCAGTGGCATGAGCAAGGCGGTGTCGGCAGGGCCCGGATTCGCCTTGCCCCTCAAGCGGTAAAGACCCTTCTTGATTGTCTCGTAGACGGCACCTGCCAAGTGCCCGCCATCGAGCGGCAACAGCGGAAGCATGTTGAAAGCGAAGAGCGCAAAGTTTAAACTCGCCAGCATCATCAACCCGGTTGCCCACTTATCGATTGGGTCTGCTTCTGTGTTGCTAGCGATCGAACCTGCGGCTTGACCGATGCCAACAATAGAGACCGGACCACTTGAATCTCGAGCCTCACCGCTGATCGTGCTGCCCAGCAAATTCACCACCTGCACGGGAAGGGTAATAATCAGGTCAAAGGTCGAAGTGAGAATGTTGCCCGAATAAGTTAGCGCTTCGCCAAATGTTTGTGATTGACGCACGGGCTCTAAGACCACGCCGAAGAAAGGTAACTGCTCGTTGATTGTCTTTCCGTCAATTTGAACGCTTGGTCGCGTGACCAGAACCGGCGTTATGGTCGCCGTTAGTTTGGTCGAGTCGCGCAGCACCTCAAGACTCAGCGCGCCAGGGTTCTTGATTGCGTAATTCGTGATTTCATCCCAGTTTCGAACGGGCTGGCCATTCACCGCGGTGATCACATCTCCGGCGAGCAGCCCTGCTTCTTTCGCGGGGCCAACTCGATCTGCCGCAGAGCACTCGACCTTCTCGGTGAAACTGCTTGGCACGCACTGCGAAACCTCGACCACGGTTGTTGAGCGCTCATAACTTCCGATGCCAATTAGCACTCCAAAAGTTAGGGCGACACCCAGAATGAGGTTCATGAAGGGGCCGCCGAACATCACGATCATGCGCTTGTAGACCGGCAGTTGGTAGAACATGCGGTTCTTGTCGGCCTCGGTCACGTGTTCGCTGTGAGCCTCGCGAGCAGCCTGAATCGACTCGGCGAAAAAGCCCTTGCCCTGCTTTGCGCCGGGCTTGGCGGGCGGATACATGCCAATCATTGTGATGTAGCCGCCAAGCGGAATGGCCTTGACGCCATATTCGGTTTCACCGCGTTTGCGCGAGAACAACGTCGGCCCAAAGCCGATCATGTACTTCGGCACCTTTACACCAAAAAGCTTCGCGGGCAGCAGGTGCCCCAGCTCGTGCCAGCCAATCGAGAAGCCGATGCCGAGTGCAATTAGGGCGATGCCGCCGATGTACAAAAGAAAGTCGATCATGCTTTGACCCTAAGAAGGCGCGCTGACAAAAACCTGCGAGTTGCTAACATGCCGTCACCATTTGCGCCACGGCACGGTCTCGCGCCCAACGCTCAGCCGCCAAAACAGACTCAACCGATAACTCGCCCTCTGGCTGGTGAGCATCAACAACTCTTTCGATTACATCGACAATTTGGTTGAATCCGATCTTGTTGCGATGAAACGCCTCGACGGCCTCTTCGTTTGCGGCGTTGTAAACCGCAGGATAGGTGCTCGCGGCTTTACCCACCTGCCGAGCTAACCGAACCGCACCAAAGACACTTTCATCAAGAGGTTCAAATGTCCACTGATGGGCGGCGGTGAAGTCAACCGCTGCAACAGCATTTTCAATTCGATTCGGCCAAGACATTCCCAGAGCAATCGGTAGCTTCATGTTTGGAGGTGAACACTGCGCCATGGTTGAACCATCGAAAAACTCGACCATAGAGTGAACAACAGACTGCGGGTGCACCGTCACTTCGATTCGATCGATATCGATGTCAAACAAGAGGTGTGCCTCAATAAGCTCGAGGCCCTTGTTCACAAGAGTCGCTGAATTTGTGGTGACAACTTTTCCCATAACCCAGGTCGGATGAGCGAGCGCTTGCTGAGGTGTGACCAGAGTCAACTGCTCGCGGGTGTAGCCGCGAAACGGGCCACCCGATGCCGTAAGAATTAGCTTTCGAACCTCTCGCTGCTCCCCCGCCAGCAAACATTGCGCGAGCGCAGAGTGCTCGCTATCCACCGGAACAATCTGACCGGGCAGCGCAGCATCCGTGACTAAACGACCACCGACTATGAGCGACTCTTTATTTGCAAGAGCGAGGGTTTTTGAAGTTCGCAGCGCGGCCATGGTTGGGCCAAGGCCAATCGAACCGGTAATGCCATTAACCACAACATCGGCATCTACCTGCTCAACCAATTCGGTTGCGGCCTCAGCACCCAGAACCGCCCTACCTGCCGGCACAGAAAACTCGGCCGCCTGGGCGTTTAGCAGTTCAGAGTTGCTGCCGGCCGCGAGCGCGACCACTTGAAACAGGTCGGGATTCTCGCGAATAACCTCGAGGGCCTGTGTGCCGATCGAGCCGGTTGAGCCCAGAATAATTACGCGCCGCATGCTTCAATCTTGCCACCAGCCCGGCGAATGCGAGGCGTAGGATTGAAACATGAGCGAACAATCAGTTATGTATGCACGCAACATCGTTACTGCTATTCCAGGCCCAATCTCCCAACAACTGCACGCGAAGCGCCTAAAAGAGGTTTCGCACGGCGTTGGTGCGGCCCTTCCGGTCTACATCGACCATGCCCATGGTGCTCTTGTCACCGACGTAGACGGAAATCGCTTCATCGACCTCGGTTCTGGCATCGGTGTAACAACAATCGGCCACACCAACGATGAGGTGGTCAAGGCGGTTCAAGAGCAGGTCGCCAAGTTGACCCACACACTTTTCACCGTCACACCTTATGTTCCTTACGTGCAGGTCTGTGAGCTGCTCAACAAGTACACCCCCGGCAACTTTGAGAAGCGCAGCGCACTGTTCAATTCAGGTGCAGAGGCTGTAGAAAATGCGGTCAAGTTTGCTCGCAAGTTCACCGGTCGCGGCGAGATTGCCGTATTTGACCACGGATACCACGGGCGCACCAACCTAACCATGGCGATGAACTTCAAAGCCATGCCTTACAACAGCGGCTTTGGGCCCTTTGCCCCTGGCGTTCACCACGTACCAATGTCATACCCGCTTCGCGACGCAGGCATCAGCGGCGAAGATGCGGCCAAGCGCGCAATCAACTACATGGAGAAGCGAGTTGGGGCGGCCAACCTGGCGGCAATTGTTATCGAGCCAATCCAAGGCGAGGGTGGCTTCATCGTTCCTGCGCCGGGATTCTTGCCAGCACTATCGGCTTGGGCCAAAGCAAACGGAATTGTCGTGGTTGCTGACGAGGTGCAGTCGGGTATCGCCCGCACTGGCCGCTGGTTTGCTTCTTACTACGAAGAGGGTTTCGAACCAGACCTATTCACAATCGCAAAGGGAATCGCCGGTGGCATGCCAATCTCTGCGGTTACCGGTCGTGCCGAGATCATGGATTCATCGCACCCGGGTGGAATCGGTGGCACCTACGGAGGTAACCCCGTGGCAGCCGCTGCCGCAGTAGCTGTGCTGAGGCAGATTGAGGCGGGTGGCGTCTTAGAGCGCGCGCTCGAAATCGAGACTGTTTTGGTCTCTCGACTAAACGACATGAAGGCAAAGTTTCCGGTTATCGCCGAGGTTCGCGGTCGTGGCGCAATGATTGCAATCGAGTTTGTTGAGCCGGGAACCCTGAACCCAAACGCTGCCGCTTCAGACGCGGTGGTAAAGCACTGCCACCAGAAGGGTGTCTTGGTGCTAAATGCCGGAACCTTCGGCAACGTGATTCGTTTCTTGCCACCCCTTGCCATTACCGATGCGCAACTGCACGAAGCGCTCGATGTGCTCGCAGAAGGTTTGGCGAAACTCTAGAGGTAAAAAAGAAACCCCTTCCAGTTGGGAGGGGATTCTTTTTTTACTTGACGGCAGCTAGCCGCTTGGCCTTTATTGACGATCGAATCTGAATGGTCAACACGATTGCAATTGCGAGCAAGAACACCGAGATACCGATCACGTTGGCTTCGCCTGGCAATCCCTTAGATGCGGCGGTGTAAACAAACTTCGGGAAAGTCTCGGTCGGGCCAGAGTTGAAGTAGGTGATGATGAAATCGTCGAAACTGAGCGCGAACGATAGAAGCGCAGCAGCCATGATGCCCGGCAGCAGCAGCGGGAAAGTAATCTTCCAGAACACCTGACTCGGCGAGCCATAGAGGTCGGTGCCAGCCTCTTCTAGTGCTGGGTCGAGACTTGCAACTCTCGCCTTCACGGTTACCACAACGAAGCTGAGGCAGAACATCACGTGTGCGATAACGATTGTGGTGAAGCCCATCTCGACGCCGAAGTTGAAGAACTGTGCGGCTAGACCGGCACCCAAAACCAGCTCGGGAGTAGCCATCGGCAAGAAGAGAAGCAGACTGATGGTTGAACGAAACTTGAATCGGTATCGCACCAACGCTATGGCAATCATGGTGCCCAAGGTGGTCGCAATAACGGTTGAAATCAGACCGATCGAAATCGAGGTGGCAAAGGCAGCGCAAACGCCCTGGGCCTCGCAAACGCTTGTCCAGTTGTCAAAGGTAAAACCGCGCCAGGCAATGTTGCTGCGTCGGTAATCATTAAATGAAAAGACGAATGTGTAGGCAATCGGAATCAGCAGGTAAATGAAAGCGAGAACCGAATAAACCGGCAGCGCGTAACGACCAAACGAAAACTTTTTCACAGCAGATCATCCGTTCCGCTGCGTCGCACGTAGAAGGTCACGAGCAACATGATGGCGCCCATCAAAATCACCGAGAGTGCCGAGGCCGTCGGATAGTCGTAACTCTTCAAGAACTTAGACTCCACGACGTTACCGAGCATTGCCGTTTGGGTGCTACCGAGAAACAGCCCGGATGCATTCACGTAGTCGCCGGCAATCGGAATGAAGGTCAGCAGGGTGCCCGACACAATTCCTGGCATCGAAAGCGGCAGAGTCACCTTGCGGAAAACCTTGCGCGGGTTGGCATAAAGGTCAGCCCCAGCTTCGAGGTAGCGAATGTCGAGACGCTCAAGGCTCGCATAGAGAGGCAGGGTCATGAACGGAATGAAGTTATAGGTCAAACCGAAGATAACCAAGAATGGTGTGCCCACCAGGTATTGGTCGCTGGCCAGAACACCAATGCTCTGCAGGGTTGTGACTATCCATGATTCGTTTGAAAAGATTTGCTTCCAGGCGAAGGTGCGAAGCAAGAACGAGATAAAGAACGGCGCAATCACAAGGGTGAGCATTAGCGCCTGAAGCAGCGGGTAGCGCCGAGCCTTTACTCCGATGAAGTAAGCGAGCGGATAGCTGATCAGCAGAGCTGCGATCGTGGCGAAGAAGGCGTAGATGAACGAGCGGCCAATTTGCTCGCCGTACTGGTTCACCACATTCACATAGTTCGCGACTTCAAAACCATATGTGTAAACCGGAAAACCGGTTGTGTAGTCGACTGTCTGCAGCGAGGTGATAACCAGCGCGAAAAGTGGTGCGATGAAGAAAATTGCCAGGTACATCAGGCCAGGCGCTAGAAGCAGAACCGCTACCTTTGCGCTCTTGCTGCCGGGTGTCGATTGTTTTGTGCCCGAACCGCCCGCGTGGCCGAATGCTGCGATTGCCATTGGTTAGGCTACCGGCTCGAGTTCACTGACGGTTTCGGGTAGGTCTGACAAACCAAAGGAGTGCTCGACCTTCCAGCTGACCCATACCTTTGCGCCTAGCTCAATTACCGGGCTCTTGCCGATGTTCTGAGCGAAAACGGTTACGTTGCCCAGATTAGGAATTTCAATTAGGTACTGGTTGCTAACGCCGGTGAAACGAATGTCGATGATTTCGCCCGGGCCAATGACGTTGTGATCAGAACCAAGTTTGGGCTGCTCTTCGTGAAAGAACGCCTTTTCTGGGCGAACACCGATGGCAATTGTGCCGCTGTGTTTTTCGGCGCGAGCCTTCGGAACCGAGATCTTGGTGCCAGCAACGTCGATGCTAACCGTTGCCTCGTTGTGCGACTGCGCCTGACCAACGAAGAGGTTTGATTGCCCAAGAAACTTCGAGACGAAAACCGTTTTTGGTCGGTCGTACAGTTTCTCGGGAGCACCCATCTGCTCGATGTGACCCTTGTTCATGACCGCAACGGTGTCTGCCATATCCATGGCTTCTTCTTGGTCATGAGTCACGTGCAAGAAGGTGAGACCGACTTCCATTTGAATGGCTTTGAGCTCAATCTGCATCTGGCGACGCAACTTTAGGTCTAGCGCACCCAGCGGTTCGTCTAGCAATAGCAACGACGGGCGGTTAACCAGCGCGCGAGCAAGAGCAACACGCTGCTGCTGGCCGCCAGATAGTTGGGCAGGTCGGCGCTGGGCCAAATGTCCGAGCTCAACCAGGTCGAGAGATTTTTGGGCCTTGGTCAGAACGTCGTCAATTTTGCGCTGGCGCAAACCGAAGGCGACGTTTTCGAGCACCGACATGTGCGGAAACAGCGCGTAACTCTGAAAGACGGTGTTAACCGGACGCTGGTATGCCTTGGTGTCGGTCACATCTTTGCCACCGATCAGAATCTGACCTTTGGTTGGCTGCTCTAGGCCCGCAACCAGACGAAGAGTTGTGGTTTTTCCGCAACCCGAAGGGCCGAGCAGAGCAAAAAACTCACCGGCTGGAATCTTTAGATCAAGATTCTCGATTGCGGTAAAGCCCGGAAATTCCTTGCGAATTCCAACTAACTCTAGATCGGCACCTCTTGCGATGAACTCGGTGGCCAACGCCTATGCTCCGAGCAATACGTCTTGGAATGCCTGCGCAAACTTCACTGACTCTTCACCAGTGAGAGCGCGGAATCCGTGAGCGTTCTTCATGAATTCGGCACTTGGGAAGATCAACTGGTTCTCAGCTAGTGCTGGGTCGATCTTCATGGCCTCTTCTTGAGCACCAACTACCGGGGTCACGTAGTTCACCCATGCTGCCAACTCAGCTGCTACCGCTGGGTCGTAGTAGTAGTTGATTAGAGTCTCAACGTTCTTCTTGTGGGTAGCACCCATTGGCACAACGAAGCTGTCAGCCGAGATGGTGGTGCCGCTCTCTGGAATGAAGAAGCCGTACTTCTCGGTCTCAGCGCTCAGGTTTAGCTGAACTGTGTCTCCAGACCAGGCAATAGCCGCGATGGTATCGCCGTTTTCGAGGTCTTCCGAGTAGCTGTTGCCCTTGATGCGAGCAATCTGACCGTCGGCAACCTTGCCAGCAAAGAAGTCGATAGCGTTCATGAATGCATCTTCGGTGAGGCTCGACTCGCTTGTGATGTCGATTCCCTGAGCCAACAAAATCAAACCAATTGTGTCGCGCATTTCTGAAAGCACGCCAACGCGACCCTTCAATGCTGGATCCCACAGGTCTTCGAGACTAGATGGCGAATCTTTTCCGGTTGCTTTTTTGTACTCAACCTTGTTGTAGGTAATGCCAGCCAAGATTCCCTGGTATGGCATTGAGAAATCGCGGTTTGCATCGTGCGCAGCACCAAGGTATGCAGGTGCAAGATTTGCCTTGTTTGGAATATTTGCTGCGTCAAGTTTCTGAACGTAACCAGACTGAATCCACTTGGCCGCCATCCACTCGGTTGGGCAAGCAACGTCGGCACCAATGTCTTGACCCTGCGCCAACTGCTTCTGCACCTTGCTGAAGTAGGTGTCGTTGTCATCGATTTCGATTTTGTACTCGACCTTGATTCCAGTCTGCGCTTCAAACTTCTGCAGGGTTGGGTAGTTTCCGTTGTCGTCTTCATCCATGTAAAGCGACCAGTTGTGCCAAATTAGAAGCTTCTCTGTGTCAGAGAGATCTGTTGCTGGAGTGAGAGTTTTTGGGCCGCTCGCCGGTGCGCAAGCTGCCAGCGAAAGGGCAGCCGCAGAGGCTCCCAATCCGGCAAGCGCAGTTCGACGCGTCATTTGTGAATTTTGCACAAGTGATAGCAGCTGCTTGAACATGGGGTCTTGGTTAATCGAGTTCTTCATGAGAAGCTCCTTCAATCGAAAGGGCACCAGTGCCCAGCCAACAACAAAGACGCGAATGCGCTTGAGCCAATCTTGCCACATTATCGGGGTTCGAGCCTTGTAAATCAGTGCTTCTGACGCGAATTTTTCAGGCAACCTGACTGACCGCTAGGCTTGATTTCCGGTGGCAATGTGGCCACCCGAAACGGAGAATCATGAAGGTCGCAGTACCTGCAGAAGTAAAAAACAACGAATTTAGAGTGGCCATCACACCGGCTGGAGTTCACGAACTCGTCAAGGCTGGCCACGAGGTCTTCATCCAGGCGGGTGCTGGCGAGGGTTCTTCAATCTCAGACGCCGAGTATGTTGCCGAAGGCGCAACGATCTGCCCCGACGCTGCCTCGACTTGGGCAGCAGGCGACATGGTGCTCA
>JACCDN010366756.1_pt1 | contig 14233 bp, 13 predicted proteins | sample 7441691 | NCBI WGS metagenome assembly JACCDN01 (sample SAMN15323439, study PRJNA562643) | freshwater metagenome | isolation source: river surface water | place: USA:Blue River Watershed | collected 2017-08-16
AGCAGGTAGGCCCTTTACCCGCTCCTTAGCTTAATCAAAACAAAAAGGGATGCGATAAGCATAGGCTGTGCCGCTTATTTAAGTACTATACAGCTAAGTAATCAATTGGTTTGTGTTTTTCCTGCTGATTGCCGACAAATAATAAAACAATAAACATGTAGAAGACCAATGGTAACTTTGTTTGGACAGGGGTTCGACTCCCCTCGACTCCACTTAACATTTAAATCCCACTTTTTTGTGGGATTTTTTTTGTGCATCCATCGAACAAAATAGCACAAAAAATGTTTGTAAGTGTATAAATAATTAATCTTGTAAGTTATTGGTTTTTGAGCCTTTAGCGTAATTTTACATTCAATAAAAAAATAAATAAGTTATGGATAATCATACTACAGAAGGAGCAGCTAAATGTCCTTTTACAGGTGCGACAACGCTTTCATCAAAGCAAGGAAGTGCAGGTACTGGCCCAGTGAATAGAGATTGGTGGCCGAACCAATTAAAGTTAAATATTTTACGCCAGCATTCTACAAAGTCTAATCCAATGGAGGAGACTTTCAATTATGTGTCTGAGTTTAAGACTTTAGATTTAAAAGCAGTTAAGCAAGACATTTACGACTTAATGACCAATTCTCAAGAATGGTGGCCTGCAGATTATGGACATTACGGTCCTTTCTTTATTCGTATGGCATGGCATAGTGCAGGTACTTATCGTACAACAGATGGTCGTGGTGGTGGTGGTGCAGGAATGCAACGTTTTGCTCCATTGAACAGCTGGCCTGATAACACGAATTTAGACAAGGCAAGATTATTATTATGGCCTATCAAAAAGAAGTATGGTAAAAAATTGTCTTGGGCAGATTTGATGATTCTTGCAGGTAACTGTGCATTGGAATCAATGGGCTTCAAAACTTTTGGTTTTGCAGGAGGAAGAGAAGATGTTTGGGAACCACAAGAAGATGTATACTGGGGTAATGAAAGAGAGTGGTTAGGCGATAAAAGATATTCTGGAGATCGTGAATTAGAAAATCCATTAGCGGCTGTTCAAATGGGATTAATCTATGTGAACCCAGAAGGACCTAACGGGAATCCTGATCCAATTGCATCTGCAAAAGATATTCGTGAAACTTTTGCGCGTATGGCAATGAATGACGAAGAAACAGTTGCATTGATTGCAGGTGGTCACACATTTGGAAAAACACATGGTGCTGCAGATCCAAGTAAATATGTTGGTAAAGAACCTGCTGGCGCAAGTATCGAAGAGCAAGGTACAGGTTGGAAAAATACTTTTGGAACAGGAAATGGTGTTTATACAATCACTTCTGGTTTAGAAGGTGCATGGACGACAACACCAACTCAATGGAGCAATAACTATTTTGAGAACTTATTCAAATATGATTGGGAATTGGTAAAGAGTCCTGCAGGAGCACATCAATGGAAACCTAAAGCAGGAGCGGGTGCTGGAACTGTGCCTGATGCACATGATCCATCTATCACACATGCACCTACGATGTTAACAACAGATTTGGCTTTGATATTGGATCCTGCATATGCACCCATTTCAAAAAGATTTTACGAAAATCCAGATCAGTTTGCTGATGCATTTGCAAGAGCATGGTTTAAATTGACACATCGCGATATGGGACCACGTGCTCGTTACGTAGGACCAGAAGTGCCTGCTGAAGTGTTGATCTGGCAAGATCCAATTCCTGCAGTGAATTATACATTAATTGAAGCAGCCGAAATTGAGCAATTAAAAGCGAAAGTGTTGGCTTCTGGATTAACTGTTTCAGAATTGGTATCTGCTGCATGGGCATCTGCATCTACTTTCCGTGGATCAGATAAAAGAGGTGGTGCCAATGGTGCAAGAATTCGTTTAGCACCTCAGAAATATTGGGCTGTAAACAATCCAGCACAATTATCTAAAGTATTAGATACTTTAGAAGCAATACAAAAAGATTTTAATGCCAATGCAACTGGAGGGAAACAAGTTTCATTAGCTGACTTAATTGTATTAGCTGGTGCCGCAGCAATTGAAAAAGCAGCAAAGGATGGTGGAGTTACTATCAAAGTACCTTTCACGCCGGGTCGTGCAGATGCTTCTCAAGAAGAAACGGATGTGGCTTCTTTTGCAGTATTAGAACCAATTGCTGATGGATTTAGAAATTATATCAAACCACGCACTTTGGTATCGGCAGAAGAAATGTTAATAGACAAAGCTCAATTATTAACCTTGACAGCTCCAGAAATGACGGTGTTAGTTGGTGGTATGCGTGTATTGAATACCAACTTTGATCAATCACATCATGGTGTATTTACAAAAAATCCTGGTGTATTAACCAACGATTACTTTGTAAACTTAATTGACTTTACTACCACATGGAAAGCGAGCGATCACAGTCAAAATGCATTTGAAGGAGTAGATAGAAAAACAGGCGCGGTTAAATGGACAGGAACGAGAGTGGATCTTATCTTTGGTTCTAATTCAGAATTACGTGCATTGGCAGAAGTATATGCTTGTGATGATGCTAAAGAAAAATTTGTACACGATTTTGTTGCAGCATGGAATAAAGTAATGCAATTAGATCGTTTTGATTTAGCTTAATCATTTCAGTTAACACAAATGATTTGCAAGATGGCCTCAAAAGGGCCATCTTTTTTTATGTCACCTATTCAATATCGTTGCTGTTATTTAAATAATTTCCTCTTTTTGTGTTGAAAAAATCTGTATTTTGGAATAACATTTAAACAATACACCATGAAAAAACAGTTCAATTTCATTGTTTTATTATTCGCTGCTTGCTTTGTTTCTTTAAACGTTCATGCACAAGAAAGTCCATTAGAGGGCCGTTGGGATCTAACAGTGGATATGGGTGGTGGCAGACTGGCACCTTCATGGTTAGAAGTGCGTCACTCTGGAGTTAAAAACTTATTCGGAAGATTTGTAGCTGATGGAGGTAGTGCAAGACCAATTGCACAAGTGTTTTTCAAAGAAGGTAAATTGAGCTTTACCATTCCGCCACAGTGGGATAGAACCGAAAATAATTTAGTGGTTGAAGGTGTACTTGAAGGGGATCAATTAAAAGGCACGATGGTAGCACCTTATGGTCAAAAATATACTTGGACTGGTGTTCGCGCACCAAGATTGAATAGTTTGAAAGAAGTGAAATGGGGAACGCCGATCAAATTATTGAATACAACAGATTTATCAGGTTGGGAAGCAATGGGTAAAAACAACCAATGGCAAAATATCAATGGTGTGTTGACTAGTCCAAAATCTGGTAGCAATATTAGAACAACTGCAGAATTCGAAGATTTTAAATTGCATATTGAATTTAAATATCCTAAAGGAAGCAATAGCGGTGTATACTTGAGAGGTCGATATGAAGTTCAGATAGAAGACAATCAAGGCAAAGAACCACAGAATGTATATCTAGGTGGTGTATATGGGTTCATTGATCCATGGGAAAATGCCGCAAAAGCAGCAGGAGAGTGGCAGACCTATGATATCACATTAGTGGGCAGAATGGTTACAGTAGTTGCCAATGGAAAGACGATTATTTATAAACAAGAAATCCCAGGTATTACAGGTGGCGCCATCAATAGTCATGAAGGCACTCCTGGTCCAATCATGTTACAAGGTGATCATGGTCCGATTGAATTTAGAAATATCATTATCACTCCTGCAAAAAATTAAAAATACTTTTAATCATTATAAAAAAATGCACTCAATTTGAGTGCATTTTTTTATTAACGAATTTAGAATAGTTAATTACTTAATGATCACTACTTCTTCAAAAGGTACACGGTGTCTTTTACCCCAAATGCCTGCTTCTGTTCCTTTACCTACACCAATGATCATATTCACTTCGGCTTCTTTTGGTAAGTTCAATGCAGCTTTAACACGTTTTGCATCAAATCCTTCCATTGGACAACTGTCGAATCCTTCTGCCGCAATGGATAACATAAAAGTTTGTGCCGCTAAAGCACAAGATTTATGCACAGTCACACGTTGGTCCGCCTTTCCTCTAAAACGCATCATAGGTCTTGCAGCACCAATGATGGAGCTCAATGCTGTTCTAAAAAATGTAAGGAATCCTAATGGATCAGATCCGTATGCCATAGGCATTAATTTCCCGTAATAATTTAACAATCTTTGTTGAGCAGGAGTAGGTTCGCCTTGGATATCTTGATTGATGATATCTAAGTGCCATCGCACTCTTTTTTTCCAATGGTCTTGACGAGTTACAAATACAACCAATTGCTTGGCTGTTTTTGCGGCATTTTGATTTAAACAAAATTCATGGAATTGAGATTGCAAAGCAGGATCTTGAATCCAATAAAATTCCCATAATTGCATATTGCTACTATTAGGGGATAGAATGGCTCTTTCAAGACTTCTTTGAATCACTTCGTTAGGTACTTCCACAGCTGGATCAAATTTTCTATTAGATCTTCTTTTGTGGATAATCTCATCAAATGAATTAGATAATGACATAGGTTATTGTTGAATAAAAAAGCCTCCAAATAATTGAAGGCTTTAAAAATAAGTTTAATTGCGATTAAAACAATCTCATTGCTTTTGCAAAATAGGTAATAGTGCCAGGAAGCGCTAACCAGAAAAATTCTCTGTAAACGAATAATAAAACCACTAAAATAGCGAACCATAAAAAGAATAATGCCCAATATTTTTTCGTGTTAGTTTGTGCTTCCATTTGATACTTTGTTTTAAATTTTTGAATGCTGTTGCAAATATACAATAATTCTTATTTGGACCTATAAATTTGGTCCATAGGTATATTTTAAATCCACTTTCCAGCCTTTTGGCGTGGAAACAATTTTAAGTTTATGGACTTGATTGTCAAAAGAATTCTGGTAATTCATGATGGTGATGGTACTATCCACTGCACTGATTTCATTGATTTGGATAGACGCGAGTCTTATTTGTTGACGTCCTTCTTTATCTAGTCCAAAGTAATTACTAGCCATTTTTTCAAATAAAGCAAGGTTTTCAGCATCTTCAATGATATAGAATTTGGCTTTTTTAAAATTGCCCTGCATGCAGTTCTCAATAAAATAACGGCCGCCATCTAATGGATTGTCTGCCACTTCATATTGGTCCGAAGGGCTACATTGCCATAAAAATAGGGCCAAAAACAGGTATTTTAATTTTTGTAGATGCATAGCCAAAGTTACACCTTTAGGTAGTATTTTTGAAGCATAAAGTGAATACATGAAAAATATACTGTTAGCTATTGGTTTATTGATTGGGGGAAGCTGTATTGGACAACAAAAGCATCCCGATTTTATGCGACAAGGGAATATCTATGAAGTCAATATTCGTCAGTATACCAAAGAGGGCACTTTTAAAGCATTTGCCAAACATCTGACTAGATTACAAAAAATGGGTGTGCAAACATTATGGTTTATGCCCATTCAGCCAATTTCAAAAGAAGGAAGAAAAGGAAGTCTTGGATCTTATTATGCGGTGGCAAGCTATACAGATGTCAATCCTGAATTTGGCACCCTTTCCGATTTTAATCAAATCGTAGATCAAGCGCATGCGTTGGGTATGAAAGTGTTGATTGATTATGTGCCCAACCATTCTGGCGCAGACCATCCTTGGTTAAAGACCCATCCTGACTTTTATGAAACTGATTCAACAGGTAAACCAACTTATACTGCTGATTGGTCTGATACCAGGGAATTAAATTTTAATAATTTAGTGATGCAAGATAGCATGATCAATACGATGAAATATTGGTTACATGCGACAAAAATTGATGGTTTCAGAGTAGATGTTGCTTGGGGTGTGCCTTATAGTTTTTGGAATAAGTGTATCCCCGTATTAAAATCAATAAGAGATATTTATTTGTTAGCAGAAGCGGATGATGCCAAATTACATGAAACTGGATTTGATGCCACTTATACATGGACAGAGTTTCATGTCTTAAACGATATTGCCTCTGGCAAAAAAAACATCCTTTCACTTGATACAGTTTTACAAAAGATAGAATCAGAGTATATTAAAGGGGCGCATAGATTGTATTTCACTAGCAACCATGACGAAAATTCTTGGAACAAAGCAGACTATGCAACGATGCCAGGTGCAAGTCATGCTCCTTTTGCAGTATTTACACAAACTTACAATAGGACAATGCCTTTGATTTATAGCGGCCAAGAAGAACCTGTATTAAGGCCACTTGCTTTTTTTGAAAAAGATAGCATTGAGTTTAAGAAATATGAGCGCGCCAATTTTTATAGTGCACTTTTAAAGTTAAGAAAATCAAATAGTGCTTTTGCTGAAGCTGCAAATTTTAAAAGATTGAATGTGAGTCATCCGGCACAAGTAATGGCTTATGAAAGAAGCAATGGACAAGATAAAGTAGTGGTGGTATTAAATTTATCAAAGCAACCTGTGCAAGTAAAAATTGATGGGGTAGATGTATCTTCTTTTGAAGAATTGTTTTCAAAAGAAAAAGTCAAAGAGATTTCAACAGTACAAATGGCTGCATGGGGATACCAAGTCTTTGTAAAAAAATCATAAAATTGGTATTCATAAAAGCATTCATTTTTCAACAAATCTGATAAATAAAAACGCATGACTAAGCAGTTCCTGGTAGATCAAATACAATCAAAACAATCTTACTTATGTGTAGGTTTGGATACAGATATTGAAAAGCTACCTGAAGGCTTACCTAAAAACAAATTGGGTGTCATTGCTTTTAATAAAGCCATCATTGATGCTACAGCTGAATATTGTGTGAGTTATAAAATTAATACGGCGTTCTACGAATCACAAGGCATTGCAGGTTGGGAAGCGATGGAGGCAACCCTAGCACATATACCATCCACACATTTTACTATTGCAGATGCTAAGAGAGGAGATATCGGTAATACCTCTGCACAATATGCAAAAACATTTTTTGAAACCCTGCCATTTGATGCAATAACAGTTGCACCCTACATGGGTAAGGATAGCATTGATCCATTTTTAGCTTACACCAATAAATGGACCATTGTATTGGGATTAACATCTAACCCTGGGAGTCAAAATTTTGAACAACAAAAATTAGCCAACGGTCAATTTTTATATGAATCTGTTTTAGAACAAGTGGCAAGTTGGGGTACACCTGAACAATTGATGTTTGTCATTGGCGCCACTAAGGCAAATGATTTTGAATCTATCAGAAAAATCATACCTGCCCATTTCTTATTGGTACCAGGAGTTGGTGCGCAGGGTGGAAGCTTGTCGGAAGTGACTAAATATGGCAAGAACGATGCAGTTGGGTTGCTCATAAATGCAAGTAGAGCAGTCATCTTTGCAAGCAGTGGTAAAGACTTTGCTAAAGATGCCGCCATTGCTGCTAAAGGATATGCAGATGAAATGAAAGCATTGTTATCCTAAAAAAGTAGGGTTCTGCTAATTAAACATTTGTAATCAACAACGAAAGACTGTTGGAAGCTATCACAAATGAATTGTTTCTCCCTCAGTTTTAGCAATCACAATTGTTGCAGCACTATTTCCAATAATATTGGTAATGGCCCTTGCTTCACTCATGAATTTATCTACACCTAATAAAAAGGCAAGTCCTTCAATAGGGATCTTTTGCATAGTAGCTAAGGTAGAAGCAAGTACAATGAATCCACTTCCTGTAACACCCGCAGCTCCTTTTGAAGTGAGCATCAATATCAATAAAATGGTTACAATTTCTGCAGTACTCAAGTGAACATTGTACAATTGAGCAATAAAGATCACTGCCATTGATAAATAAATAGATGTTCCATCTAGATTAAAGGAATAACCTGTGGGTACCACTAAGCCCACTACTGATTTTGAACAACCCATCTTTTCTAATTTATTCATCAGCGATGGCATCGCTGGCTCTGAAGAGGAAGTGGCAAAGACAATCAATAATTCCTCCTTGATATTTTTAATAAGTTTGAAAATGGACAGTTTGAAATAACGTAAAATAAGCCCAAGTATAACAAATACAAATAAGGCCATTGTTAAGTACATCGTAATCATCAATTTCCCTAAAGGCAATAAAGTAGCTAGTCCATATTTACCAATGGCATAGGACATGCCTCCTAAAGCGCCAAGGGGTGCAAAATACATGACCCATTTAAGCCCTAAAAAAACATAGTGGGTGAGTCTTCCAATTTGATGAAGATATTGCGCCCTTTTTGGTAAATAATTCAACAAAAAGCCAACAAAAATGGCAAGTATTAAAACTTGCAAATTGGTATTGCTTGCCACAATGCCCCAAAGATCAAAATTGGTATTGCTTGTGTATTTTGCTGGATCTTGCATTTGTAATCCTGTCTTATCAATATTTCCCGGCTGTATCCACAAAGCCACTACAACACCAATGGCTAAAGAAAGTGTACTTACAATTTCAAAGTAGACGAGAGAGACTAATCCAATTCGGCCTACTTTTTTTAAATCCCCCATGCTTGCAATACCAAGGGTTACAGTTAAAAATATGATTGGATAGGTGAAAATTTTAATCACTTGTATGAAGCCTTTTGCAAGTGGTTCCAATTGGATGGCAGTACTTGGAAAAAAGACTCCTAAAAATATGCCCAAAATAATGGCAAGCAGTACATAGAAACTAAGATGGGTTATGATTTTTCTCATATGCAATTTGGGCTAATTAATGCCTTGTAAATATAGTTTTTTAAGTCCTTTCTACTACCTTTATGCCCCAATCATTATTATTAAAAATTACAAACTATGGCAGTAAGAGCAGATTTGTTTGAATCACCAGATTATTATCAGTTAGATGAATTAATGTCTGAAGAAAATTTAATGGTTAGAGATGCAGTAAGAACCTATGTAAAATCAGAAATATCACCCATCATAGAGGAGTATGCGCAGAAAGCAGAGTTCCCAAAACAAATTGTAAAACAACTAGGTGATCTTGGATGTTTTGGCCCGACAGTTCCTACAGAATATGGAGGTGGCGGTTTGGATTATATTAGTTACGGTTTAATGATGCAAGAATTGGAAAGAGGAGATAGTGGAGTAAGAAGTACAGCGAGTGTTCAAGGATCGTTGGTGATGTTTCCAATTTATGCTTACGGAAGCGAAGCGCAAAAGCAAAAGTATTTACCAAAATTAGCTTCAGGTGAATGGTTGGGTTGTTTTGGTCTGACAGAACCAGATCATGGATCTAATCCATCTGGTATGCTAACGAATATTAAAGATGCTGGAGATCATGTTATATTAAACGGTGCAAAGATGTGGATCAGCAATGCCCCATTTGCTCAAGTGGCTGTTGTTTGGGCAAAGAATGAAGCGGGAGAAATTATTGGATTGATTGTAGAGCGAGGAATGGAAGGCTTTACAACACCAACGACGCATGGTAAGTGGAGTTTACGTGCAAGTGCAACTGGCGAATTGGTTTTTGACAATGTTAAAGTGCCTAAAGAAAATATTTTACCGAACATCAAAGGATTGAAAGGTCCTTTGGGTTGTTTAAGTAAAGCTAGATTTGGTATAGCGTGGGGTGCAATTGGTGCAGCAATGGATTGTTATGATACAGCATTAAGATATAGTAAAGAGAGAGTTCAATTTGGTAAGCCAATTGGTGGATTCCAATTGCAACAAAAGAAATTGGCGGAAATGGTGACTGAAATTACTAAAGCGCAATTGTTGGTATGGCGTTTAGGTGTCTTGATGAATGAAGGTCGAGCTACTGCTGCTCAAATTAGTATGGCTAAAAGAAATAGTTGTGAAATCGCTACTAATATCGCTAGAGATGCTAGACAGATGTTAGGTGGAATGGGTATTACTGGTGAGTACTCTGTAATGCGTCATATGATGAACTTAGAAAGTGTGATCACTTATGAGGGAACACATGATATTCATTTGTTGATTACTGGAATGGATGTGACAGGTTTTAACGCATTTAAATAAATTATGGCAGCGGAGCGTATTTTTTTAATTGGTATGATGGGTTCAGGGAAGTCTCATTGGTTAAAGCAATTGGCAAAATGGAATAAATCTGTTGGTTACGATTTGGATGCTTTGATTGAAATGAACGAAGAGAAAACCATCTCTGAAATTTTTAACGAAGATGGCGAAGCTTATTTTAGAAAAGCTGAGTCAAAGATTTTGAAATGGTTTAAAGAAAAGAAAAAATATGTCGTTGCGACAGGAGGAGGAACAGCTTGTTTTCAGGAGAACATAGATTTCATGAAAAAAGAAGGCGTGGTCATTTGGTTAGATGAATCGGTTGAAGTGTTGGTGAAAAGGTTATCAATCGATAAAGCACATCGCCCATTGATAGCAGCTCTTTCAGATCAAGAACTCACAGCCTTTTTGGAACAAAAATTAGTAGAAAGACATCCTTTTTACAAACAAGCACATTATCGATTGACATCTGAACAGATCAATGAAGCAGGACTCAAAAAGTTAATTCAAAAACATGCATCGTAAAATTTTACTTTGGGGAATTTTTTTTGCATTGGTTGCAGTTTTGCTTGGTGCATTTGGGGCGCATGCGTTGAAATCGATTTTGAGCCCTGAAAAATTGCAAAGTTACGAGACAGGTGTGCGCTATCAATTGATCCATGCATTGGCATTGATTGCCTTATCTATTTATTGTCAAATAAACGAGGCAGCCCATGGAACAATTAAGGGTATCAGATGGGCGGCTAATTTTTTTATAGTGGGTTGTTGCTTATTTAGCGGGTCTATTTATGGGCTTTCCTTATTATCTATCACACAGTCAAGCTGGGCAGTGCTACTTGGGCCAATTACGCCAATTGGAGGTCTTTGCTTCATGCTGGGCTGGGCAAGTTGGGCTAGGGTTGTTTGGTTGAATAAAGTGGATATGTAGCCAATTTCTTTTTATATTTGTTCCCATGGCAAATACGCTTAAAAGCAAATCAACACCAAAGGTAAATTCCCCGATTTTAAATCCGGATAAAGAAGCAGATGTAGTCGTATCTGAAGTAGTGAAAGACGAACGAACAATGAAGATATTGGGCGCCGTCTCATTATTGGTAAGCTTATTTCTTTTTGTTGCATTTACCTCTTATTTATTTACTTGGCAAGAAGACCAAGACATGGTTCAATTATGGAGAACACAATTGTTTTCTACACAAGATGTGAAAGCCAATAATTTACTGGGATATATTGGGGCATTCTTTGCATATCAAATTATGTTCAATGGATTTGGCTTGGCAGCGTATTTATTTTGCACTTTCTTTTTTGTATTGGGGGTGAATTTATTTTTCACAAAACCCATTTTTAGTTTATGGCGTAATCTTAGATATGTATTAGTTGGGTTGTTGGTACTAAGTACTTGCTTTGCCTATTTTACGCCCAACGCTGCTTTCTCTTGGGGAGGCGCTTTAGGTGAGTACAGCAGTAGCTGGTTAATCAAATGGGTAGGCCGTTTTGGTACGGGTGCAATTTTATTCATCTCAGGATTTAGTTATTTCATATGGAGATTTAATCCAAAATTCAATGTACCAAGTTTTGATTTTTTAATTCCTTCAAAAAAAGTCGAAGAATCTACATTCATTAGTGAAGACACAGAGGAAGCAGTGAAGCAAGAATGGGATTTAAACAATCCTCCTGTAGCAGTGACTCCAGTTGCCACTGGTAATACTTTAAAAGAGAATGCTTCTGGAATTTCTGTGATCATGCCAGAGGCAGATGAAGATGCAACAGCGTCTGATGAGCTTGGAGAGCTTGGTCCTAAATTATTCATTGATGAATTGACTTTAGAAGAAGCTGCGCCAGAAGAAAAAAAAACTCCAATAGCGAATGAGCTTGATAACGATGATGATGATGATGATGATGATGATGATGATGATGATGCCGAAGAAGCTGAGCTTGAAGATCTGGACGATGAACTCTTAGAAGACCTTGATTTAGAAATCAATGAAGTACCCAAGGAAGCATTTGCTGCAGCAGTAGGTAGCCTTGCCACCAAATATGACGCAACGCTAGATTTAAAAAATTATAAGTATCCGCATATCAATTTATTGGAGACGCATGGTTCTGAAAAAATTGTACAAGATCCAGAAGAATTAGAGACCTACAAAAATCAAATTATTGCGACTTTAAAAAACTATGATATTGCGATTCAACGTATCTCAGCAACAGTAGGTCCAACAGTCACATTATATGAGATTGTACCTGCGCCAGGTGTGCGTATTAGCAGAATCAAAAATCTGGAAGATGATATTGCCTTAAGTTTAGCTGCATTGGGTATTCGTATCATTGCGCCTATTCCTGGTAAAGGAACAATTGGTATAGAGGTACCTAATATTCGTAAGTCCATTGTAAGCATGAAGACTTTATTGGCTAGTGAGAAATTTCAAACTAGTCAGCATTCATTGCCTATTGCAATTGGTAAAAAAATTGACAATGAAAATTTCATTGTTGACTTAGCAAGTATGCCACACTTATTGATGGCAGGTGCAACAGGTCAAGGTAAATCAGTTGGATTGAATGCCATATTGGTTTCATTATTATATAAGAAACATCCTTCTCAACTAAAATTTGTTTTAGTAGATCCAAAGAAAGTAGAGTTGAGTTTGTACCGTGTCATTGAAAAACATTTCTTGGCAAAATTGCCAGGAGAGGAAGACGCGATTATTACTGATACGAAAAAAGTAATCAATACATTGAATGCATTGTGTAGTGAAATGGGCAACCGTTACGACTTATTAAAAGAAGCAGGTTGTAGAAATATTAAAGAATACAACGAGAAGTTTACTTCAAGAAAGTTAAATCCAGAAAAAGGACATCAATACTTGCCATTCATTGTGTTGGTTGTGGATGAGTTTGCAGATTTAATCATGACTGCTGGCAAAGAAGTAGAAATGCCAATTGCGCGTCTAGCACAGTTAGCGAGAGCGGTGGGAATCCACTTAATTATTGCTACACAAAGACCTTCTGTCAATATTATTACAGGAACTATCAAAGCGAATTTCCCTGCTCGTATTGCCTTTAAAGTATCTAGTAAGATAGATAGCCGTACGATTTTAGATGCAGGTGGTGCTGAGCAGTTAATAGGTAAAGGAGATATGTTGGTGAGTTACAATGGAGAGATTACGCGTTTGCAATGTGCTTTTGTGGACACACCAGAGGTAGATCGTGTATGTAATTTCATTGCGGAACAAAAAGGATATCCAGATGCTTTCTTATTACCTGAATATATTGATGAGAAAGATTTAGAAGCCTCAGGTTTTGATGCAGGGGATAGAGATAGTTTGTTTGAAGATGCAGCTAAGTTGATTGTGAGTGCTCAAGTAGGTTCAACTTCCTTTATACAAAGAAGGATGAAGTTGGGTTATAATAGAGCTGGCAGATTGATGGATCAATTAGAAGCAGCAGGTATCGTTGGACCAAGCCAGGGTAGTAAGCCAAGGGAAGTCCTATACAAATCTGATGCAGAGCTCTATGATTTCTTGCAAAACTTATAATAATCCATAAGGATTGACTATTTTTGCAAAAGTTTAAACACAAGATTTTCCTTAGCCCTTTATATAACCATTATGAGAATAGCTATCATCTGTTTATTGAGTATTTTAACTTTACAAATTCATGCTCAAAAAGACCCTGTTGCCAAGGCTATTTTGGACAAAGTAGGGGTCAAAGTGAAGTTATCTAAAGGAATATTGGTAAAGATTCAGCTGGTCTCAAAGAACAATAAAGGAAAGGCTTTAGGTACTAAATTGATCCAGTTGAAGATGAAAGGGGAGAAATACCTTTTGAATGAGGGTAAATTAGAAATCCTTTGCGACGGCAGTTCTATCTATAATTTTGACGGTGTAAATACCATATCTAAGTCTAGTTTAGCTGAAACGGAGCAAACCTTGAGCCCACAGAAGCTACTTTCTGGCAACTACGATAAAGACTTCAATTTCAAGTTATTAGCTCAAAATGCCAATACAGCAACCATCGAACTATTCCCAATTGATCGAAAAAAGGGCTTTCAAAAAGTTACTTTAGTGATTGATAAGGTAAAATCCGCCCTCGCAAATGCAATCATTTTAGATAAAAGCAACAATATTACTGACGTAAAAGTGGTTTCTATCAACTATACGGCAAGTTTAGAAGACAAGTTATTCGTTTTCAATAGGGCAAAATACCCTAAAAACGTAGAAATATTTGACTAAACTATTGATTTAGTTACGCTTTTATCCCTATCTTTGCAGCCGAAATAAACAAAACAAAACCGTAGTTAATTGTTAACTACAATAAAAGAAGTTC
>JACCDN010217245.1_pt1 | contig 14231 bp, 14 predicted proteins | sample 7441691 | NCBI WGS metagenome assembly JACCDN01 (sample SAMN15323439, study PRJNA562643) | freshwater metagenome | isolation source: river surface water | place: USA:Blue River Watershed | collected 2017-08-16
GCACATGCCCAGAGGGTAGCGATCTAAAGTGGAAGCAAATCGGAGGCAACGAAATTACCGACTCTCGTGAACTTCGTTTTTTTATTCAATGGCTAACCGCTGATCACCCATCACAAGATGGAAAAGCAGTTGCTGCAATTGAGAAGATTACGATTGCTGACACTGATCACCTAGCTGATTCTTGGTTTAAGACAGAGATTCTTGGTGGATTAAATGGCGCAGATGTTGAGTTTATTGATCCATCAACGAATGATGGTGAGTATGGAATCGTTGCAGTGCATCTGGCGACGCCAAGTGGTTCTGTAAGACTGGATTAGAGTCCAAATAAATTTCGTACTTTAGCTATGTCTAAAGTCGGATCAAACTCTCTAGATAGTTCAATGGATTGAATTAGAATCCCGTCCACATTCAAGTAGTTATGGGAACCAAATCTTCCGTTAAGAAAAATATCTTGCGTCCTGAAGTACTCAATCACGCGTTGACGATTGCCTTCAAAATCATTTGGATAGACAACATAAGCATCTTTGATTCGCTCAACATATTCAAAGATTGGAAAATCAGACTCATTTAGTAAGTTGCGTTCCTTCAAACCAGAGATTACATGTTCGATAAGTTCTGAATCGGACATAAACCATGCGGCTCCTGATTCCTTTACTGTGATTTCAGCCTGAATCAAGAAATGATTTTCAGAAGGCACATTATTAGGTGAAAAAACTCCTGGATAAGAGACTCGGTTAACCAAGAACTCGGAGTCAGGGATATAAACTGCAGTGTATTGATTTTCATCTTTTTTCTTAAAACCTAAATTTACAGTTATTAATGGATTAACAGGGAGAGCGCCAACCATCTCCTTAACCCAATCTGGCGTTCCAACAAATATTTCGATAAGAGTTTTTAGGGGAATTGTTGAAACGATATCGCCAATGAACTCTTCTATTTGACCATTAATCTTGAGCCTGAAGTGACATTGCGAGGTTCGCTCTATTTCTTCGATTTTACTGTTTGTTCGAATTCGATTTGGTGAAATTTGCTTCGCCCAAGCGCTCATCAAGGATTCATAACCACCAACTCTTGGATAGTCGTAATAAAGTTGATGGACGTATCCTTCGGTTCTAATTCCCATAGCGCCCTTTAGAACGTCTTCCCACGGAGGACTGGGTATTCGATCTGCCCAGGTCATAGAAATTTCTGCAAATGGAAGATTCCAAATTTTTTCGTTATATGGTTTAAAATAGATGTTTGTGAGGGTTTCACCAAAGTTTTGCAAAAACCACTCTTCTAGATTCTTTGGGCTAGTTAAACTTGGATTTATTTTAATTCGTAAAAAATCTTGTAGCGCCTTGATTCGTGTATCTTCAGGCAAGGAAGATAAATCGTTTTCAATTGGATACCTCAAGAGTGCCCCGTTAATCATCACTACATTATTTCGCATACATGTGTGTACGTTGCCATCTAAAGAGTCAACCATTATTCCCAGCACATCTTTATCCTTTGAAAACATGATGTGAGGTCCTTGGTCAAAGGTAAAACCATCAATTGATTTAGAGTTACTCAAGCCACCAATTTTTGGCCCAGCCTCAATAATTCTTGAATTAGGAACCAGAATCGCTGTTGAAATCCCGCTAGCGCCGCCACCGAGGATTAACTTTTCATACACATTAATCCCCTTTCAAAAGGACACCGAGATGGTTATTGAAGTTGACTTCAATGTCGTTAGGATACTCGGAGGAGACCACTTCGGCTGGAGATAGGAATACAGATAATGGGGAAAAGCGCTGTTAATTCAAGTGATATTCCAGTAAATAATGCAAAGTACAGAGATTTAGTGTTGGCCCGTGGAGCACAGTACTTGGCTTCAACAAAGAACGTTATTTGGTATCTTGAAACTCTAATTCTCTCCGCAAGATTCATGCAGCTACTCAAGTCAAGTCAATGGGGTTCAAACTCAAAACTTCTAGTAAACCGCTACCAACTATGGAATGAAAAGCTAATGCCAAGGGTCAAGACAGGTGCTGTCGTATTTGAATTTGGAGTAGCAGCTGGTGCTGCGACAAAATGGTGGGCCAAAAAAGAATTGCCGCTGGCTGGCTGGCATGGCTTTGACACCTTTACAGGACTTCCAACGCCTTGGAGTCGTGGAGGGGTAGATGTCATGGAGGCGGGCGTGTTTGATCAATCTGCCACTACGACGGAGTTTCCGATGGTAAGGTCAAATTATCCGCTGGATTGGCATAAAGGGCTGATTTCAGAAACTCTCGTTGATGCTAGTTTTCCAATTCCTTCGGATTGTCAGATCATTATTTTTGTAGATGTTGATCTTTATCAACCGACGAAAGAAGTGCTTACATATTTTGCGAAGTATTTAAAGAATGGAGATTTAATTTATTTTGATGAGGGCTTCGATCCATGGAATGAAGGACTCGCATTACGGGAGGCAATGAGCCAACTTCCTACATTCACAGCGATTGCCCATACAGGCAGTGCCCTGCTTATCGAAATTGGAAAAATTAATGCTTAATTATTCAGATGTTGCTGTCGTAATGATCACGCGAAATGAAGAACAAGCAGTTGGGAAAGTTGTTGAAGATGCATTGGAAAGTCTTCCAGGCTGCAGTGTATTTGTAATTGACGGTAGTTCAGATCGAACTGCTGAATTTGCTGCATTAGCTGGTGCAACAGTTATTCAAGAACCAGGTGGCGGCTTCGGTCCAGCGTTACATTGTGCCTTGAATACGCCAAACTCTAATTTCTCTGTCATCGCTACTGTTGATGCGGATGACACGTATCCTCCAGAAGTATTGCCCGAATTGGTGCGAATGGTAAGGGAAGGGATTGATGTCGCAGGGGCAAATCGCTTGACGATTACGCCAACTAAGCACATGCCGCTAATCAATTGGGCGGCAAATTTATGTTTTAACGTAATCGCAAGTGTTAGAACCAGAAAAGTGATTAAAGATGTTCACTCTGGTCAACGGGCATACAAAAGATCGCTCATTCATGAGTATGACTGGGATTATCGTGGCTTCGCTTTTCCGATTGATTTAATCTTTTGGCCTGCATTAACAGGGAAAAAAGTAAAGGAGATCAACATCAAGTACCGGGAGCGAATCGGAGAAACAACTTTAGTTCGTGGTCCAAGCGGCAAAGCTTCAGTTTTGAGATTATTTAGGAAAAAATCGGTAATCAGATCTCACAAAGTAAATTAGAAATTCATTTTGTGAGATTTACTTTCATTGATTTTAGAGATGCTCGTATTGCCTCAGCACTTGTTAATGTTGAGTTCCATCCCGTGGAGATTAGTTTCTCGGATGAAAGTAGGATTTTCGGCACATCACCTTTCCATCCACGATCGCTGGTTCCAAACTTAAAGTTGACATCCTTCAGATTGAGTCCCATAACATCAACTGCAATCTCAGCGATATCACGTACAGAAATAAAGTCGGGTGTTGAAATGTTATAAACTTCGAAGAAATTCGTCGATATATTTTCGGCATGTAGAACACCAGAGACTATGTCATTAATATGAATGTAAGACTTGGATTGGGTTCCGTCTCCAAGAATCTCAAGTTCACCTGTGTTCTTCATCAGCTTATTAAGAAAATCAAAACCAACACCGTGAGTTTGTCTGGGGCCTACAACATTCGCAAATCTAAATGCGATTGCTCTAAAATCAAACATGTATGCGTAGGCAGACAGAAGCGCCTCACCAGCCAGTTTGCTTGCCCCATACGGGCTAACTGGAAGAAGCTGATCAGTTTCCGTAATTGGCTTGAATGCGACTTCCCCATAAACACCACTACCTGATGCATACAAAATAGTTTTTACACCAGAGATCCGGACAGCTTCAATTACAGATTCGGAAAGGATGGTTCCCTGTTGAAAATCGATTCGTGGATTACTCATTGCGGCTGCTATGTCAGGGTTTGAAGCGAGATGTATCACGGTATCGACGTCTTTGAAGGCCTCCACAAGTAAAGATGTATCGCTGGCCTCACCGTTTATAAATTGAAAATGCTCATTCTTAACATGAGAAGCGATTCTGTCTAAGGTCCCAGAACATAGATTGTCTATGACTATTACACGATGTCCATTCTTGGACAAATTATCAACGAAGTGACTCCCAATAAACCCAGCACCACCGACAATCGCATATGTACTGATTTTGTGCCACCATTTTCTTATCGCTAAACTGAGAATCCAAGTAAATTCTATCCCAATAATCAAAAAAGCACGTTGCTACATGGAATGATTACCACATGATCCTAACTAGAAGCCCCCTTCGAATTTCTCTTGGAGGAGGTGGAACTGATCTTCCCTCGTACTCTTCATTAAGTGGAGGGTTTGTAATATCGGCAGCAATCAATAAATATGTTTATGTGGCCGTTAACAGGCCTTTTGCTCCTGGAATTTCTCTGAAATACTCTTCAATTGAGAATCCAGAGTCAGTTGATGACATCGCGCATCCCATTATCAGGGAAGCGCTAAAGCTCTTTAACTTAAGAACGCCTCAAATTGAAATCTCGACAGTGGCCGATATCCCATCAGGAACAGGACTTGGCTCCAGCGGTAGTTTCACAACTGCCCTACTGAAAGCGCTTTACACTCACTACAAATCTCCTATTCATGCGAATAAAGTGGCACAAATTGCCTGTGAAATAGAGTTAGATAAATTGAAGGAACCCATAGGAAAGCAAGATCAATACATCGCCTCCTACGGTGGAATTGCAGGCATGTCCTTTAATCAAGATGGAACAGTAAATGTAGACCCACTCCGAATTTCTCCCAGTACGATCTTTGACCTTGAAGATAACCTCCTATTATTTTTCACGGGCAAAATTAGGAGTGCTAGTTCCATGCTCCTGGATCAGCACACAAAGAGTTTAAATCATGATACAAAGATGAAAGAGAATCTTGATCAAATTAAGGAGATCGGAATTCAGATTGGAGCGGCTCTCGAAGGTAATAACCCAAGATTATTTGGGTCACTAATGGATGAACATTGGAATTTAAAGCGGAATAGAACCAGTGGTATGACAAATGACGATATAGATGATTGGTATGGCATAGGTAGAGCCAATGGTGCGCTGGGGGGAAAACTAGTAGGTGCAGGAGGAGGTGGCTTCTTGATGTTTTATGCGGAAGATGCCCAATCACTTCGAAAAGCGATGTCAAAAATTGGACTTGAAGAACTTCGATTTAAGTTTGATTTCGAAGGCACGAAAGTTGTTTTATCTCAATGAATCAAGTTGTAATTCTCGCTGGGGGACTCGCAACACGTCTTCAACCCATTTCGAGTAAAACACCAAAATCTCTAATTACTATTTCAGGAATTCCTTTCGTAAAGCTACAGATTGAAAACCTAGTACATCTTGGGCTAACAAACTTCCACTTCTGCCTAGGGAATCAGGCTATAAAGATAGAAGAATATTTGAACGGAAGAGATTTCGCTGGACTAAACATTTCAACAAGTCGTGACTCTAAGCCGAACCGTGGAACTGCCGGTGCATTGGTTGATGCCTCTGACTATATTCAGGAGGACTTCTATTTAACTTACGGCGATTCATATCTCCCAGTTGACCTAGTGAGTTTAGAGGAATCATGGGCTAACTTGAAAAGTCCACTAAAACTGTCCGTCAAAGATGTTCGAGCAACTAGGCATTTACCAAACATACAAATAGAAGTAAATGGAGCATTTCACTACGGCACCAATCTTTCAGATGCTACGCACATAGATTATGGGTTTATGAAAGTGAACAAAAGTGTAATCAGTTTGATTAAGAATGAAGGCATCGTCAATTTCGAGACGGTCATCGAGAAAATGAGCGTGTCAGGTAGTGCAACTTGCTCAACTACCATTTCGCCTTTATACGAAATTGGATCTTTTGAAGGTATTATCGAACTGGAAAGCTACCTCGGGGGTCGAAATGAGTTTTACTAGCAGACATTTGGAAGAAACGGTTAAAATAGCGAGTTTAATCGATGCAGAAAAAGTTGAGGAAATCATAGATAATCTTCTTGAGCTGAAAAAAAGACAAGGGAGAATATTCTTTGTAGGCGTCGGAGGTAGTGCAGCTAATGCAAGCCACGCGGTAAATGACTTCAGAAAATTAGCCAATATAGAATCGTACGCACCGACAGACAATATTGCAGAATTGACGGCCCGAACTAATGACGAGGGTTGGAATACGGTATTTGTTGAGTGGCTTCGAACTTCTAGAATGGATTCAAACGATTGCTTATTTGTCCTGTCGGTTGGTGGCGGAAACAGAGACCAAAACGTCAGTGTGAATATCTGCGAAGCAATTGAGTTCACACACAATCTCGGTGCATTTGTCACAGGTATCGTGGGCAAGAGAGATAGTCATTTAAGTAAATACTCGAAATCTTACTTAGAGATTCCAATTGTGAATCCTAACTCCATCACCCCGCATGCTGAATCTTTTCAAGAGATTATTTGGCACTTGATGGTGTCGCATCCCAAGCTTGCTGTGAATAAAACAAAGTGGTGAAAAACCGAAAAAGAGCTCTTTTCTTGGATCGAGATGGAGTGGTCATAAAATCATTAGTTATTGATGGTAAACCGGTGGCTAACCATAGTTTGGAAACTTTAGAGTACGTCCCCGGAATACGCGACTTAATAACTTATGTCAAAGGAAAAAGCATGATTCCAATTTTAATTACGAATCAACCTGATATAGCTCGAGGGTTGATTGATAAAGAATTGGTTGATGAAATGAATTCAAGAATCATTTTAGAGACAGGAATAGAGGAAGTCTTTATGTGCTGCCATGACGATATCGATAGGTGCGACTGTCGAAAGCCTCTTCCCGGGCTTTTTTATCAAGCCAAGCGCTTATTGAACATCGATTTGGAGAGAAGTTACATGGTTGGAGATAGGTGGAAAGATGTACAGGCCGCTCAAGACGCGGGAGTAATAGCCATCTATCTCGATAGTGAATATCAAGAACCAACTCCTACTGGAATTTTTCATAGGATAGAGTCTCTGGAAGAGTGCAAAATAAAGATTTCAGTGGGAGACTCTTCCCATGACTAGTATTTTTGCAGATGGCGCCAACCTGCAGCAAATATCTGCATTGAATCAAAACTCTAAAATATCTGGATTCACAACAAACCCGACACTTATGAACAAGGCTGGTATACGGGATTATGAGAGATTTGCGAAGGATGTCTTGAATATTATTGAGGACAAGAGCTTATCTCTAGAGGTTTTCAGTGATGACCTTGCTGAAATGAAGAGACAAGCTGTGAAAATCTCCAGCTGGGAAAAAATATTTTTGTGAAGATTCCCGTGACGAACACCATGAGCATTCCAACATCAGAGTTAGTCAAAGAGCTGAATGAGTCGGGGATAAAAGTTAACGTTACTGCAGTCATGTCCCCTACCCAAATTAGAGATGTATTAGATTCTTTTGATCCAGAATTAGAAAATTACTTTTCTGTCTTTGCAGGAAGAATCGCAGACACTGGGCGAGATCCCCTTCCCATCATGATTGAGGCGCTCGAGAGGGCAAGCTCAAATAAGAATGCTAAGCTCATTTGGGCTAGCCCAAGAGAAGTTTTAAATTATTATCAGGCTAAATCTATTGGTTGCGACATAATAACAATGACAGACGATTTGATCAGAAAACTAGATCTCGAGAACCTTCATCTTGAGGACTATTCCCTAGAAACAGTGAAAATGTTTAGAAATGACGCGATTTCAGCCGGATTTGAATTGTAAATCAAGTGATGATTATTAGGCTCAACAAAGCCAGACAAAATCTTTCAAGTGAACGATGGATATTTTTACTTTTCTTTATTTGCCTTTTCTTGTTAAAGATTACATACCTGCTCGTTATGGGGCATGGGGTATCGACCTCTGACACTTACTCATACTTTGACTTCAAATTATGGGGAAATTTGAGGCTTTACACGATTCCTACTATCTACATTATCCTCAGGGAAACTTTTCTGATTCTATTTTTTCAAATTGTCCTAAGTTCCCTTGCTTGGAGCTACCTTACTAAATCTATCATTTCTTTCTTTAGCCTGACAGGCGGGAAAAGACTTTTATCTTGTGCCATCGTTTTCTCTCTAGCATCGACGACACCTGTTTTTGTAAATGATTTTTTCTTGATGAGTGAATCCCTCTCATTGAGTTTCACTCTATTGTTGGTCGCATTTTCACTAAAGTATTTAATAAATCCCACTTCACGTAGCATGTGGCTAGTTGTTTTGTTTTATTCTGCATGGATTTATGCCAAGCAAGCCCATGTTTTAGTTTCAGTGCCTTCATTCTTGCTTCTCGCAGCTCTCATCATATGGCAAGGAAAATGCATCAATAAAAGAAAGCAAGTATTGGCAATTTGTATTATGTTAGCCATTACGATTTTGGCGATATGGCAAGTTAGAAGTTCCAACCAAATATCCAGTTGGAATTTGTTTGCGGTTTTGGCGATGCGAATCGCGAAAGATCCAATATGGATGGACTATTTCTTTTCCAACGGCCTGCCTAAGGACTTTATCCTACTCAATTCCCAAGGGGCCTTAGATATAGGCAGATCGATATCCGAAGCTAGGACTGCAAATTGGTTGGACGGTAAAGGATTAGTTACCTATGTAGATTTTCTTTTAACAAATCCCACCTACACACTTTTCGCACCCTTTTTCATTCCCCTTTTGAGTAGTTCAAGTTTCTTGTGGAGTGACACATTCCCCGCAGCATTGTTTTACTCTTATAAGTATTTCACTTTCAATGTCCCAAATCTCCCTGATAATTTCTCGATATGGTGGTTTGAAACGCCACGGGAGGTGATTAGAAACCTTGCAATTTTCATTATTCTTTTGCTTGAGGGAATTTACAGGCATGCTATTCGCACTACCAGTCTAGGGTTTGATGATAAAACTCTACTCAAAAGAAAAAAATTATTTTTGTTCTCCGCAGGTCTATTTGTTTGGGCCATGTTGTCTGGTGCAATTCAATGGCATATAGCACCTGGAGACCCCACAAGAATTTTTCTTGAGCAAGCCGTGATGTTCAAAGTTTCCCTAATTATTTTTGCATTTGGTGTTTGGCTTCCTGGTTTGCAAAATGCGAATATGAACCAGAAAGGTCAAAATTAAAGAATGCAAAATTTAATTTTAGTTATGCCCGTATATAACGAAGCCGATGGACTAGTCTTTACGTTGGAAGATTTGCAAAACTCTTTCCCGGCCCTTAAAAAACTCATAATAATCGATGATTCGTCGACTGATGATTCGAGGGAAATTGCATTACACTACGCCAGAACCAGAAATTTTCCGATTGAGGTTTATGAGAACGAGAAAAATCTTGGGCACGGGCAAAGCATCCTCAAAGGATTATTTAATGCACTGAAAATTGCAAAACAATCGGACTTTATTCTAACGTTAGATGGAGATGGCCAGATACCTGGAAAAGAACTACGCAAACTGATTGAGGCACAAGCACTTTCAAATGCTGATGTGATAATTGGTTTACGAACCCAAAGAACAGATTTGCTATACAGGCGAATTATTACTCGAATAGCCATTGTAAGTTTATTTCTAATTTCAGGTGTCAAATCTCAAGATTCAAACACGCCTATCCGGCTATGGAAGTCAGATACTTTGCTTGATGCCCTTAGCAAATTGCCTACAGTAAAATTATCTGTTCCCAATATTCATTTAACGCGAATCATCGCGAATAGGGCTTATAAAATTGTTTACTCAGAAATTCTACAACACGATCGGAATGGCGAGAAAAGCGTGGGCGTGACTTGGTCAAATAAATGGGCACACCTTCCTTCAAGAAAGCTCTTACGATTTAGCAAGTCAGCGCTCAAAGAATTATGGTTATACAAGTGACCATGCAGGAACCAGCCCTAACTATCGCCGGAGCGGGACTCTTTGGGTTAACTATTGCGAGACTGTGTGCTGACCAACTCGATCGACGAGTGATCCTTTTTGAGACGCGGGATCACATAGGAGGAAACGCATACTCCTATGTGGATAAGAGAACAAACATAGATATTCATAAATATGGGTCACATATCTTTCACACCTCAAATCAAAGAGTGTGGGACTTTGTCAATCGTTTTTCGAGCTGGATCCCCTACGAACACAAAGTCTATTCATCGAGCCAAAATGAGATTTTTTCCCTTCCAATTAATCTCGCGACTATAGAAAAGTTTGCTGGCAGAAACTTGACACCAGAAGAGGCAGAAATTTGGATGATGAGTGCTACAAGTTCAGGCACATCAGATCCTAAGAATTTTGAAGAGCTCGCCATCTCTAGCGTTGGAGTTGAAATATATGAACGTTTGTTCAAGGGTTACTCAATTAAGCAATGGGGTAGTCCACCTTCTAAAATTCAATCAAACGTCTTCAAACGCCTTCCTATCAGATTTGATTATAATAACAACTATTTTTCGGACGACTACCAAGCCATGCCTGCAAAAGGATATGGAGAATTCCTAAAAAATTTATCCGATCATAAAAATATCGAAGTGATAACGGGTGTTAAACACAAGGGTATAGATCAACAAGACAAGACACCCCTCATTTTTACGGGACCTATAGATTCATATTTCAAACACACATTTGGTGTTCTGCCGTGGAGAACTTTGGATTTTGAAGTAACGATGATTAATTCAAACCAATTCCAGGACTATCCCGTCTTAAATTATGCGGATGTTGAAGTTCCCTGGACGCGAATTCATGAGTACAAACATTTTCCAACCGAACTGGAACATAAAGCTGATTTGACCATAGTAGCAAAAGAATTTTCACGAGCCGCCGAGCGGAATGATGAGCCATACTATCCAATCGAAGGAGAGTTATCGCGGGAAACCTTATTGAAATATAGAGAAATTGCCAAGCAATCTCATAACGTGCTGTTTGCTGGAAGACTTGGGTCCTTCAAATACCTTGATATGCATATGGCAATTGCATCTGCAATGTCCTATTTCGAGAGCTGGGTAATTCCTCGATTAAAGTAAGCCTTTCTGGCGAGCATCAAGAATGCTAGCCAGTATATGACTGAAAGTAGCAAAACTAAATTTATTAAATTCAATTCACTATTATTTTCTACTCCCACCCAGCCAAGGGGCCAATCAAGTTTTGGCCCAAAACTAAAATCAATCGCATAAAGATGAGATGTTAAGTTGATTGAATTTACAAAAAAAGGCGAGAGTTTCTCAATAAAGTAGTGGTTTAAGAGAAGTGAAACAAATATTACAAGATAAGTAACCTTGAGAAAAAAAGATGAAGATACACTCTCTCGCTCATGAGAAATTCTTGATTTATCGTTAGTCAAGTCATTAGTTTTTTTTGTAAATTTTAGGATTGCGAACTGCCTTGCAAAAAGGGCAGGAATCAAATAATTTAGAACAGCACTCAGGAATTCACTCTTATCCACTACTAAGGAATGCTCCAAGGATACCCCAGGTATGGGAAAAGTGGTTGGGGCAGCAAAAGTTAATGTGTTTTCAAACGGTAAATAAGAAGCCATAGGATCTTTGTAGTAGAAAATCAAAATAAAGAAGAGAATCATCGAAAGATTGACCGCCTTTCGATTCTTTATCGAAGAAGCAAACATCATAGCAATTGGCCAAATCAAGTACTGTGGTGCTAATGGACCTATTGTGAGATAAAACATGATTAATAAGGCTGCAGCTTTTGGAATATCGAATTTGTCGAGATAGGTCATCAAAAGTAAGTACGTTATCGCCGAAAGTATCAAAGCAAAGTACAGATATTTAGGCACTTGGAAAGGAGTCTTTGTTAATCCAAAAACACCAAATCCAGATAATGAATAAGTTAGAGAATGTTTAAACTGAGAAAAAGGATCGATTCCGATAGATAACAAAACAACAATAGAGGCTGCAATAACGGAAACAAATCCAAGAGTAGAATATAGAATTCGGGAGAGAGATTTTATGCACCATGGCAAAAAAAGGATGATGCAAAGTGCCGAAGACGGCTTGGTTACAATGGCTAATCCGAGGGCAACTCCTACAGCGTAGTTGCTTAATTTTATTTCTTTATTGGATTGCGAAATAAAATAAGCGTATAAAATAAAGAATAACCAAATGGGATCAAATTGACCATGAGAAGACGTAATCAAAATAGCTAGTGGATTAACCGCATATAAGAATCCTGCTATTTGGAATTTTTTGTTTAGTTGCCTTTTCCCATATCGAACTAAAAGCCATGCTATTCCTGCATCAGCAAAGTTACCTGGAAGTTTCACAATCATGTTTGCTGGCAAATCTATCAGGGCCGTGAGGCTAGAGAGGATTAAAGTCTGAGGTACGACAGAAAAATAGGGCAGAGGCAAGCTTCCATTTTTTGAGAGAAAATCAGATGTTGCACCTATCGCATTGATAGTGTCGATACTTCCTAGAAATAAGTAGCTTACAATTACCCTCAAGATTAAAGCGAGCAAAAAAACTAAACCAGGTGAAGGAGCGAAAATTTGAAGACTCTTTCTCATATAACGAGGATATCGAAGTTTGTACGTAATGACTTCAATTTACTTCAGATTTCAGGTAACAAGATATTTGCAATAGTTTGGATATGTGTAGCGGTTTCAATAGGTGTAATTTTGAGATGGCAGGAGATTTTCGACCCAAGTTTAGTTGATTGGGACGAGAACACATTCCTAACTGTGGCATCTCAATCTCAGCAGGGACATTTGCCCTATACAACAACCATCGAGAATAAGCCACCCTTAGCGCTTGTCTTTCAGACCGCGGCATTATTCATTTCAAATCATAATCTAGTAACTTTACGATTAATCTGCTCAATACTAATTTCAATTACTGGGGTCTTACTTGGCTTGAGTGTATGTCGATTGACCGAACAAGGGAATTGGTCTCTAGTTCTCTTGGCATCAACAATATATTCATTCTCCGTATCGACAATTCCCAGCGGGTTATCTTGGGGTTCTGAGATAAACACTAACTTTATATTTGCCTTGTTACTTCTTGCCCTCACTAACTTTAAAAAGGTTCCCAGTCAAAGACAATTTTACATTTCTGCTTTCTTGGCGGGGATACTCCCAATTTTTCGGACTAATTGGTTACCTATCGCAGTTTTATGTTTTGTCTATCTCTTTTTCTTTGGAAAGAATAAATCACAGAAATTCGCACTTACCTGCTGGGCCCTTACTCCAACAGCACTGACCATAATGTTGTATGCAGTAAAAGGCCTAGGTGGCGAACTTTATAAGTACGCCCTTGAAATGCCACTCTTTATAAATTTTGTGAGCGTTCCCGAGAATCGCTTCTCAAGACCTCAGGGGTTAGATAAGTACATGCTGATTACCTTGTTTTTTTCATGCTTCGCTTATTTGATCTCTCGAAGTCAAAGAATTAGAAATTTTCTGGCCTTCATCTTGATACTACTACTTACTCAATACATAGTTTTAACGCTTCAATCACCAAATTATGCACACCATACAATTCAGCTTGTTCCATTTTTTGTCTATACTTCAACATTATTTTTCGTGTTGGCAAATGAGAAGTTCAAGCTCTTAAAAAACTATTTTAATTTTCTGAGCTCAATTTTGTTTATCTCGATGATTCTACTTGCGAAGAGTTCTGTCTTGGGTGATTATGAAAAAAATACGAGTGTTACTTTTAGTGAGATGAAGCAAACTTCAAGATGGGTGAAGGGTTTTGAGCAAGGGAGAGTATGGGCCCTCAATTCACATTACATTTTTTGGATGAATGGTCTAACGCCACCAGAACCTTACCTAACACATCCTTCACACATTTTCGTTCCTGGATTTGTCGAGTTTGTTAAGGATGAAAATCGTTCAGTTTCCGATTATATCGAAAAGGTTCTTGCCTCAGAGGTTGGAGTTTTTTATTTGAATCCTAACGCTGAAGATGAAGATAGTAATTTGGATTTATTGCGGGCTTTACTCATGAAAGAAGGCTATTTCGAAAATGTAAAGTACTTTTCTGGAAGAAAGTATTCATATTGGAAAAAATAAATCTTGTGGCTTGGGCCGGGATCGAACCGGCGACCTAACGATTTTCAGTCGTTCGCTCGTACCAACTGAGCTACCAAGCCAAACCAGGTTCTGATATCGGCATTAAATAAGTACGACACCAAAACCTTTGCGACCCGGACGGGACTTGAACCCGCGACCTCCGCCGTGACAGGGCGGCGCGCTAACCAACTGCGCTACCGGGCCTTGATAAATCAAAGCCGTAGTACTTACC
>JACCDN010771826.1_pt1 | contig 14229 bp, 10 predicted proteins | sample 7441691 | NCBI WGS metagenome assembly JACCDN01 (sample SAMN15323439, study PRJNA562643) | freshwater metagenome | isolation source: river surface water | place: USA:Blue River Watershed | collected 2017-08-16
AATAGTTTAATCTCATGTATTGCATGTGTTCATGAGCATCAGTCATATGATCTTTATCGTATTGGACATTAAAGCCGGAAAAATTACCTGCTGTACTCGCAAAATCAAGTTCTTGTGCAAAACCAGTTTTTACACCGGTGCCGGTACCGCCACTGCCCAGCACCACCGTGATACCAACAAATAACACTGTAAAAGCAGCGAATGATTGCGTATTTTTATTCTTTGGTGAAAATGCGCTATATGTCTCCGCGTAAACATACCCCTCGGAAATGTTGTGCTCAAGATTGAAATACTTATTATTCCTTTTCTTTCGTAGCGTATAAATTACGAGATACATACTGACGATAGTAACTACAGTAACCACTAAAGTTGCCACCAAATTATCGCGGAGCCACAGTAGCGAACTAGTAAACATGTCGTTTTGAATTTTTATTGTGCTTTGAAGCGATGTCGTTTCCCCCTGAACAGAGGTTACTTTTGCAGAGAGCGTATGCTCTCCGTTTGAATAGTCGCTAGAGCTGAGCGCCACAACTGGGTTACTGTCGTAAGTAGATGCAAATGATTTATCATCTACAAAATATTCAATCTTTCGACCACGTTGGGCATTTTTTAGCTGCGATTCAGGCAAAGTCACCCGGACTGAGCCAGTCACCTGTTGGTTCGGATTACCAACGATTATTTCTTGCCTGCTTGTCCCTACTTTGTATATAGCTTGTGAATTATCTATTCGAAACGGAATAGACACATATTTATTACGCGCATCGGGAGCAGTAGCGGCAACTTGTAGCGTGTAGTCTCCATTTACGAGCGAGCTTGAATCCCAGGTGCCACATGTGTCTGATGAACCTGCCACCATGCAATAAGGCGCTTTTGAACTACTGTTCATGTCTATATTATTAATTGCAAAGTAAACGGTAATTGGCGCAGACGAGCCTTCAACCTCAGCACTTATAGTTAGTTCGCCGCTTACTATTTCTTGAGGAGAAATTCCATCGACATCAATCGTAAGCGAGTCTGGTTTATCGGCATTCGTTTCTGCTGAGAGGCTCAAATCAGAAAGGCTCAATGTGGCACTATTTGCATCTGCAACAGTAAATGTTATGGACTTTTCTGACGCTATCTCACCAGCTTGATAGCCGACCGCTTTTAGTGTGTGTTTCCCCTTCGGCAAAGTTGAGAAGTTATAAAGACCACATGATTCATCGTCGCCGATATCAACCAAACAGAATGGTTCACTTGACTGTGTGCTTACTTTTTCGTCATCAATCAGAAATTCAATTGAATTCCCTTCCACACCTGCACCCTTCGTAAGGAGTGCCTGCACTTTTTGCTCACCTGCTACCGTCGAGCCTTGTTGCAACCCCCCGACGAGTTCAAAAGCGAGGGTCTGATCGAGACAGTTATCTCCATTATCTTTTGGTATGCAATCAAGATCGCTCGTTACGATCACTTTGTCTGCTAACACCGCACCTTCATTAACACTAAACGAGTATGTATGCTCTCCAAAAGAAAGGTCTTTTTTAATGACGCCTCCTCGTCCACTCACCCATTCCCAATCAGTACTCTCCGGAAGTGCCACTTTATCACATGATTTCCCATCAACACTTATATAGGGAGTGGCTGTAGTTGTTTCTGTTTTTGCGAGCACCCAAATTGCATATTCACCACTCGAAAGCGTACTTTGTTTAAAATCAAGTGATGGAAGATCCGTACAGTTTACCGATTCAGAAATAGCATCACTCGAAAACATGCCGAGAGTAAAAACGCCAATGACGAGCGCTACGAAAAACTTTTTAATTCCAGTATTACCTCTCACACATATCTCCACAGACTTTTTACTGTCGTTACGGTTACATAACATAATAGTATGTATTGGCATTAAAGCACAAGGAGTTTGCTTACTGTTCTATTTGGGATTAGTTATTTTCAGTCACTTTTAACCAGACATCACGAAGCAATCGAGCATCATCAAGGGCATGATGGTTTCGATACGCCTTCAAATCAAGTCCTAAATCTTTATAAAATGCTTTTGCACCTGAGTTGCCATCGCGCTGAAACCGTACTGGATTGATTCCGTTTGCAAATAAAATGCTCGCAAAATCTACCGTCATCCACTTAAAGGGTAGATTTCCTGCACCGAAGAGTTTCGTTAAATAAATTACGTCATAGTTATCGACAAACGCAATCATAAACGGATTCGTATTCCCTAGAAATTCACGAATCTGCCTCATGACTTGAATGCGAGAAAATTTTGGCCCATCAAGCATCGGCATAATATGCTTCTGAACCCACGGTGACGGCTCAGTTGATTGTTCGCATTCTATATAGAATTCTCGACCATCAAGCGTTGCCATTCCTACAGAGAGTAGTTCACCCTTATACGGGTCTAAGTCAGTAAATTCAGTATCAAGAAATACAAGGTTGCTAGACTCAAATGGCTTTAAATGCATGACACTAGTGTATCTGATTTTTGGCAACAACAAACTACCTTATGTGGAGTTAAGGGACAATACCCAGCCTACCTTTCATGGAGGGAAGGGGATTTATTTTTATTGATGTTTGTTTGGTTTAAGTTTGAGCGGTCAGTCTTTGCTCGGTTTTTTTTAAGACTTCTAATCTTTGGAGAATTGATTATGATCTTATTTTGTTAAACCATAATCATCATACCATTTTTCTAATAAAATAAAACTTCCCCGACCGTTTTTTATTCGGTCGAGGAAGTTTTGAGTTAGTCTGTCTATTTATTAACGATTCTTGCGAAGCGTAAATCGACGATGTGCGACCGCACCTGTAGCAGTTACGGCTGCCATGAGCCCTGCGATGTTCCCTGCACCAGTTTTAGGCAAGGTACATTCAGGAGAATCTTTTGGCAAATGTTCTTTTCCAGGAATCTCACACATTGGCTTATCGGTCGTAATCTTAAGTGTCTTTGCACACTCACCGTCTCCGCCTACAATAACGAGCTTACCATCGACATCAAACACAACTTTGACATTGCTTGAGTAGGTTCCATCTTTTGCATAGGTGTGCTCAACAGAGCTTTTGTCAGTTGCAAGCACTGAGCTGTTATCACCAAACGTGTACTCATACGATTTTACCTTGGCACCGTTCTTGCCCGTTGCATGAGCTTCGAACTTATATGTTCGGTTTCTTACGAGCGTTACGGTTAAGTTGTCACATACATAGACGGGCTTTGTCGGATTACAATCAGTAATCTTAATCTTTGCGCTGTCAGAGTCTTCGTTCGCATTATTGCCGGCCTTCACGAATGCGATGTTCGTCAGTTCACACACTTCAGGATCGGTGTTTACCTTGGTGCTGAATCGGATGACACCATTTCCAGTTGGAGCATAGTCACCGACCGTTTGACCGCCTTGTTCTAACGCATCATCTTGCAAAGTTTGTGTACCAGCAGAAGTCGTTAACTGAACTGATCCAGGAACGATCTCCAAGCCTTTTGGAAGTGGATCGCGCACAACGACATCATCTGCAAACAGCGAGCCTTTGTTCTCGTAGTTCAATCTCCAACTAACCGTGTCACCACGCTTCACATCAATTGTTTCTGCAGTATCAGTCATTTTTGGCATCTCTACTTTAGAAACAAGTTTTTCAATCTGTACATCAGGTGCAGTCACTTTGACACGGATGACGACGAATGCTGAGTATTCAAAACATCCCCCGTAGTTACCATCCATCTTGTCATTACCAATGAGCGTACCTTGCGTGCTCATAATGTCATCGCTCAGGTTCAAGCCTGCTGGGTGTGATGCATTAAAGATATAAGCAGAACCAGGGACATAAGAAACATTGAACTTTTCATCATTGTTTCGCAAATCAACCGTGTCATATACCTGCTTTGGCATTGCGTTATCAGCAGTGATACGCGCTTGTGCGGTGAAGCCGTTTGCAACACCTTCAGTATTTGGTAGTTCAAAGCGGATATGTGTGTTCTTTGCGACTCCGATGCCGTCCATAGGGGTAGCTGTCTCAGGATTGTCATTGATGCTTGGGTTTGCAATGTTGTGGACATAAGCACGGATGATATATTCCTTGCCTACTACAACGGGCTGCTGATCATTGTAACCAGCCGCTTCACCTTGTTTGTAACAGTCAGCGCCGTTGGTTGTACATTCTTTCGCATCTACGAATGCGCGCTCATCACCATACACGTTCGTGTTGATGTAGCTGTTAAAACGTGGGCCATCAAATGCACCTTCGCGTTGTGCAGGGTTCTTGAAGTCATAGATAACTCGGTCTGCACCGTTTGGTCCGTAGCCAGCAATCGCAACTGCTGGGACCAAAGCTGCGAGCGTCAGCCCACCAGCAATAAGAAACTTCGTCTTTTTCGTCAGTCGTGAGAAAATCTGTCGTAATTTCATCGTATTATTTCCTTCTATATATCCTTATTACTCTACATCCACATGAACGAGTGTTGTTGTAGTCAAATTCGGTGGTGTCGTGACAGCTGGACGAATAGTCGTCGTTGGGGCCGACGGGTTGGTAGGCCTTTCAGTTGTCGTTGTAACTTGTGAAGTCGTGACATTATTATCAGGATTGTTATCGGTATCAGGTGTACCGCCTGCTCCAGGACCACTAATGACGATTGAATCTACTGGTACTGTGACTTCCGGACGAGTAGACGTCGTAGCGGGAGTAGTGGTGGTAGTAGTCGTGTGCGGAACGGTAGTTGATGTCGTAGAGGTTGATGTCGTAGAGGTAGTACTTGTTGTAGAAGACGTCGTGCTTGGCGTCGTTGTTGAAGTCGTACTACTAGACGTTGTGGTTGGCATCGTCGTAGAGGTCGTCGACGAAGTCGTACCAGGAGTTGTCGTTGAAGTTGTAGAACTTGTTGTCGTATTAGGAGTTGTAGTGGTCGTAGTTGACTCTTCTGGTACGGTTGTCTCTACTACAGTTGTTACTGGTGGCTTCTCTTCTACCGGTGGCTGTTCTAGATCAAAGAGTGGGTTGTTACATCCAATTCGTTCAAAGATAATCTCAGCCATTTTTCCGTCTTTGCTCATTGCAATTACGAGTGAGTCTGGCAAAGTGATATTTTCTTTTTCCATTTTCTTCAACACACTGGCTGGAATATTAATGGTCCATACTGGCTCACCTTTTTGCAAGTGATTATATGCATTATTTGGACCCGGGTTAGCGAAAATCTTACCCGTTTCCAAGTCGCACGCATTGTTTTCAACATTAATGTCCTGCGCAAGTACTGCAGCTTCTGAACGTGCCTTCAAGCCACGTACACCAGCGTCTTCACCACCTTGCAAGATATCGTCGTTCTTTATATCGAGTTCGTCGATCAAAAAATCAATCCACTCAGTATCGCCATTAGACTTTTCGTCGTAACGTGCATTTAAACCTTTTTCTACTTGAGGATTTTTGTTGAGGAAATCTGCAGTTTCATCTGGCTTCACAATAGCTTCGCCATTTTCAAGGCGTCGAGCTACCTCAGCTTTGTCTACTTGAGGACCACATGGCTTTTCACCAATCGTACCTATTTCTATAAACAATTTATCAGTCTCTAGGTCTCTCGTAAGTTCAATAGCTTCCGCGTGATCTGCAGTTATGAAAAGTTCTTTATTACGAGATTCTGCAGGTTTACTTACCTCACGAGAAGGTCCAGCGGTAGCTTCTGACAATGGCGCAGTAACAGATGTTTCATAATCTGCTGCAAAAGCGCTATTTTCATTACCTTGGTGTGCGATAACACCCGCGCTCAATGCAACTGCAAGGCCCGCTCCGGCAATTCTTTTACCTAGTCGATGATTAACAGTACCGTCAGTAAGCTCTAGTGATGGCAAAGCATTCATCAAGTCAGCTGTTACTGCTAACTGGTCAGTGCTTACCGATCCAAAATTTAGATTAGTATTCATGAGTAAAATCTCCGTTTCCTCAACTAAACGTTATTTATGATTACATTTTAACACAAGCATATAGTTTTGTCAATAACTTTTACCACAATTTTTAACTTGTAGCAATTCTTATGCTTAACGAGCGAAACGACTCATCAATCGCGAGCTCAATCTGCCTAAAATACCCTTGCCCGCTTTGCGATAATGAGTGTCTATTCGAGCGATGTTCTCGTTGATTTGTCTAGCGTGATCTTGGATGAATTGATTCACGAGTTCATCGCGCTCTTGAGCTATCGAAGTTTCTTTAAATCCATCTTCTGCAACAACACGTAGATATCGATGGATTATAGATTTGAAGACCGACTCATCATACAATTCTTTAGCTGTCATGGAACGATCACCTTCGGTAGCCTTGACGAGCATGTCGTGCGTGTGTCGTACTGCAAAATTGCCCCTGTTTTCCAGCGAATCTTCTTTTATCTTTTTAGACTCGACTTCTTTCAAATAGGCACTGAAGAGGTCTTGTGCACCTTCAATTTCACGCTGTTCTTGTTCATTAATCTCATTGATTTCCGGCTTTGGTGCTTCTGCAATATGTGGAGTTTCAGATACTTCTTCTACCTGTTGTGGCTGTTCAGAATGCGTATGTCTTGAAGAAGCTTCTTGGTATACATGAATAAGTGCTTGATTTATACGCGCGCCAATTACTTCAGCAAACGCTCTATTTGAGTTTCCTTGTTCATCAAGCGATGCTTCAATAATCATGTTCCGGAGCGTACGGTTGATTTCGTTGAAACGTTCGCTAGGCTCATCTTTTGTACCAAAGACCCCTTCAACAGTTTTATGAATGTTCACATAATCATTAATGTAGCGCACAACTTCACTATTAAAGTAGTCGACGATAGCATCTGGTATTGTAACTACTTCAGGAGAGTGTGTCGTTTCTTGGATATCTGTATTTTCGCTGTCTTCCACTTCAGACTGAACTTCAGCGGGTATTTCGTTATCAGCATTTTCAAGCGTCGGAATAGTCTCATTATGAGACAATACATTTGGTTCTTCTATTGGTTCTTCAGAGCCACTCTCTTTACTCTCACTGCTTTCATCAGCATAAGTTCCAGTGAATTCATATTCTGCATCTGGCGTACGACCTGATGACACTGCTTCCATATTAGCAATAGCAACTTCATTTGCTTTTACTGCATCTTCTAAATCAAAGAGACCCATTAAATATTTATCGTAATCTGAGTCGTTTTTCGCAGAAGCAGTGTTCACTGAATCCTCGGTAGTAGGTACATCTTGCGCAATAGAATCTTGCTCAATAATAGGTTCAACATGTGTAGCGGGCGTAGCCTGCTCGGCAATAAATTTTCGGACTATCGAACTTATTCGATCTGCAGGAATACGTTGTACTTCGACAGGGGTTACAACCTGACCCTCATCAGTAGCGCTATCGGTGTGATGCTCTCCATTCAATACACGCTTCTTTAGCTCAAGAATTTCTGGATAGCCCACATTGAAATTAGGCTTCTCACCAAGAATTCCCGAAAGTTCAGTAATACCCATCTGCCATATTTCAGCTTTTGAGTGAACTGAACGTTCAAATTCATGCTCTAATGAAGCTTCTGTATTTGGTATCTGTTGGTCATGCAATGTCATAATGTGTGATGTATCCTATCCGTCTTAAAATTGGATAAGTACAATTATATCACACTATTGCTTATTTTTCAATACTTTTGTATAGTTTTTATGCTTTTTCTGGCGTTTGATTGCTTTCAAGCGTTCCTGACTGATTTTGTACCTGAGTATCATCTGTTATCGCCTTTTTAGGGAAAGAGAAGCCGAAGGTGCTGCCCTTGCCTTCTTTTGAGTCAAATAATATGGATCCGCCTTGTGCCACGATTACCTTTTTGGCCATAAACAAACCAAGTCCCGTGCCGTCTGGGCGGGCCTTACGAGCATTTTCAGCACGGTAGAACTTCTCAAAGAGCTTATGACGCTCAGCCTTTGGTACGCCGATACCCGTATCTTTGACGGTGAACTCTATTGAGTCCTTCTTGTCTTTGAGCTCAACGGTGATTTTACCGCCGTTTGGCGTGTAATATATGGCGTTATCGGTGAAGTTCATAACCACTTGGCGAATCTTCATTTCATCAAGATTTACGGTCGTAAACTTCTTAGGCTTTGCGTACTGTAGGGTGATATTTTTGGCTGTTGCACCCTCATATAGCTGTGACATCTCAGATTCAACGAGATCTGGTAAGAAAATTGGCTTAGATTCAATGACAAACTTACCTGTTTTCAGTCGCGACACATTCAGCAAATCAGATATGAGGTATACCATGCGCTGGGAACTGAAAAGTGCTTGCCCGAGCATCTGTTTTTGCGTGTCGTTAATCTTGCCAGCGTCGCCTTCGAGTACCATGCTTATATAGCCCTTTACACTTGTAAGTGGCGTACGGAGCTGGTGCGACGCCATAGAAACGAATTCATCCTTCGCCTCGTCAAGCGCCTTGAGCTTATCATTACTTGCCTGTAACTCTTTTGTGGCGTCATCAATCTTTTTCTGAAGGGTAACATTGAATTGCTCGATTTCTTCGAAACGAAGAAGATTCTCTATAGCAATGACGAGCTCATTAACAATAATTTCGATAATTTTAAGATCATCAGAAGAATAGAGGCTACCACTCTTCTTGGGACCAATAAATATTAAACCGATACCGTTTACTTCGTAGTCCACAGTACTTACTAATCGCGCCAAGACTTCTACTTCGTTCTGTTTTAGTACTTTATTGAGTTCTCTTTCAACTTCATTCTCTGGATCAACTTCAGCGCAATGTACTTTTTTGTGTGTTTTTTTTGTTAATTTACTTAAAGTTTCTAAGTCTAACGTTCCAGACTCATTACGATGAGCTCCTATGAATCTATCCGGAAAATAAGATGTCTGTCTAATATAAAATGTGCAAAAAGTTGCTTTAAAATTTTCTTGTATAACAAGCGCCGTTTTCGTTAGTAGACTCTCAATTTCTGCATCAGACACCAAGGATCTATTGAGCTCCGATAATAAGGCTTGAGGGTCATATGCATCTCTAAAAAATAACCTTTTTGTATATTTATCAAAGTTACGTTTTATGAAAGGAAAAGTGGCAACGATTACCAGACCAACACCAACATTTGATACAAGTTGCCCCATAGTCAAACTTGTATTTGGAAAAATGAGCCTCCTAATTAGATATAGAACACTGACATAAATAATCGTAAAAATGCTAACCGCGAAGACATAGCTCAGCGAGCGAACAATTACAGCTTTGAAGTCAAAAAGTTTGTGCTTAATAATCGCATATGCAATCATCGTCAACATAAAAATCACAGAAGCCGGCGCAAGGTTGTCAATTTCAGTACTCGGATATAATGCTGGAATAACAACTGAGAGCAAAATACCTATTATTAAACTCATTGAATAACCTAGCATCACGGTATCAGCTTGACTCTTCACGAGAGACTCTTGTAATCTTCGAGATTTTCTAGTATTTGCGACTATTAAAGCTACCCCGACTATAAACACGAATACATAGGTAAAAGAAAACTTGCCATACTCAAATACATAACCTGGTCCGTTCACAGAAACTTTTCCAGCGATCAATTCCGAAAAACTCAACAAAAGCACTGGAACAACCAAAGCCAGATAGTACCAAAAAGATTTAAGTGTAATTTTTCGAGGAAAAAAATAAGTAAACGCCGCACCCGCGAGCATTAATAAACCACCAAAAAAATAAGCAAACTTATTAAGTAAACTAACTGCCTCGATATTGTCAGGTAATTCTATGGCAGCGAACGTAACAGACCAAACAGACGCTAAAAGAGCCACCAAAAAAAACAGTATATTCTCTTTTGCTCGTACATTTCTAATCAGAACAACAGATCCCTCAATAAGGGATATTACTGCTAGTGCGCAAGAAACGTAGAAAATCAACATCCTATAAGCATAATTGTAATTGATTTCATTCTTATCTGCTAGGCTAGTTAAGCAGCTTTTTGTTCTTCAGGGAGATGTTCACTTCCGAATTTTGCTATGCAGGCTAATTGACCGAGGAATCTACTCGAGCCACTCTTAGGCAGCAATTTTCGCGCAGTTGCCTCAACAGAAGAGGCTACGATATCAAGTTCGGTGTAATAGAAACCGTAGAGGTGCTTTTTGTTAGGGTTGATCTTGCTTGGGACTTCAATTCTAGTCGTGTTCGGAATTTCTTTGAATGGAATACCTAACATGCTAAGTAGCCGATACTCTTCTTCGTGTATATTTGCTATCCAGCCTTCGACGGCGTCTTCGCCACCAGCTTTCAAGGATTTTTCAGATACATCATGCATAGCCCAGTATAACCAGGCTGAATTCTTGCCATCCTGATATTCTGGATGCACTACAACGTAAACAATATCCCAGATTGCATTGTGATCTATATCATTAGGTAACGAAAGTTCTACTTTGTTCTCGCTTAAATAAAATGCTTTCGACTCAGAAGGACCCTTTCTTAGATCTGCTATCCTTAATGAACCTACTAATTTAGGACCGTCCGAGGTTTTATCTACTAATATAAAGAATTTCGAGTTGTCTTCAATTGCGCTTAATTCTTGGCTCGTTTGTTCAGGAGATTGACCCCACTTTGAATCATTTTTCAGTACATCAGCTTCTAGCATTCTTGCTAAATCAGTTCCGGGCTCATGGCCATCAAGAACAAATAGACTCTTGCTTCCAAGATCAGGATTAGTGTCTCCATCAGCATAAGGACTTACCGTGCTTATTAACTGATTCATTAAACCTTTAGCATACTCAGAACCGATATCCATACCGTAAGGATTATCGGATTTATTTGGGGCCATCATGACCTCTGGATGTGTTGCTGGTGGTAATTCTGCTATCGTCATATGTTGCTCTTTAAAAAACACACGCAAGAAGAAGCTGTTTTTTGTCAGTTTCCTCTTGCGTGTGTTTGCTAATGTACTTGTTACTCTAGGTAACTAGAGCCATTATACCACTTACAGCATAAAAATCAAGTCCTTTTTTTGGCAAGTATGTTTTACTGTATGTAGAATATGCGCAAAATACTACTCGTAGAAGACGACCACACTATTTCGAGGCTTTATGGCACAAAGCTTGATTTAGAAGGTTTTCAGGTTATGTATTCATACAACGGGCTTGAAGGTCTGAGAGTTTTAGAATCATTCAAGCCAGATATCGTTTTACTCGACCTGATGATGCCTGTTATGGACGGAGAAACATTCCTTAGACATTTTAGAGAAAAATCAGAGTTTCAAAATATACCTGTATTAATTTTGACCAACTTAAGCCGAGAAGAAGCGCCCAAAACCCTGTGGCACTATGGCATTTCTGGATACTTTGTAAAGGCACACCACACGCCAAAAGATTTGTCTGAGATCATTAAGAAACATCTCTCATAAATATATCGCTATTGCTTTTTTAACTATTTCTTGGTATAATTAGTTTTACTATGTTTGAGACAAATGGACATACACCTGCAGTACCCGGCACAGAAGCGATGGTGACTGCACCACAGTTTGAGATGATTCCTGTGAATACGGATACAATTCAAGCAAGTGATGATTATTTTGAAGAGCAGGCACCACTAACTACTGGTCGCATGCAACGCAGGTTAATGGCTATGCCCGGTCTCAGTTCAGTCTATAAATTTGGTCATGCAGTCAACGATACGATTGATGCTTTCTGTATTGATGCATACGTTCAATATTCAAATGCAGAAGATACAGCAGAAAAGGCTCGGGTTATTGGAAGCGTAGCGGGAGCTGGGGTGGCTCAGGCAGTAGATAGACTTCGCCTCCCAGAAGCAACAACGATACCGCTTGCGATTGAAGTTGCCGAAAATCATGATAAATTAGCCGGATCACTCGCATTATTACTTGGTGTATATGTCGTTCAGAATGCTGTTGGTTCGACATGGGGTGTGGGTTTGCGAAAATTTAAACACGGATCACGTACATTCGATAGCCATTTTCCTGATTATAAGAATTACGCAGCAGAAGATAACGCAGGCTATTTAAAAACACTTTATCGTCAAAGTGTCTTAGGTATTGGAGTAGGAAACTCGCCATTTATGGCAGGTGAAGTCATACACGACCCTGAGATAAGCCATCAAAGCATCCTAGAGAAAGCGAACAGATCAAGTAGACGTATTGCAATTACTGCAGGCGTTATCGGCTACGGCGCGCTTTCGGCAGCCGAAGAATGGTACGACAAGAGTATTGGCATACCGGGTGTTGTCGACTGGACCGTGCCTGAGGTGGTTGATAATATGAAAAAAGCATCATTTTGGATTATCGCCGGACTCGGAATCGATTTAGTACCACGAGTAGCCAGTAAAGCGGTTAAAGGGTCTTGGAATGCTTTGAAAAAAATAGTACCAAGTCATAAAGAGGATAAATAATATGGACGAAGCAAGTTTTGAACATCAGCCAAGATCAAGTAATCTTCCCCTTGCAAGAGATGAAGTGAGAAATAACACCGTCGTTGATACCATAAAATTTGGGGCATTCTACCATGCGGCAGATGTTCTGTGGGTAGGAGGCGCACTCGCTGGAGACACCATAGCAGAACACGGCGTGAATCGCTGGGTGGCTGCTGCGGGAACAGCTATTGCAGTAACCGGTGCCGAATATGGGCTATCAAATGTTGCAGTTGAAACATTTGAACGCACTGAAGATATCGAAAAAGACATGGGGACGATACGAAAAGTTGGAAGTGAAGCTCTTGCAGCAATATATGTAGCAATTTGCGGATCTTCTAACGCCGTGAAAATAAATGATTCACTCGGTATCGAGTCTACTCCTAAGCGCAGATTCGCCCAAGCATCGATTTTCGGTTCGGCAGTAGGGTTATGGGTTACCTCCATACCCGGTTTCGAAGACGGAAGAGAAGAAGTGGAAAAATATATTGATAATATGGTAGATAGCCCTAGTAACTTTATTTTGTACTCTGCAATTAGTGTTGGAACAATATTAACCGGAAGTAAAATCGTAAAAGAAGTACGTAAATTCTTCACGCGCAATAGAAAAACTGACGCACAAGACCAGATATAATTTAAAATGCTATTGCTTTTTTTAAATGCTTGTGATATAATACAATCATGAGTTTACACGCATTAGACGCACTCAACAGACAGCACGACGCACAACAGTACGTTGCGCCAATCGAACCAGATTTAGCACCTCGACCTGCAACCCCAGAAGTTGCACAGAATCCAGGAGTACTCGCAAAAGCAGTACACATGGCACGAGTTGCGATACATCGATTCGCTGCCTAATACAAGAGTGACTATATAACCAATGATGCCCTGCTATTTAGTAGGGCATTATTTTTATAGAATTGCTAATGTTCGTTTGTGAACGTATTATATAGATATGCCTAAAATTGCAATTGTTGAAGACGACGCCGCTATCAGCCAAATGTACCGTATCAAGTTTGAGGCCGAGGGCTACACCGTAGACACCGCCGAAAACGGCAAGCTCGGACTTGCGCTCATTGAAGAAATGAAACCAGATATCGTCTTACTTGACCTCATGATGCCTGAGATGAATGGTGATGAAATGCTTGCCAAATTACGCGCCACTGACTGGGGCAAAGATATCAAGGTCATTGTACTCACCAACATGGGTGAAAGCGAAGTACCGGCGACTATCAAAGAGTTGAACGTGAAAGCCTTTATCTTAAAAGCGAATATGACACCACGACAAGTTGCTGAACTTGTTAAAGAACAGTTGGCATCGTAGCCGTAAACCCCTTATACTTGAAGGATATGCAGGGACGACTCTTTCGTTACGAAAATATCCGCCTGGACGAGCAAAGGACAAGTGTTTTCTTTGACTACACGCTCGAAACTGACGAGCAGTCGTTTTCTATGACCGAAAGTCTGACCTTCCCTGTCGCTATCCCTGAAAATGATGTCACAAATCGTCTGTTCCGTGCGCTCCATCTAGCACTCGGTATTAGCTACTACAAATCATACATACCTCCCCAGATCGTCCATGGCTATTCGATGAACGAACGAGAAGCAGATTTCTGGAATACCGTTTTCTTGAATGGGCTCGGCGAATTTCTCTACAAAAACAACCTATCTGCAGACCGTCTCGCAACATTCCAACAACAAGAAGGCACGATTGTAATTGGCTCGACGGACACGATTGCATGGAAAGATACGGTGCTTCTCGGTATCGGTGGAGGCAAAGATTCTATCGTTGCAGGTGAACTTTTTAAAGAATTGGACATTGCCGTAGAAAGTTTCGTGCTCGCAACGGGTAATAACACCGGCCAAGCTCAAGCAGTCGCTGACGTAATGGG
>JACCDN010783585.1_pt1 | contig 14229 bp, 8 predicted proteins | sample 7441691 | NCBI WGS metagenome assembly JACCDN01 (sample SAMN15323439, study PRJNA562643) | freshwater metagenome | isolation source: river surface water | place: USA:Blue River Watershed | collected 2017-08-16
CGGCTCTCTTTTATTTCGTCGGCAAGTACAAGAAATGTGTACACCATAGCCAATCCATCGGTGAACTTGCCAATGAATACGCCAATGAAGACGACAAGTTTCTTGCCATTTACTTTCGCGGTGAAAGCGCCTTTGGATAATATCCAATCCTTAACGTAGCAACATCATTCCTTAGCAAAGACCATGGATCCTAATCATCCCAAGCACGCGAGACAATCAATTATACAAGCACGCGACCATGGATCCTAATCCTCCTAATAAACTTGTCCATGCAATTCCTATATGTAGATATCCGCGATGCTGTGGTGTTGAATCTCTATGTGCCACATAAACCATGATGATTGCCACCAAAATCACCACGATACTAATGTACAACCCCACTTGCCCCCATATCGTCACAGGATAATGTATCGTACTTGTCTTTTTCTGACTTTGCTCCAACTCGTGTAGTCTCACCTCCAAATCATAATGGCTATCCTCTAGCGAACGATACTCGTGCAATAATGATGCATGATCCGACGAACTCCTCATCAACCTTGGAATCTCCTCTTGAACCTCCTCCGGAATGATCACCTTTGACGGAACCTCTTCCGGAATCGTTATCGAAAGAGGTGGCTTTGAAACTTCTGTTGTCTTTGGAACGTTAACGGGAATCACTGTGGTCTTTGGAGCATCAATTGGAATCTCTGAAACTTCTGTGGTTTTCGAAGCATCAATTAATTGTTGTGAAATGATGGATGGTCGAGACATTCGTTGCAACGCGGCTTCAGTCAAGATCAATGCGGGACAGCTATCACTACTATCGGAATCGGATACATTGGGATCATTGGGTATGCCATGGTGATCGGTCTCGAGCAAGTCTTCTAAATGTGCTTTATCCGTATCCTCCAAGACTGAGCCCATCACGGAAGGCCTTCGTTGGAATCGATTTGTTGTTGCAACAGTTTGATGATTTGCATCCAAATTTTTTTTTTCCTCATTTTCCTTGTCAGTGGAAGTTTCCAACAGTTGACTCTGTAATGCTGCAATGGTTCGATTATGCTCTTCCAACTTTACCATGGCCTCTTCATACTTCATATGCCAATCCACCTCCGTGGGTGCAATGACCTTGGCATCATTCTCCATACTTCGTGCTCGATTCCCAAATTGCAATGTTCGTAAATTCATACTCAATTGTTTAGGAACAGGATTACATGTCAACATGAATCGAGTCATACTATTCCCACCCAAGGCCTTTTTCAACAAGGTTGTCAACTTGGAGTTTCGATAATTCACAAACCGCTGCTTCTGGTACAAGGCATTCATTACATTCGTCAACTCTGATAAAGACTTGTTAATCGCAGACGCTTGTTTCAGCACCTTCCCAGTAGACTGCGTATCCGCTTGATCCTCTGCTCCCGCCAAATCCACCAGGAATAAACTTGCATTGTTACACGTCACAATCACAATGGCATGCGATCGAGATGATTCGGCATTCATGTTCGTTGAGGCCTTGGTACGATTATCAAATGCAATTTCCAATTTTTTTTGCATTTCCTTGGCATTGGTAAATGGTAGTTCCTTACATCCTTGCACCTTCATGTTATTCAAATCGTCGACAATCTTTAAATGTTTACCCTTGCCTGGTACCAATAAATCATATACATACTCTTCATAAATTTCAACAAAGGATACAGTGACTCCTTCCTTTTGACTTCTCCATATTTGCTCCATGGCTCGAGGAATGATACCCATCAAGGTTTGTGAATTGGGAACTCCCATCATGGTATACGTTTTCCCTGATCCCGTACCACCATACGCCATGAATGCACAATTGTACCCTTGCAAGAAACTATTCACCAAGGGCGCCGCACACTCTTGAAATATCTCATCCTGCGAACTGTCCACCGTAAACACCCGGTCCAATGCAAACACTCGCTGCGAATTCTTCGACGAGGGTGACACCTCTGCTTTCCCAGAGGCTGGTACATCCACTGTCAAGTGGGTCGCATCTGGATCAATGGTAAGGTAACTATAATCTGATGAACGTAAACGACAATAGACTGCCACATTATCATTCATTTTTCTCTCTTTTCTTATTATACACTTGGATTTTTCAGATCAATGACAATATGACCCATAATTTGCCAATGATCAACGCATTTTCCACGATTTGTTCTCCCAATGACTAGAAGAAAAAGGAAAATGACAATTTTAATCTATGGACCAGCTCCTGTTTCTCATGAATACCTACTCAATACTTATGGACAAACAAGAGGGTTGCTTGTGATTTCATCCAATAAAAAACTTCAAGAGGAATGGAAATCGTTACCATGTGCTCCCACCGTCATCAACCCACAGACACCCAAAATTCTAGACTTTGTAACCAATGAACACTCTCATGTCATTATTGAACAAGCACAAAGTTTCAAAAATGTCAGTCTGGAATCTATCTTTTCTTCACACAAACAGGTCGTCTACACCCACTCTCATCTCCTCAAACAATTCAGACCCGATGAAGTCAAACGATTCTTTACCCAAGTCATCGTCACCAAGACCCGCTACTTTAGTACCATTGCAAGCATCTTTGCCATTCCTTTGGAATACGGTGAACAACAAGTCTCTGGATCCGTCCAAGTCTTTTCCAATACAGGCACGTTTCTTCGCAATGAAACACCCATGAAGATTGAACATGTTTCATCTGTGCCAAGTGTCCCGAGTGTGCCAAGTGTCCCAAGTGTGCCAAGCGTTCCAAGTATCCCATCTGTGCCAAATATGTCATTTGTTCCAAGTGTACCATCTGTGCCGTCTGTGCCAAATATGTCAAGTGTTGCAAGTGCCCCAGGCAAAAAGTTCATGTCACTCACCATAACAATGAACTCGCAAGAGCAAAATTCACTCATATCATTAACCAAACGGTTTAGTAAAAATGTATTTGTCAAGGACATTCGAGTGTTTCTCAAGAATCCGGCAACGGAGACGTATGTTGTCGAAGTGGAGCATGAACCGGAACATGGAGCCATGGTTTGCATCTGGTTGTATCACTTGAGCTCCACCATCACCACTGATATTCCATCACAAACTCTACACATTTCATTTACGCAAGAACCAACCGGTGAAGGATCCGGTTAATAGTAATGTATAGGCAATGTGCAACGTGTAGGACACTACAGGATCCTTTTCCTCTTTCCAACGAACCAGCTTATCAAGCTTGGCTCTAAATAAAGCACCTAATCTCTCATTCAACCTCTCTAGCTTTGTGACCAGTGCAGCATTCTTGACCAACATTTCTTGTGGAATTTTCTGATTATTCTTCCGTGATTCCTCAATTAAAATTTGATTTTCTTGAATTTGTGCAAGGAGAATTTTAATCTGCTCATCCTGCTCCTGTCTCTTTTCTTCGAGGGATTTTTTCTGCTCCTGCTGCTTCTGTACCTTGTCTTTGAGGTCTATTATGTGCTGATTTGTCCTTTTTACGTTTACAAATGCTCGTCTACTAGAGCGCTGAGATTTAGCTTCTTGTGCCAATGTATCGTTTAACTCGCGCGCAATTTTCTTTACACTCGCGACAGCTATTTCCTTTTTCACTTCAAATTCACTCTTGATACGCTCTGCAGCACTCTCCAAAGTTTTACCTCTAAGCTTGTAAAAAAACTTTGCTGCAAGTTTATTGTGAAGGAATCTCTTAAGCTCTTCGATTTCCGATAATGTTTGACCTACCTTATTTCGTAAGTTAACTAGATTATCCTCCAGACGTTTATGTGTTTTAGTTAGCACCGACAACTCTAACTCAGACCTTTCATACAATTTTTGTTTTTCAGAAATTTCACTTTCTTTCCTAGCAATATCCTGACGCAAATCGTTACGAATACGTTCAAACTCAGCATCACTTGTTGATACTTCGGACTGTAGCGTCTGTAGCAACAATGATGATTGAAGCTTTTTTTGCTCCAATGACGCTACATCTTTTTCAAGTATTCCTAGCGCCTCACTAGCATTTTGTATTTGCCGTTGTTGCTCTTCGTTTCTTGCTATGGCGTCAGCTTCATCTTTCACTAATCTTTGTGCCGTGTCTTCCAAGTCTTTCATCTTTTGGGCATGCTCCATTCGCAATTCTTGAAGCCTGGATTCGTGATCATGTGTTAGACGTTGTGATTCTGCTTCAAGAGTACTCTCGAGCCGCTTTTTCAATTCATCAAGCTCTGAATCATGAATATTTGTTAGACGTTGTGATTCTGCTTCAAAAGTACTCTTGAGTCGCCCCGCCAATCCAGTCACTTGTGTGTCGTGATTATTTTGCGCCTTCTGCAGTTGTGCTTCATAGTCTGCTTTCAGTGCCTGCTGCTTAGCTTCAAGCGTTTTGTCATATTCTGATTTCTTCTCATTAATCGATTTTTGCAACTCTGCAAGCAGTTTTTCTACTTTACTTTGCTCTTTACCCAACTGTTCTACTTTCTCCAACTCACGGTCCATATGTTCATTGTGAAAGGCTTGGAATTCAGAAAACTCCTTTTCTGCTGCAGTACGCTTTGCATTTAATGTAGCTATTTCGACCATTTTTTGCCTACGACTAGTTTTTAAGGATTTGATCTGATCATTTCTCGCCTCAAGCTCCTTGCTTATCAGATTGAACTCCATGTTTACCTGATCAAATGATTGACGCTTTGCATCTAAATCTTTCAACAATTCTGTAAGCTTTGCAGATTTATTCTGTAACCCGGTAAACAATTTGTCGTATTCAACCGAATCACGTTCTAGTTTAACCATAGCTACCAGGTTCTCCCATACCGCGAGCCTCTTTTGTTTGATATTTTCCTGCAATGTCGCAACTTGAGTACTTAGTCGCTCATGTTTAGGCTTTAATACATCAACTTGTCTCAAAAGATTTGCAATGTCTGCTTTTAACCCATCGACTTTGGCTTGTTCACCCATTAAAGTTTCCTTCAACTCGGTAGCCTTTGATTGTAATGAGGCAATAGTTGAGTTGATCTTATCTACATCGACTTCTTTATTCAATGTTTGAAATGCATCAAACAATGCAGACACCTCTTGCTTCTTTGCTGACAAACTTTGTTTTGTCTGTTCCAATGAGGAAGAGGATTCGGAAAGTTGTTGCTTTGCACGCGCGTCCTCTGCCGTCACGCTCTCCAACTTTTCCGTACTGACTTTCAATGACTCTTCCATACTAGCCACATTTGATGAAACGTCAGACAGTTGTGTTTGTAACTCGGCTAGTCTTTTCTGTAATGGTCCCAGTGACGCTTCCGACTTACGTATTTGTTCTTCGAGCTTTATTCTCTTTTCCTCAGCTTGTCTCAATCTAACTTTCAATGGGCGAATGACATCATTCATAAATGAATCATGTTCATTTTGTAATTTGTGTTCTTCTCTTAATAATTCTAGTTCTTGGTTTGCTCTTCGTTGAGCCAATGCATTATTAGGACCACGCTTCTTTTCAAGCAGCTTCAAATTCGCATTTGACAATTCAATTTTAAGCCTTGTTATTTCAATTAATTGTTCATTAATCGTCTTGCCTTTTACCCCAAGGCTAGTGAGCTGATCTTGCAAGTTTTCGCCATTTTTTAATGAGTCTTGCAACTTTTGCAGTCTATTTTTACGATTTTCATTATTATTAATTTCTGCATCAATATCCTGAATCTGCTTCTCTTCATCACTTATCTCTTTCTCTATTTGTTGCAATGAGGGTAGTTCTCTGAGTCGTTGCTCCTTTTGTGCAATACGGGCCTCAATTTCCCTTATTTGACTTTGAAGTGACTCCTCCATCCGTTGCTTAGCTGAAAGATCTTGTTGAATTTTGTTGATCATATTATCCAACTGAGCTTTACGCTGCTTCAACTCAACTTCCTTTCCAGAAGCTTCTCTTACTATGCTCTCTAGTTCACTCTGCGATTCGCGGATGGATTGACTACCTTCTTGTATTTTACTTTGAATGGTTTTCAATCGAGCCTCGAGGAATTTATACAATGTTTCACCCTGCACCACCTGTCGTTGCTTTTCCTCTATCCGTGTCTTTAGTGCAAGCAATTGTTGATGCAAATCCCCCAGCAATGTCCATTGAGGTATAGCACGATGCATTTGCCGGTATCGTTCCACCACTTCTTCGTACTTGGTCTTGAGCCATGATGCTACTTCGGATTGTGACGATATAGAACTCTCTAACGTCGCAACTTCACGTTGAAGTTGTTTTAGCTCCTGTTTTCTACTGTTCACCCTGGCATGTAACTGAATCAACTCTCGGTTTGACTCTGCAATCTCTCGCAAAAATTGTTGTTTTTCAGCAAGTTTTTCATTTAATAACCGTTCGTAATCTGTACCATAATTTGAATCTAAAGTGGAGATTTGTGACTGGATCTCACGTATACGACCAACTCGACTTTCCGCTTCTGTAAGGACTCTTGTTTCTCTCTCTTCTACTTCTTTCTCTTTTTCCGTAAGTATACTTGTTTCTCTCATCACAAGCTGTGCCAACTCTTGCCTACGTGTTTCCAAATCTATGACCTCCTTCGATAGCTGAACATTTCGCTCCTCTATCGACTTGTATCGATACATCAGTTGAGAGTTTTGCATCGTTTGTCTATGAAGTCGACCCAGTATGTCAGAGAATTGTTGTCGTGCTAGTTGAAGCTGTTCAACAGCCGCCTGATTAGACAATAAAAGTTGTTCTAATTCTGATTTATAACGTTCGATATCTCTCACCAATGCTAAACGCCTTTGTCGAAGTCGTTCAATGATTGGGGTTTGTGTATTAATTTGAGTTTGAATTTGTTGAATCAGTGCTTCCGTAGTCGCGCTTCCCTTGTTATTTAAATCCTTTAAATCCTTTATTTGATTCTTAGCCTCTTTATGTTGTGATTTAAGAGTGTCAATATGATTTGTGGCTGAGAGTAAATCTTGACCAAGTTGTGCCTCTTCAGATGTCTTTGCATTGATTTCTTGGGTGAGCTGTTGTATCCGTTGCTCCAACTCGGCCCTGGTCTGTGTTGTCTTAACAATAGTCTTCATAAAATCACTACGTTCTATCTGTTCCTTGAGATCAATGATCTTTTGCATGTCTGGAAAATTAGCCACTATATCGTCAATGAGTACCACTGATGACGATAAGTATAGGTTGCTACCATCAATGGCTTTCGATAGCTTCTTGATTCTTTCATCAATCCTGTTAAAGCCTTTTACTGTTATCTCTTCAAAATTCCGCAAATCTTCACTCTTCAAATTTCTTATTGCAATTTTGTCATTTACAAACTTGTCAACATCTGCTTTTAACTCTCCAATATCACTTTGAGTTGTTGACATTAGTTCAATCATTTTCACTCTATATTGAACCCTAGCCTTTTCTAGCCCCGCAAGATCTTGTAATGTAGAAATATTCGGTAAGTGTTGTAACGCCTCATTTACTACCTTGATATGATTCAATGTCTTACTCGGGTCGCTTTTAGTTGGTCTTATAAAAACTGGATTTACAATGTTTGATACAGCCCTTGTTTTCGTGGGTTCTTCTTGTGCTTTCGCCGAAACAGTTCCATCCAATGTGTTTCTTCTTTGATGTGATTTACCAGTTGATTTACCAGTTGATGTCGGTGTCGTTGGAGTGTCAACTGATCTTGGTGTGCCTGGTGAACCGACAGATCTTGGTGTTCTTGGGTTTCCGACTGATCCCGGTGTGCTTGGTTCGTTTACATTGGAATAGTTATCCCAACGATTTTTCTTTTTCAAGGCAGTTCCAGGACTCGGAGGTCTTCCACGCGGTCCTCCAAGCGGTCTTGTAAGTGTTTTACTCCTAACATGCGAATTAATGCTTAGGTCTTTACTCCTTCCACGTACCTTATCACTCTTCTCACTGCTCGGAAGAGCTCCGCTACTTCTACGCGTTTCCTTACCCCGAGGAGTTTTCCCACGTTCCATTTTTTTATTCCGATGTCAACAATTATCACCGCATAACCCAAAATTATCATGGCACGACAACATCACGAAACATCATGTCGTACAACCATTGAAAAGATTATGACCGATCGCGACTCGTTAATCGTGACTGGGGTTGACGAACTACAACGTCCCCAATGGATTTGCGTTACCGACTTTCGACCCCATTTCCTTCTTCTAAACAAGGATAATCTATCCACAGATGTGATTCAGACCATTTGCAACAACTACTTTGAAACAAAAGAAGATGATCAAGACTATATCGTCTGTGTCAAGTCTGAATTTCGCACACCCTTTTATGGATTCACCAATAACCGAAAAGATCATCTTTGTCGTGTCTATGTTCGCGACCTCAAATGTCTCAAGGACGTCATTAAGAAACTCTCCACTCGATTCACTCTGTTTCACGAAAAACTAGCTCCTGCTCTCATGTTCCTTCACGAAACCAACCTACGCTATGGCGACTGGATTTCTCTCGACGCCGAGTGTGGCTCATCCGTTCACTACATGAAAATGAAAGACATCTCCAAAGTCGAGTGTAATGATATCTCAAGAATCATGAAATGCTTTATTCGACACATGGCCATAAGTCAATCCACCTTTACCCAAGGCGAATCCAATTTTGTGGAACCCAATTCCTCTAATCCCTTTGATCGGGTCGTCTCCGTCTCCCTCGACTTTGCCTGGATTGACATGAAGGCCTCGGAACACGCCGAACACGTCTTGATCACAATCTTACCTCCATTGGATTCGGGTTCGGAAAATATAATCTATTGCCAATCCGAATCGGAACTATTGTACAAGGTTCAGGAAAAAATCAAAGAATGGGCGCCTGAAGACATTATCGAGTGCCATGACACGGGCGACCATCACCATACCCTTCTTTACTTATACCAACGTGGAGAGACACTCAAACTGCAACCCAACCCCATGTCCCAATTAGAAATCATAGGTCAAAGTCGACCTTTTGTCAGCAAAAAGAACCCAGGACCACCCAAGTTTCAACTCAAGACACGCAACCTTACTTGTCTCGCCTACTTTATAAGACGCAAACCATTCATCCCCGTGGAAACCTACACTCTCTACGACTTTTCCACCATGTCGAGCATTGTCAAGAAACCAAGAAACTGGGACGACTTGCCATGGAAAAAACACTTGGTCAATGAATGGTGGAAAGAAGGTCCAACCGGATGGCTCAAGATCCAAAAAAAACTCTTACTGGAAAATGAACTCATGCGTCAAATCGAATTTGATTTACAAATGAGGGTTGAACTTCATGAAATTCAAAAGACCAACTTTACTTGCTTTTCGGATACAGCGAATCGTGGTGAACAGATTCGGGCCACCAATGCCGTCATGTACTTTATTCACTATGAAGGGTACTATATCAATCCAGAAATGCTCAAGACCAACAAACCACTCCACGTCAAGCTATCCGACTACCCAGAAACCAATCCACCTGTCAACTACATACCCTTGAATGAAGAATTTCGCAAACAAAAGTGTTTTGACTTTGTACCTCTACTCTCTGCTGAAAAACAAGCCAAGGATAAAAAGAAGAAGCAAAAAACCGTCTTGGAAGAAGACTCGTGTCAAGGTGGCAATGTCATTATCCCCATACCCGGCTTCTTTCGAAGATCCATTATTGGAGTACTCGACTTTCAAAGCTTATACCCCAATATCATTCGCAAATGGAATATCTCCCACTGTCAAGTCGTTATGGAAGCCATGTACAATGACATTCCAGGAGTTGTCTACATCACCATTGCCGTCAATAGCGTATACGGAATTCGGTTCGCTCAAAACACAGAAGGCATCATCGCGAAAGTCGAAACCCAATCCTTGGCCAAGCGTAAAGAAGCCAAAAAGATGATGCAAAGCGAAAAGGATGAATTCTTGTATTCCGTCTATGATTTCAAACAACAATCACTCAAAATTCTATGCAATGCCATTTATGGTGCCATGGGAGCTACAGTTGGTGATTTTTTCCTCACCTTTCGTCCACTCATGACTGCAGTCACCGCTCTGGGTCGATACCTTCAAACACAAACCTCCCACTACTTGGCCACCCAATACGGTCTTGTCACCGTCTATGGTGATACCGATTCCGTCATGTGCATCACCAGAGCTTTTGAAGAACTACCTACCATTGAAAAACGTGTCGCGGCTATGCAAACCTACTACAGAATGCCACAAGGCTTTTATACTCCAAACTCGTCTGCCTCATTGGATGTCCAAACACGTGCCGCCATATTCGTCGTCATGTCCAAATTGTGCTCTGAAATCGATGACATGTTTGGAAAACCAATTGTTCTGGAACCTGAAAACATTGCCCTCTCCATGATGCTCACTGACCTCAAGAAACATTACTGGTACCAATGTGTCGAAAGCAAAGACCCAGCTACGGTATGTTTTATTCTGTCATGAGTTGTAATACACTTGTAACTTTTAACCATTTGTTAGGTGAAAAAGATCAAGATCAAGGGCATGGCCAATAATAAGCGTGGCTGGTGCATATGGGTCAAGAGTTTAATGGACAAGTGTATTGATCTTATGGCTGAAGATCGTGTGGAAGAACTAGGACCATTGGTTACCAAGTACCTTGATGACCTTCGTTTCCATCGCGTTCCATGGCAACTACTTGTCGTCTCCAGTAAATACAAGGGACACTTGGGGACCAAGGATGGTTACAAATCCACCAATAATAACATTTATCAAATGTGTACACAAATCTCCAAACAAACGGGACATGTATTCACTCCTGGCGCCCGCATCAAATTCTTGGTTCGCAAAGGTCCGGAACCGTATTACCTTCGTTGCGTCTCGACCGATTATACTGCTGATCCATCTACCATTCCCGTCGACCTCCTCTACTACTTGGAAAAGCAATTCTACAATAACATGGAACATCTCTGTCTCTTCCACAAGGCACATGTCAACATTGACAACCTCTACAACCACTACTACCAACTCATCCAACACGACGAGACCAGACAATATCGATTATAAATGGTGAACTCATACCTTGACATTTTGTAATGTATAAAAAAGGGAAAATGTCTTCCACAGCACCACGTGTACATGATCGTGGAATAGTGTTTCAATTGGGCGTCGAGTTACCTGTAAACAATCCACGAGAGGCTGAACACATTCGTCACTGCACTCAATGTCAAGCCATATGGCCAGCCTATTACTGCCAACAACTATTTGATTTCCATTATTCGTTAGAAACCATCTCCAATGATTGGTGTTGTATACCCGAACACGTTCGCGTCAGGATGCAATCCAAACTTATGAAATGGCAAACACGACTATTCAAGAGCACCAAGATCAAACTTACAGGTCGACATGTATTCTTTCAACTCAACTATCATCGATTTTATGATGAAAATACAAGTTATAAACAACGTCTACACTGTTGCAATGGTGATTTTGCAGCCCTACCCCCCAACGAAAAGGAATATTTTGATGTCTTGGGTCGAATGAGATCAAACAATAAATGGATTCACTCACCAGACACCCCTCTTTACCTCAAACGACAATACCGTCTCTACAAGGCCAGCATCTACAAATGCCCCCTCAAACGACCCAGAGGCGCCTATCATGAATTCATCAAGGAATACACCAGTCAACATCCAGAACTCGCAGAGATGAGCCCCATTACCCTTGCCAAAATATGTGTCGAGCCTTATAAACGTCTATCAGAAAGAGAAGTTGAATACTACAAGAATCTCTACAAGAAGAACATGGAAGAATACAAGAAACAAGACCTCATCGAACGGTTCAAGTTTCAAGATAAACGTAAACAAGACTATTACAGCGCCAAAGTCAACTATGAAGACGAACAACCAACCGAACAAGAAAAGGAATATCAAGAGGAAGAAGGAGAAGGTGATGATGATGATAATGAAACTTTATAACTCACCCTTTGGGAGAAATACATCTTGTAAATTGAAGAAATAAATCGTGAACCGTTCCGTCATTGATGAGTACATGATCCACTAGACAATCTGGTATACCCTTTTCAGATTCATGTACTAATCCTTGATCATTATCCTTTCGTTCGATTCGTATAATAGTTCCACCTAGTTTATGAACCAATTGAGCTTCGTCTGCAAACCGAACATCTGCAATGACCAAGGGCGTGGTAAGGTTTCCATAGTCGTCATAAAACTCTTCAACGCGTCTTTGCATGCATTGGATCCATATATGACTCATTTGGGGAATGACATCTGGTAACAATCGTCGACACAGCTCAGTTCCCCATAATTGGAGAAAGTGACGTGATGATATTTTCCAAAATGGATGAATTCTCTTCTTCTCCACTTGTGAATCCACTTCAAATCCAAGAACTCGTGCCATGTCCTTTAATGGATCTGCAAAGTTCAACTCTTTATATCCATAATGTCGTTTCATTTCTTGGGCCAAGGTCGTCTTGCCTGACCCCGCTTTCCCACTCAACCCAATCACTCTTGGTTTAACTCGTACATACCCCAACCATAAACAAGGAAACCAAAACACTATCAACATGACAATACATCCGAAAAAGTCCATTTTATTATACACTCGTGTCTTTTGCATTTCATTCATTAGAACGCAATGTTCCGATTATGGTTGCTTTATTTTTCTTCAAAAACAAGAAGATGAAACGAATTCGTGAACAGGATCATGAGCTTTGTCAATTGTCTCAACAACTACAACGAGACATTTCCGAAGAATTAAAAATCATTACAAGTGCCTATACTCGCGGACGACGCATTGTAGCTACATTTGAAGATGCGGAACGTCTAGGTCTTCACACACTATTCCCTCATGGTGCCGTATTTCAACGAATACTATACTTTGCAGCCAACAATGTTACGGGACGGAACTGGAAAGTCCACCATCTGTTACAAAACTCGACCATTAATGAATACTTTCATGATCATTGTCACGTTATCCAATATGACCCAGACATGGTACTTCGCAAATGTCAGGAAGCTCTCGACGCAGATCGTCTTTGTATTGCCTATAACGAAGACGATCGCGAATCCGGTATATGCTCCACCCCCATTCTCTATTGGCAAGCCAAAAGACCGTGAGCGTAGCAAGTGATATCAGTTGATCATTACTCGATCAGTGGATTTATCAATCACAATAAAAACTCCCGATATGGCAAAAAATCGATACTAGAATAGAAAAGATGACACACATCTATCACATTAACATTGACCAAGTAGAAACATCTGATTCGTCATTTGACATTTCAAGTTCTACAGTAGACGGATCAACCGGTCTCAAAACCTTATTGTGGAACCTGGATAAGGGTCGTCATGTTACCATTTCGGGCGGTGCTGGTTCCGGCAAGAGTTATCTTCTCAAAGAGTTTATCAAGTATGTTCGAGAACAGACTGATGATACCATTCGCGTCACCGCTCCTACTGGTGTATCAGCTTTTAATGTCGAAGGAGAAACCATTTACCGCGCCCTAGGATTAGGTCTCGCGTGCGAACCCATGCATGTCCTTTGGGCAAAAATCAAGAATGCCACCGAACGATACACCAAGGGCGGACCCCAAAAACGAAAACGAAACAACCAAGACGAAGGACCACCTTACGAACAAACCATGAAATTCCTACGCGATACCGACTATTTTATCATTGACGAAGCCTACATGATGAACCCCAACTTTTTCGTCACATTCGATTATCTAGCGCGCAAGGCAAATGGTAGCGACCTTGTACCCTTTGGTGGAAAACAACTCGTTCTCGTCGGCGATGCCATGCAACTAGGTCCCATTCTACCTCCAGCCAACATCCCCTTCATCTTCAATACGGAGTCCTTCAAGAACCTTGACATGGCTCGTATCCACTTGTGCCACAACTATCGCCAACGAGACAATGCCGACTTTATCGACTTGCTCAATGCTGTACGATTTGGCAATGTTCATTCACATCATCTCGCCATGATTCAATCAAGACTTGTTCCTGTACCCGAGGACGCCCATTGTGTACGCATGTTTTGTCACCGCAAAAGTGTCGACGAGGAGAATGATCGACGACTTCAACAACTCTTGGACAAGGGTGCCCAATTGTATAAATCCGACGCCAATTATTCCATTTCCATCAGGCAGTACGCAAGCACCACAGTAAAACCACCTGCTGAACTCAAAATCGCACAAGAACGTCTCAAGAACCAAAAGTTTCTCGAAGATAACTTTGTCATTGGTGACATCAAATTTTGTATGGCCGCTCAAATGATGCTTCGCACCAATGACTATTTTAATCTTGGGTTATACAATGGTTCCTTGGTCGAAGTGATTGGGTTTAG
>JACCDN010830009.1_pt1 | contig 14229 bp, 14 predicted proteins | sample 7441691 | NCBI WGS metagenome assembly JACCDN01 (sample SAMN15323439, study PRJNA562643) | freshwater metagenome | isolation source: river surface water | place: USA:Blue River Watershed | collected 2017-08-16
ATGAGTCTAATGACACCGAAAAGTATCAAAAAATTGCGATGGCGATCCTTAATGACACCGAAACCTTTGGCACTAAGAATGCATACATGAATAGTGTCAGGGAAAGAATTGCCTACCTGACGATCGAAATTATGGTGGCAAAAGAAAGGGGGAATCAGGGACTCACATTTGAAAAAAACATAGAGAATTTCAAGAAAAGCCATCCAAATTCAATTTACTTAGGACGTGTAAATTATCTTTTGGGCCTATATTTTGTTAAGAATGAAAAGACAAAAGAAGGTAGAGAAGTTTTCAATGGTTTGATTAATGACAAGAATGTTTCAGATTATATTAAAGAATTAGCAAAAAGTGAATTAAGCATCATAAATTTAAAAGAAAAAACATTATAACTCATAGGAAGGAGTTTAGGTTATGACAGGAGGTCAGATGGAAGCAGCAAGAGAAATTACCCAAGTAGTACCAAGTTTGGGAAATAGTTTAATCAGAGCGGATCTTTTTGGATCAGATCCTAAAATTCAAAAATCTTTGGCACAAGCAAGAAACTTAGCAGTAACAAAAGCAGCAGTTTTAATTGCTGGTGAGAATGGAACAGGAAAAAGAACTCTTGCAAAATATATCCATGAGAACTCAACTCGTTCAAATGGTATAATTGAAATAGTAGATTGCTCTCTTTCGTCTCAAGAAGTTGAAAACAAAATCTTAGGTCATCGAGACGCTGCAACAGGAAGATTTAATAAAGGTGTTCTTGAAGCTGCCAACAAGGGATCAGTTGTTTTCGCAAACATCGATTCTCTTGATGAAGAATTCCAAAAAAGACTTTTTAAAATTATTAACGAACTAGAAGATTACGATATCGACGTTCGCTTAATTGCGACAACAACTAAAAACCTTTCTAAGTTAGTTGGTGCTGGAAGATTTCATCGCTCTTTATATACAATTTTTGCAAACAACGTAGTAAACACAATTCCACTTAGAGAAAGACTTGAAGACCTTCAATTTTTTGCTAAGCATTTTATGGCAGAAATTTCGGGGTGTGATGCAACTGAAGTAACTCTTGATCGTCCAGCAATGGATAAAATCATGTCTCACTACTGGTCAAACAACCTGACAGAATTAAAACAAGTTTTGACAAATTCATTTTCAAATTCTCAAAATTTAATTGATGAATCAGCTTTCGAGTCTGGTGAAAAGAAGACAATGGGAATCTTAAGTGATGATGATGAGGATGGAATTCGTTTAATGTCATTAAAAGATGCAGAGAAAATGCTCATTAAGAAAGCATTAATTCACACTTCTGAAAATAGAACTCAAGCGGCAAAAATTCTAGGAGTTTCGATTAGAACTCTAAGAAATAAAATCAATGAGTATAGAAACGATGGAACTGTATATTTTGTAAATTTAAGATAATTAAATGAGGAAATAGGCATTATGCGAGTAGAAGATAAAACATTTAAGTCCTTAGAAGCATCGCTGAAATTCAGAAAGCTTCGTCAGGAATTAATTGCTTCGAATATCGCTAATGCCGAAACTCCTGGTTATAAAGCTAAAAAAATTGATTTTGAAGAAGCGCTCGCAAGGGCGCTTGATACAGATGAGCAAATGAATATGAAAGTGAATGACGATCGTCACTTTAATGTCGGAAATGGTGGCTTTAATAATTTGCAGCCAGAAATTTATGAAGATGCAAATGGTATTGTTGCAATGGATGGAAACACTGTTGATCGTGATAAAGAAATGGCCGAAATGGCAGAAAATAAAATTATGTATGATGCTTCAGTGCAATTGATTAATAAAAAATTGGCACTTTTAAAATATGCGATTGGTTCAGAAAGATAATGAAGGGTAATAAGAGGTAGAAGATGGATTTACTAACAAGTTTAAAAATTAGCTCCTCAGGTTTAACGGCAAACAAAAAAAGAATGCAGGCGATTTCATCGAATATCGCTAACGCCCAAGTAACTAGAACCGCAGAAGGTGTACCATATAAACCAAAAGAAGTAGTGTTTGGATCAGAGCCAGCACGAGAATCTTTTGCAGAAATTTTAGAAGGTGAGTTAGGAGAAAAAGCTCAAGCAGTTCACGCTGTAGAAGTAACAAACTCTAAGAAGCCACCGATATTGAAGTATGAACCAAATCATCCTGATGCAAACGCTGAAGGATTTGTAGCATACCCAGATGTTAATGTTATGGCGGAAATGGCCAACATGATTGAAGCCTCTCGTGCCTATGAAGCCAATATTAATGCGATGAATACGGCAAAAGGTATGGCGATGAAAGATTTAGAAATAGGCAGATAAAATGCTTCAGTGGAGCATTTTATCTGGTGAAGTATAAGTAAAAAGGTAAAAAAGTTAAAGTTGAGTTCGGACTAAAAGATAAAATAAAAGGATAATTTATGGCAATTGAAAACATTGGAAACATGAACAAGATGCTGAACTCATTTAATGCAACTGATTGGACGAAGAGTGCAAAGATTGATCAGCTAAGCTCACCGCCACTCACCAGTGAATTTAATTCAGGAGCGAATGGTCTAAATCAAGTTGCAGGAAAAAATAAAAGCTTCAGTGAAATGCTTGCTGATTCAATGACTGAAGTAAATTCATTGCAAGCAGAGGCCAACAAAGCAATGGAGAAATTAGCATCAGGTCAGACTAAAGATATTCATGAAACGATGCTAACAGTTGAAAAAGCAGATATTGCTTTTAGAACAATGAACCAAGTAAGACAAAAAGTAATTGATGCATATAAAGAAATTATGCGTATGCAGATGTGATTATTCACTAGGTTAATAGGATGTTGGCCAATAGTGTAGTCAGGAGGACCCCTTGCAAGACATAATGGAGAAAATTTACCGAAATCTTAAAGAGTTTTTCTTAGGGTTAGATGGACCAAAACGTGTTGGATTTGTCATCTTGTCGGCTTTGATTACCGCTTGTATGGTAGCTATTGTCGTTTGGGCATCCAAGACAAGATACGACGTTCTTTACACAGATTTAAATAAAGATGACGGAAGAAAGATTGCAGTTCTTTTAGAAGAAAAGAAAATACCTTATCAGTTTTCTGATGATGGTAAGACTATTTCAATTCCTGAAGATATGGTGGGAATTTGGCGCTTAGAAATTGCTAAGCTTGGAACAAGTTTTTCTGGAACTGTAGGATATGAAGTTTTTGACAAACAATCATTTGGAACAACAAGCTTCGTTCAAAAAGTTAATAAGCAAAGAGCATTAGAAGGCGAGTTAGTTAAAACGATCATGTACATTCAAGGTGTAAAAAGATCACGTGTTCACATTTCAATTCCAGAGTCATCACCATTTGTTGCGGAAAAGAAAGCCCCATCAGCTTCAGTTGTATTAGAACTTAATCCAGGAGTTTCATTAACCCTGGCAGAAATTAAAGGAATTCAATCATTAGTTGCTTCTTCTGTTGAAGAAATGCGTTCTGAAAGTGTTGTGGTTCTAGATGATCGTGGTAAAAAACTTTCTGAAAATATTGGCGATGGAATGACAGCAGCTACTGCAAATAGGATGGCATTAGAAGCCCAATACAACCAAAAATTTGAAAATCAAATTCAAGATATTTTATCTAAAGTTGTTGGCGATGGAAAAATCGTTGCCAAAGTAACGGTAGAATTAGATTACTCAGAAGCAATTTCAACTGAAACTAGTTACGATTCTGAAAATGCCACAGTTGTATCAGAAGTTAAAAATTCACAAAAATTAGTGGGATCTCGTCCTAGTCCACAAGGATTAGTTGGAGCAAGATCAAATCTTCCTGGAGAAGATCCACAACCCGCAGCTAACGAAACTAGAAATAATGTTGATAAAGAGTTATCAACAAAAAATTACAATGTCCCAACAAAAGTAACACAATCTAAAAAACCAGCAGCATCAATAAAAGCGGTATCCGCAGCGGTTATGATTGATGGAAAAAGAATTCCTGTTTTAGGTGAAGATGGAACTCCTAGTTTAGATAAAAATGGTCAACCGATCATGAAGTATGAAAAATGGAGTGACGCAGATCTGCAAAATTTTTCACAAATTGTATCTAGTACAATCGGTCTTGCTGAAAAACGTGGTGACAAATTAGTTATTAAAAACATGGAATTCGCAAAAGAAGACATGAGTGTTGCCGATGCCATGATGAGAGAGCAGGCAAATCGTGAACTTATTAGAAATATTGTGAAATACTTAGCGGTAGGATTAACGATTTCATTATTCTTCTTCCTTGTTGTAAGACCATTTATTCAATGGATTACGGATAACACAATTGAAACGGTTGAAGACTTCTTACCGAAGACACTTGAAGAGCTTGAAAAAGTACAAGCGAACCAGCGCTTGCCAGGCCTTGAAGATGCTCTTCCTCAGATTGAAGAAAAACTTAACCCTGAAAAGATTGAAGGAAACATGCTTCGTGAAAAAATTATTGCACTGGTTGAAAATAATCCAGGAAAAGCAGCTCAGATTATTCACGAGATGATTCATTCAAGCGAGTCAGATAAACAAATTGCATAAGGTTTAGGAGCAATTTATGGCAGCAGCAGTTAGCGAACAACTTGATCCCGACACAGAGTATGCCCTCTTAAACGGACAAGACAAAGCTTCAATTCTTTTAAGTTCACTTGGGATGAATATCACCCAGCTTATCTTTACAAATATGAAGGATAATGATGTTAAAAGAATGATTAACGCCATGGCGAACGTTAAGCGTGCTCCGATTTGGATGGTTAAGCGTGTACTAGAAGATTTTTACAGTCAATTGAATGAAGATAGCGATTTACTATTTGCTGAAAACCGCGGTCGTGATTTCATTATCAATACACTCGGTGAAGAAAGAGCTAAGCAACTTCTCGGGCAGATTGTAGAAGTTGGTCAATCAAATACTCTTGAATCATTAGAGCTAGTAGATACCAGAACATTATCAAACTTCTTAATCAACGAGCATCCGCAGACCATTGCACTTATTGTTGCGCATTTAGCAGCGGATAGAAAAGTGGATGTATTAAGAAGATTACCCGAAGGGCTACAAGCAGAGGTTGTTCTGCGTGTGGCGAATCTCGATTATGTTTCGCCAGAACTTATTTCGCAGCTTGATGATGTACTTAAAACTGAACTTAGTACTCTCGGTTCGATCGATACTAACCAACTTGGTGGTGTTGAGCCAATCGCTGATATGCTTAACCTTATGGATAAAAATACAGAGAAAAACATTATGTCACGTGTGGAAGAAAAAGATCCAGAACTGGCAGAAGAGATCAGAAAACTTATGTTCGTATTCGAAGATCTTATGTACGTGGACGACAAAGGTATCCAGAACCTACTTCGCGAAGTGGACAATGGAAAGCTGGTTATTGCAATGAAAACTGCGCCTGAAGAAATTAAGCAAAAAATATTCAAGAATATGTCTAACCGTGCTGCGACATTATTACGAGAAGACTTGGAAGCTCTTGGGCCAACGAAGCTTTCTGATGTTGAAAAAGCGCAAGCAGAAATCGTTCAAAAATGTAAAGAGCTTGAAGCTCAAGGTAAAGCGTTTATTGCTCGCGGTGATTCTGGTGATTCACTCGTATAATGAGTTTAGGAGAAATAGGTGTCACAGTTTAATAGAGCAAATTTTGATGTACAAGAATATGCTTTTCAGGCTTTCAATAAGCCAACTGCAGAGGAAAATACAGTTCGAGATTTCGAATTTAAACCTCTTATTTCATCTAAAGACCTAGTTCGCAGTCCTGAATTTCAAAAAATAATTAAGCTAGAGAGAACGCAAGCCAAAGATTCGCAATTTAAAGTGAATCCAATTGTTGAAAAGCATCGTGGAATGCGTGACCAAGAAGATTATGAATATGAAATGCGCGTTAAAGAAGAAGTGGAAAAACGTGTTTTAAAAATTCAAGAAGAAGCTTTTAAAGCTGGGTTTGAACAAGGTGTCGAAGAAGGTCGAGAAGAAGTTTATAATCAAACAAGAAGAGAAGTCGAAGAAAAATTAGAAGATTTTACTTCTATGATTTCCCATGTCTTGCAAACTCACGAGACAATTTTACTTAATCAAAAAACTGACATCTATCGCTTGGTTCGTAATTTAACAAAATGGGTAACATTAAAAGAATTAGAAAATGATGGAAAATATTTGGAACGTTTATTTGAAAGACTTCTAACTGAAATTCAAAGTAGAAGTAATCTTCTGGTTCTTGTCAATCAAAATGATTTTGCACAAATGCCGGAAGTTTTAGAATTTGTTCAAGCACGTCTAGGTGAAATTAAGAATGTTCGAGTTGAAATCGATCCCGCAATTGAAACTCGTGGAATGATTGTTGAATCTGAAAATGGTATAATTAATGCCACAATGGAAGAGCAATTTAAAAGCTTAGATAAATTATTTGAGCAAGTATTAGCAGAAAATGAGGGTGTATAATCGTGACAGACAAAGCGATGGAATTAGACCTTTCTACAATTCATAGAAGCTATGAATATTCATCCCCTTATCAAAAAATTGGAAAAGTGTTTTCAAATAAAGGCATGGTTTACGAAGTAAATCTGGCCAAAGCAGTTATCGGGTCAAACGTTGAATTTGTAACAGAATTTGGTGAAAAATGTCTCGGAGAAGTTGTTGCGATTAATGGAAATCGCTGTATGGCCATGCCATATGAAGAAATTTCAGGTATAAATTCAGAAACTAGAGTTTATTTAAAAGAGTTAACTACTGCTATAAAGCTATCTCGTTCAATGGTTGGACGTGTAATAGATTTTATGGGAAATCCCATTGACGGAAAAGGACCAATTGATTCAGTTGATCCTGAAACAAGAAGTATTTTTGGAACTCCAATTAATCCACTAGATCGACCACCCATTCGTGAACCATTAGATGTTGGAGTCCATGCGATTAATTGTTTTATGACGGCAGGAAAAGGGCAGCGGTTTGCAATTATGGCCGGATCTGGAGTTGGTAAGTCAGTTACTCTTGGCATGATTGCCGAAAATTCATCAGCAGATATAAATGTTATCGCACTCATTGGAGAGCGAGGGCGAGAAGTTTTAGAATTTATTGAATCAGATTTAGGTCCTGAAGGATTAAAAAAATCTGTGGTTATTGTTGCTACTTCAGATTCATCAGCGCTCATTCGTATGAAAGCGGCATATGTTGCAACAACCGTTGCTGAATATTTTAGAGATCGTCAAAATGATGTGCTTTTGATGATGGATTCAATCACGCGTTTTGCAATGGCCAATCGAGAGATTGCACTTTCTGCGGGAGAACCTCCAGGTCAGAAAGGTTACACGCCATCAGTTTTTGCCAGACTTCCAAAGCTTATGGAGCGTGCAGGAACAAAAGCTGGAGCTGGATCAATAACTGGGATCTATACCGTGCTCGTTGAAGGGGGCGATATGGATGAACCGATTGCCGATGCCGTAAGAGCGATTGCAGATGGGCACATTATTTTATCGCGTGAATTAGCTTCAAGAAACCAGTTTCCAGCAATTGATGTACTGAGTTCACTTTCAAGGGTTATGAATAAAGTTGTGACCAAAGAGCATCGTGTAGTTGCCAGCCACTTGCGTGATCTTTTAGCTTCTTATAAGGCCAACGAAGATCTTATTAATGTTGGTGCCTACGCTAGAGGGTCAAACCCAAAAGTAGATAAAGCACTTCTTATCTATGATGATTTAATGAATCTTTTAAAGCAGCATCAAGGAATGAGTGAATATTTAACGATCGAAGGATTGTATGATCAGATGGTTGAAATCGCTAGAAAAGCTGAAAATATTAAAAGCTAATTGGAGCTAAAATATGCAAAAGTTTCAATTTAAGCTTAATGGTCTTCTAAAAGTTCGCGAGTTCAAAGAAAAAAAAATTAAAGTTGAGCTTGGAGAAATTTTAAAAGAAATCTCTCAAACAGAAGAATTAATAAAAAAACTCCATAAAGATATTGATGATACTTATAAGGCCCAAGAAGCAATGATGCGTGATCCTGCTGCCGGAAAGATGCTACAATTTTTTCCTTATTTTATTCAAGGAAAAAAAGAGGATATTAAACAGAAAGAAAATCTGCTTTATGCTTTTAGAAAAAAATATGAAAGAAAAGTTCAAGAACTTGCTGAGGCCCGTGGAGAAGTAAAAGTTCTAGAAAATTTCAAAGAAAAAAAGCAAACGGAATGGAAAAAAGAATTTGATAAGAAGATACAATCCGATATGGAGGAGTTTGTTATGCAAAGACATGGAAAAGATAAGGAAAATGTTTCATGAAACTAAAGCATTATGCATTATATGTAGGATTTATTGGATTACTGGGAAGTATTTCTTATCAGGTGATTAGTGCTGATGCAAAGGCAGCCGCAAAAGGAACTTCTAAAGATGAAAAAGCAAAAACAAAAACTTTCACAGAAGAAGAATTAAAAAAAGCAGTTCAAGATGAATTGGATAAAACGCTCAAGAAGGTGAGTGGATCTAACATGGCCGAATTTTCGAAAGAACTTTTACAAAAAGAGGAAGCATTAAAGGTAAAAGAATTAGAGATAAAAAAACAAGAAGAAGCTTTCAAAGCAAATATCGATGAATTCGAGAAGAGAGTGAAAGAGTTCCAAACTCAGCAAAAAAAATTTTTAGGTTGTGTTGATGAACAAGATCAAAAGGCCGACAAAAGAGTTTCGCAAATGGTGGAAGTTATCTCTGGCATGAGACCACAAAATGCGGCCGATTTACTATCAGTTCAAGATGTAGATCTTGCGGTAAAAATACTTGGCCTTTTAGATCCAGCAAAGGTTTCAAAAATATTTAACTTAATGGATAAGGAAATTTCTGCCAAATTACAAAAGCAGTTTATGACGATGAAAAAATAAGATATCATGTTTTTGTAGTGCGTTAAAAAAACAGGAAGTCGATGGCAAATTTACAAGCGCTTTTAAACATTCAAACAGCAGGGAAGAACCAAAAAATTGGTGGCGCTTCTGCTCGTGGTGAGAATGCCGAGGCTGCCAATGTAGATTTAGCAGCGTTACTAGGTGGAGAAGCGGGATCTGCTGCGCAAGGAAATTTTGGAGAGCTATTCCAAAACATAATTGCTGCTGAAAATTCGAACTCAGAAGCTGGTCAGAAAGCACAAGGTGCTTCTGAAAAAGTATTACCAAAAGGTTTTTTTCCTAATTCAAAAGAAAAAAATATTAGTGATGTTGAAGAAGTAATTGAGCCGAAATTAAATCTTGAGTCTTTAAAGACTGTTGAAGTACTTCCTAAAAAGCTTGGAGTACAAGTTAATAAAGAAGTAGTTTTCACTGAACAAGATATAAAAAATCTTGAGCTTGGAAAAGTTGAAGTGGCAGGGTTTAAAAAATCTCCTTCAAATGTCAACGATCTTTTAAATCAGATTAAAGCATCTCGAAATGGAGATACTGAAAATATCAATTCAGAAATTCTTCCAAACAATCAGTTGAATCAAAAAATTAATGGTGAATCTGACAAAGAAGAAATTGCTTCTCCACTAGAGATACTTTTAAAGTCATCTAAAGATTCGAAAGAGGCAAAAAATGAAGTTCCTGCTGATGAGAAACTTACACTACATCAAAAAATGACTGGTCAAAAACCAGAGAAAGCAGACTCTAAAAAGTTAGAATTAGTTCAAGGAAAAGGTATTGAGCAAAAACTTCAGACTGAAAGTGGAAGTGATTTTTTGGCGATCAAAGAAAATTTGAAGAAGCCAAGTTCTGCAAAAGAATTCAAAATTGAAGATGCAATAGCAAAAGAGATAAATACCAAAGGACAAGCGGTAAAAGCTCAAGCTTATGGTAAAGAGCAAGGATTGCTTGCAAATAACATGATTCAAAAACCACAAGATCTTTTAACGAAGGAAGAAAGAACTAAAAATTCTCCATTACAAGATGAATTAAAAGTGTCTGAATTTAAAAAGCATAATGAACTACAATCAATCAAGAACGATACTCTTTATAACTTATCTCCAAATGAATTAGCTCAAAATATAAACGAAACAAATGCCAACGTAACGTCGGCACCGATTTTTGATATGACTAATTTGAAGTCAGCAAAAACGGAAGACGTTATTAAAGCAGTAAGTGACTATGTTCAACAATCACAAATCGCCGGGAAGGATAATTTAGACTTAACGGTGAAACATAATGAGCTTGGACAATTTAAAATTAATGTTTCTAAGGCCCATGGACATAATCAATTAGAAATTCAAATCACAACACAAACTAAAGAAGCTCATCAATTCTTCACTCGCCATGAAAACGATCTTATGAGAAATTTATCACAATCAGGAATTAATCTTTCTGATTTAAGGGTGGTTTCAAGCCATTCGGAAATTACGCCAACCCATGAATCACAGTCGAAGCAATTTTACCAAGGATCGCAAGGTCAAAATTCTTCGTCAAAACAATGGGCGAGCTCTGAATTTACTCAGTCAGGAAATGGATCGGAGAGAAGAAAAGAATTATGGGAAGAATATCGCTCACGTCTTAGTGCTTAAGCGATAGCGGAGTAGAAAATGCCAAGTATTGGAAGACCGCCAAGTGCCACTGAACAAAAATATAAAGATATCAAAATAAGTAAAGGTGATCCTAATTCTGATAATTACAGAGAGGATGTTCCTAATATTGTTACTTCGACAATTGATACTTCTTCGCGTGCTCAGTTTGAACAATCCGGAAAAAAAGTTGGTGATCAATTAAATAAAGCAGCAGGGGTAAAACCGGAAACTCGCTTTGTTGATCGTAAGTCGAAGGAGGCATTAGGTTCTGATGGTTTTTTAAAATTGTTAGCGCACCAATTAAAGAATCAAGATCCAATGAAGCCAATGGATCAAAAAGATTTCTCTGCCAACCTTGCGCAATTTTCACAATTAGAGCAACTAACTGCCATGAATAAAAAAATGGATGGAATGAATGCCAATAATGTGAATGAAAAGAAATTTTACGGTGCAGGATATTTAGGAAAGAAAGTTGTAACCGCTGGTACATCGATTGAGTATAATGGCGATGGAAAAGACGCGAGCTTACCATTTCACCTAGAGAAGCCAGCGAAGAATGCCATCGTTCATATTTATGATTCAAAAAATCAAATGATCGCAAAATTAGAAAAACAAGATTTACCACAGGGAATGCAATCTATTACTTGGGATGGAATAGGTCTTGACGGGCAAATTGCTCCTAAAGAGCAATACCATTTTGACGTAGTGGCTTTCACTGAGCAGAATGAAAAATTTTTTGCAGAAACTAGAGCAGAAGGTACTGTTGCAGGAGTAAATTTTGATAATAATGGTGAGACAATTTTCACATTACAAGGTGGAAAAAAAGTTTATCTTCGTGACGTTGAAAGTTTTTCGATGAATACAAATGATTTAAGCGGAAAAAATTCACCGCAGTTGCAAAAGAAGGTGGCTGACGCTTATAATCAATTAGAGATTCAATAGGAAACAAAGTTAATTAGTATTGAAACTAAGAGTTAAATTAAAAAATGACGAACCAAAAAATTAACAATCTTCTAATTCCGAACGTGACCAAAGTAAGTGGTCAGAAGAATGTTGATGTCGAAAATAAATTAAAACCTGGCGAGACCAGCGAGTTTAAAAACTTACTGGAACAAAATCTAGAAAGTCCAAGTACCGTAGCCGAAAAAGTTGAGAGGGGATTACAATTTTCTACTCATGCACTAAGAAGATTACAAGAGAGAAATTTAAGTTTTGATAAAGAAGAATATAACAAACTTCAATCAGCATTAGACAAATTAAAAAATAAAGGGGGGCAGGATTCTCTCGTGATCACTGGTAAAGCAGCTTACATTTTAGATGTTGCTAAAAGTACAGTTGTAACGGCCATTGATAAAGAGAATATGAACGAAAATGTTTTTACGAAAATTGATTCGACGATTTTAATGAATTAAAAATTTATAAATGATAAAGCTTAAAGAAAATGGTTGGTCCTTTCCGGAAACCTGAGCTTTGATCCAGTAGTGATCAAAACATCTTTAAGCAAAAGGTCTAGGAGGGACTCATGGGTATTCTACGTTCATTTAACATTGGTGTTACTGGTCTAACAGCTACTGGTCAGGGTATGGGGGTTATCGGTGATAACATTGCCAACGCAGGAACAGCAGGATTTAAATCTTCAAGAGCAGAATTTCAAGATGTACTAGCGGCTTCATTAAAAGGAATCGAAGGTGGAGATCAGTTTGGTGCGGGTACAAAATTAGGCCACATTAAGCCGCTAATGACTCAAGGGGATATCACAAGAACAGAGTCTGTTACTGATTTGGCCCTAGCTGGAGACGGTTTTTTTACTGTTGATGCTCCATTTGGACGTGGTTATACACGTGACGGATCTTTCCGTTTTTCTAAAGAAGGTGAGCTTGTAAGCATGGATGGTTTTAAAATCCTAGGTTTTCAAGCAGATGAGAAGGGAAGAATTATGAACAAGCTTGATCCGATCAAGCTTGGTAACACTACAATTCCAGCAAAGCCTTCAAAAGAAGTTCTGCTTTCAATGAATTTAGATTCTAGACTGAATAAAATGGATTTTAATATTGAGAGTCCAGAAAAAACATCTAATTTTTCAAACTCAATGACTGTTTATGACAATATCGGAACAGCACGAGTCGTTACTGTTTATTATAATAAAGTAAATGATAATGAATGGAGTTATCATGTGGCTGCAGATGGAAAAGATGTTGAAGGCGGAAAACCAGATACAATGGTAGAAATGGCAAATGGTACACTTGTCTTCAATGACAAAGGTCAATTACAAGAAGAAAAAGAAGGCAAAAACTCATTCAATTTTAATAAAGGTGCAGCCGCTGATCAAAAAATTAATTTTAATTGGGGAACTTCTATTAAAGAAGGTGGAACAGGATTAGATGCCTCGACTCAGTACGGATCTGATTCGGCCGTAGCTCGCCACACGCAAGATGGATCAACTGCCGCAACGTTAACTTCGATGTCATTTAATGATAAAGGGATTTTAACAGCAGTTTATAACAATGGTGAATCGCGAGATATCGCTCAGATCGCTATTGGTAAATTTGAAAACAACGAAGGTCTTTTTAAAGTTGGTAAAAATTTATTTAAAGAATCAAAATCTTCAGGGCAAGCAGCGCTTGGTAAACCAGGTGAATCAGGACGTGGAGAAGTTTTATCGAAGTCTATTGAGTTATCTAACGTTGATATTGCCAACGAGTTTGTAAGCTTGATGACTGCTCAAAGAAATTTCCAAGCAAATGCCAAAACGTTAACAACAGCGGATGAGATGTTGCAACAAGTTCTTCAGATTAAGAGATAATTAAAATTATTAATTAGAAAACTTTAAGGGCCCAGGTTGGGCCCTTTTTTAAAATTAATATTAATTTTAATTGTAAAACTATGCTTGCTTATTCAAAATTTATTGCATCATTGCAATCACTTATAAACCGATGCCACAAAAATGTACCATTCATGTAAGTTTCGCTCTTAAGTTTAGTCTGCTAATGCTCTAAATTTCATCATAGTTGAGTGATCTACTCATTTAACGTTTAGAATTAAATAAGTTTATTAAGGCAATGTGCTGGAAATCCGAATAGATGATTAAATATTCCGATGAAAGCAAAGTAAAATGGCTGGTTGTATGATGAGAAAAGTAAAAAAAATTAATTTTCTTTTTTTAAGTGTATTGATTTTAATGTCGGTATTTTTTATGCAGTCTTGTAAAATCGATCAAGGTAAAATAGATGTAGTTTTCAAGAAATCTAATGTCACAAATTTATCAGGAACCTCAGTTTCAAATGTTAAAATAATAAATAATCAGCTCATAATCACTGGGACAAATTTATCAGTTGTCACAGATGTGTTAGCACAAAACACAGAGTTAAGTTTTGCTAAATCTTTTTCAATTGAATCAAAAACGAATACTCAAATTATTGCTAATGGTTTATCTCCCATTTCATTTTTAGTTAGTTCTGCATTTGATTTAATTTTAAAAAATGCAAATGCAGCAGCCTCGTTTACAATTGATTTTTCACTGTGTAATGCCAAATTAAATAATAAAGCATTCGACTGTTCAGTTGTAGCTCAAGATAAAGATGTTTTGTCATACGATGCAGCCTCTCAGACGTGGAAACCACGAGCAGTGAATGGATTAAATTATCTTGGAACTTTTGATGCATCTTCTGGAGCTGCTCCAGCATTAAAACCTGCTGGATCATATTATGTCATTTCTGTTGCCGGAACGATTTCCACTGTACATTTTGAAATTG
>JACCDN010011506.1_pt1 | contig 14227 bp, 9 predicted proteins | sample 7441691 | NCBI WGS metagenome assembly JACCDN01 (sample SAMN15323439, study PRJNA562643) | freshwater metagenome | isolation source: river surface water | place: USA:Blue River Watershed | collected 2017-08-16
AGCCAGCAACTCTTGCCTTGATAGGTGAAGTTGACTGTTCGATTGCAATCGTCAGCATCGCATCATGGCCATAATAATCAATATGCTGCAACGAGCCCAATATTCCCTCATTCAATTCCAGTGAGACGCTAATTTCTTCAGGTCTAATGACGACGTAACCTGTTGCATCGGTAGCGTTAAAAGTAGAAGAAGGTGAGAGCGGATAGACGGTCTCACCGTGCTGCCCCTTTCTGGCAGGCAGAATGAGAACGTCTCCCGTACTAGCGGCAATATCAGGTGAGATTGGCTCTTCATATACCTCTTCAGGGGTACCATTTTGCGCAATCTTTCCATCACGCATCAAGATGACCTGGTCAGATGAAACAAGCGCTTCCTCACGATCATGAGTGACTAAAATTGCTGTTGATTTTAGGCGACGTAAGAGAGCAACAACTTCGCTGCGCAATTCATTTCTCAGTACCGCATCGAGTGCGGAGAAAGGTTCGTCGAGGAGAATCATTTTTGGTTTAATGGCTAACGCTCTTGCCAGTGCAACGCGGGTTTGTTGTCCACCTGAGAGTTGATATGGAAGTCTATTTTCAAAACCTTTAAGCCCGATGAGTTCCATCATTTCATCTGTAATCTCGGAAATTTCTGATTTTGAATATTGCTTACGGTCTAGGCCAAAGGAAATATTCTTCGACACGTTTAAGTGTGGAAAGAGCGCACCTTGTTGCGGAACATAGCCGGTGCCTCGTTTATGTGGAGGAAGCACAACAGATGAGACCCCTACCAACTGAGAACCAAAGCGGATGGTTCCACTTGTAGGCTGAATCAAACCAGCAATGGCTCGCAGCAAAGTGGTTTTGCCGCATCCCGATGGACCGAGTAGAGATGCAATCTCTCCCTCACGGAGATCAAAGGATAAATCAGAGAGGATTGTGCGATCTCCAAAAGTGACAGTGAGATGAGAAACGCTCAGTGAAGTCATTTACTCGTCCCTCACTTTCGTTTCAGAGCCACTCTTGGCAGATTGTGGAAGAGTAAGTAAAAATGTTGGAACAGCTGCAATAAGGATTAATAATAAAGCATATGGTGCCGCTTCATTAAATCGACTGATAGCCGCGTAACTCCAAATCTCTGTTGCCAGAGTATTCATACCCGTAGGGCGCAACATTAATGTCGCGGGCAACTCTTTCATCGCAGTTAAGAAAACTAAGAGAATTCCCAGCGCCATACTTGGGAATGAAATAGGAAAGACAACCCGTCGCGCAATGCTCGTCTTACTCTCCCCCAAAGTCGCTGCAACTTCTTTTAATTGAGGCGATACTAATGAGAGCGCATCGGATGTTGCTGCTACAGACTTAGCAAGAAAGAGCACTGCGTAGGCGAAAGCAAGTAGATACACCGATTGGTAGAGCGGTCCCAATCGTGAGCCAAAGGAGACAAGTGCCAATCCCACGACAACCCCTGGCAGAGCGTGCGCCATAAGGATTGCCTTCTCAGAGAGTGATGCAAATCTACTCACCCCTTGTGTTACGAGTACCGCCAATGGAAGGGAGAGTGCGAAAGTAATGAGCGCGCCTAATCCAGCAACTCCAATTGTTGAAAGCGCAGCAGCGGTTAATTCAGAAATTTCTACTACCGCAGGGTTTTGCAGATAGCGCGAAATGAGAACATAGAATGGAAGAACTACCGCAAGGATTCCGTAGAGAGCAATAACGCTGGTTGTGGCGATTGATAGCGCAGGATGTGAGGTTCGTCGGATCTGTGCTTGGAATCCTTCATTGCCACGCGATTCGAAATCTCCGCCCTTCAGACGAGCTTCAAAAGCGACAAAGAGCGCTGCTGCAAGAAAGAGCAGCAAACCAATCACCGCCGCAGCGCTGCGATCGTAAGAAGATTTGAATAGGTTTTGAATTGAGACGGTAAGCGTTTCTACATTGAGAAGAGAAACTGCACCAAAGTCACTGAGAACATATAGACCAGATAGCAACGCTCCCGCGCTAATACTCCGACGCACCTGCGGCAGAATAACTCTGAAGAAGATGGCGACTTTTGTCGAACCTAGCGAACGGGCGACTTCAATGATGCTTGAATCAATTTTCTGAAACGAAACCGTGACCGCCAAAACCATGTACGGAATTGTCGACAGAGAGAGAATAAATGCTGCTGCCCACAATCCGCGCAGCGCTGGGAAGAGGGCAATCCATGTGTAAGTGAATACATACGATGGAATAGCAAGAGGCAAAACTGTGAGGACTAAGAGCGGTCTAGGGAATGGAATGTGCACATAGTGCAGTCCGGCGGCGATAGCTGTTCCGATGATGACATTGACTGTAACGACAATGGCCAGCAGCGCCAAAGTAACCCACAGAACTTCTAGCGTCTTCTGGCGTACCAACAGAGCGAAAATCTCACCAGTTGATTTCTCGCTCGCTCTAATGAGCAGGTAGATCAACGGCTGGCAGATGAGAATGAGGACCCCCGTTACGAGAGCCCTCAATCCGATAGAACCAGCGCTGATTTGAATCTTCACTCTTCTACATTCTCATCAGAGAAGGCCTACTTGGACGAGAAGATCTTGAGTCTTTTGCACATTTTCAAGAGATGACAGATCTACTCTTGGTGAACCAAGTTCCTTCAATGCCGGCACTCCTTCTGGTGATTCAATTCCAGAAATCAAAGAATATTCATGAGTATCTTTTACAAATGAAAGCTGAGCTGCCTTATCTGTAAGGAAGTTGATAAGGTCTTCTGCCGCGCTTTGCTTTTTACTTGTCTTAAGCACTGCTGCTCCTGAAACATTTACTAAGTTTCCAATGTCACCGGGAGCAAAGTAACCGTTCGCAACGTCGATCTTTCGGCCGAGCGCTTCGCTGACTTCCCAGATGTAGTAGTGATTAACTAAACCAAGATTGATTTCACCTTTATCGATTGCCTCAACAATGGCGCTGTTTTTCAGGAAGATCTTTGCGTCATTTGCCTTCATGGCGCTCAGCCAATCTTTGGCAAACTTTTCTCCCTTTTCATTAATCATCGCGGTAACAAATGCCTGAAATGATGCATTGCTTGGTGCTATTCCAACCTTGCCACGATAAATTGGCTTGGTCAGATCTGTAACTGATTGTGGCAGTTGAGCAACAGCGCCCGGGCGATATGCGAAGACGCGAGCGCGCCCTGTAACTCCAATCCAACTTCTATCGCCTGCTACGTACTGTTTTGGGATTTGACGCCCAACTGAGTCAGGAAGCTTCGTGAGCAAGCCGGCTGCCGAAACGGCGCCGAGGGATCCGGCATCTTGAGAAAGGAAGACATCTGCTGGTGAATTCTCTCCCTCCTCGAGAATTTGAGCAGCTAACTCAGCTGAGTCTCCATAGCGGACATTGAGTTTGATTCCAGACTGACTCTCCCATGTGGCAAAGAAGGGGGCGATAAACTCTTCGGAGCGTCCAGAATAAACAGTCAGCTCTGTGACCGTTTTGGAGCCCTTTTGAGAGCCGCCATTAACCCCCGACCAAATCCCAAGACCTGCAATCAAGGCCACTAGAACTACTAGTGGCGCAACTATGGATTTACGCAATCAAAACTCCTTCATGACCAAACTCATGAGCCATCTGCCCAACTCCACGGAGGCTAGTCGAGTACTGGGAATTACGCAACATTTATGTTGCGTAATTCATCACACGGTGCTGATGACAAAGTAGGCTACTGACAAGTAACCTTGAAACATATCTACCGAAAGAGGCTCGCTTCTATGTCCAACACTCTTCGCTCAGTCGTCTTAGTCGATGCAGTCCGCACCCCTTTTGGAAAAGCGGGCAGTATGTATGCCGGTACTCGCGCAGATGATCTGATGGTGCGAGCAATGCGCGGCTTACTTGAGCGCAACCCCAAGGTTGCACCTGATGCCGTTGAAGATGTTGCCATCGCTGCGGCTACGCAGACTGGCGATCAAGGTATGAATATCGGCCGAAGTGCAACGCTGTTGGCGGGACTTCCCAAGAGCGTTCCCGGTTATTCCATCGATCGTTGGTGCGCAGGCGCCATGACTGCAACGACAACAATTGCAGGTGCAATTGCCATGGGCGCTATCGATATTGGAATCGCAGGCGGTGTTGAACATATGGGTAATCACCCAATGGGCGAACTCATGGATCCAAATCCCCGCTATCTTGCAGAGAAATTGGTTGAACAAGATGCACTCGCAATGGGAGCTACCGCCGAACGTCTGCATGATCGCTTTCCGCAATTAACTAAAGAGCGAGCTGATCGTTATGCCTATAACTCGCAGATGAAGACAGCACAAGCATATGCCGATGGAAAGTTGCAACGTGATTTGATTCCTACTGCAGCACGTAGTGCAGAGTTAGGGTGGGGCGTTGCCACAGTCGATGAAGCGCCGCGACCAACTACCACGATGGAAGGTCTTGCAGGACTTAAAACTCCTTTCCGCCCCGCTGGTCGAGTGACAGCTGGAAATTCATCTGGACTTAACGATGGAGCAACTGCTGCGCTTTTGGCAAGTGAAGATAAGGCGAAAGAACTTGGGTTATCTATTAAAGCCCGCTTGGTCACCTTCGCCTTTGCTGGAGTAGAACCTGAGGTCATGGGTTATGGACCAGTTCCATCAACGATTAAGGCGCTCGCCAAAGCCGGTTTGAAGATTGAAGATATCGGCGCCTTCGAAATCAATGAAGCATTCGCAGTACAGGTACTGGCATTCCTTGATCACTTTGGAATTGCAGATGATGATCCGCGCGTAAATCCTTACGGTGGAGCAATCGCTGTTGGACATCCATTGGCATCTTCGGGCGTTCGCTTAATGCTCAACTTGGCGCGAACCTTTGAAGAGAAGCCCGACGTTCGCTACGGAATCACGACCATGTGTATCGGGCTTGGTATGGGTGGAACCGTCATCTGGGAGAACCCTCACTACACAGGAGGAAATAAGTAATGACCACTGCAATTACTCTCCCAGAAGGCGCTCCTGAAGAAGTAATCACCCATGCGCTCGTTCGCGATGTCGATCTCACGCCATTCGGTTACTCCGGAACCCTTGCGCTCATTACGTTGGATAACGGATTAGATCACACACGTCCCAACACATTTGGTCCACAATCTGTTGCAGCTCTCGATGCTGCAATCACTGATGCCGCTTCACGTAAACCAACTGCGATTGCCATTATTGGTAAACCTTTTATCTTTGCGGCAGGCGCAGACTTATCAGCGCTCTCTTATCTTGCAAAGCGCGAACAAGCGCTGGCAATCGGCAAGCTTGGCCACGATGTATTTCGCCGCCTCGATGAAATCGGAATTCCAACTTTCGCCTTCATCAATGGGCTTGCTCTCGGCGGTGGATTGGAAGTTGGCCTCCATTGCAACTACCGCACTCTTGCCAGCACCGCATTCACAGCGCTACCTGAGGTATTTCTTGGACTCGTACCTGGATGGGGTGGCGCGACAATTTTGCCGAAGTTGATTGGCCCAGAGCGCGCTGTACAAGTGATTATTCATAATGCACTGAACAACAACACCATGATGAAAGCTAAGGAAGCGCTTGCACTTGGCGTGGTTGATGCTGTTTTTGAACCGGCTGACTTTCTCGAAAAATCCATCTCATTTGCGGTTTCTGTCTTATCAGGAAGCGCAAAGATTGAACGTAAGGATTACTCAACCGATCCCGCTTGGGAGAGTGCCCTAGCTGCAGGACGCGCTGCTGCACTGAAAAAATATGGTGGAGCTGAGATTGCATCACCCATGAAAGCTCTTGAGTTAATCGCTGCTGCTCAGAAAAATACAAAGGGACAAGGCTTTGACGCTGAAGACATTGCTTTAGCCGATCTGACAATGTCTGATCCACTGCGCGCCTCGCTCTATGCCTTCAATCTCATTCAGAAGAAGCGTAAGAAAGTTGAGGGCGCGCCTAAGCCTGCGCTAGCGCGCAAAGTAACCCGCGTTGGAGTTGTCGGTGCTGGCCTTATGGCCTCGCAACTTGCGCTCCTACTTGTACGCAATCTCAAGTGTCCAGTGGTGATGACGGATATTGATCAGGATCGCGCCGAAAAAGGCGTGGCATGGGTTCGTAATGAACTCACCAAGCTAGTTGAAAAGAAGCGCATGAGCCCTGAAGCTGCCGCACGTCTTTCCTTGCTGGTAAGTGGAAGCGCTGACCAAGGAGTATTTGCTGGCTGCGACTTTGTGATTGAGGCAATTTTCGAAGAGTTAACTTTAAAGCAAGAGCTCTTTAAGAAGTTAGAGAAGATTGTCGGGCCAGAGTGCGTTTTAGCTACAAATACATCATCACTTTCTGTAGAACGCATGTCCGAAGGGCTAGAGCATCCAGAACGCGTCGTGGGATTCCACTTCTTCAACCCAGTTGCGGTGATGCCGTTACTTGAGATTGCTCGAACTTCAAAGACTGATGATGCAACGACAGCAACTGCCGTCAATATTGGCAAAGAGCTCAAGAAGACAATGATCATCTGTAAAGATGCTCCAGGTTTTGTCGTCAACCGACTTCTTACTCGATTTATGGGTGAAATCACCGACGCTGTTGATGAAGGAACAGATCCAGCGATTGCAGATAATGCAATGCGCTCTATTGGATTCCCAATGTCACCCTTTGAGCTCCTCGGCCTAGTTGGACCAGGTGTCGCACTGCATGTTGCACAGACTCTTCATGAGAATCTTGGTCCGCGCTACCGCATCTCCCCCACTATGGAGGCGATGGTCAAGGCTGGCGTGAAGACCTTTTACATCAAGAAAGACGATGGCACTTACGCGGCTAACCCAGAAGCTGTTGCCTTAATTCATAAAGGAACAACGCCATCAACTGCCGAGCAAGTTCGCGCTCGTGCTCTCAAAGCGCTGGCAGAGGAAGCTCGCATGATGCTCGATGAAGGCGTGGTTGCAACGCCTGCCGAAATCGATCTCTGTATGTTGATGGGAGCCGGATGGCCAATGCATCTGGGCGGAATTCTGCCGTACCTAGATCGCGAAGGAATTAGCGAATCGGTTTGCGGTCAGCGTTTTCATGCGCCGGGAATTGCATCTCTTCCACAGTAGAACTCCACTCGACAATATCGCGTGAGATTTTTTGAGCAGTAATTCCAAGATCTTCTAAGATCTCTGCTCTCTTTGAGTGCTCAATGAATTCCAGTGGCACACCAATGCTATGCAAGGCAACGCTCATACCTGCTTCGCGGAACAACTCTGAGATTGAGCTGGCGATACCAGCATGGCGAATTCCATCTTCAAGAACAACAACGCTCTTATAACGTTGAGCCATTGCGACAAGGCTTTGCGGAAGCGGCTTCACCCAACGCGGATCAATAACAGTGACGCCAACACCCTCTCGGTACGCCTGAGAGGCTGCCTCTACTGCGATAGCAGCCATCGAGCCGACGCTTATCAGCAGAACATCCGCACTCTCGCCGCGATACAAAACATCAATGCCATCTCGTCTTTCAAAGGCTGGAATATCGCTCTGCACTGCACCTTTAGGAAAACGAATAAGCGATGGTGCATCTTTAATATCGACAGATTCGCGGAGCGTTTCTCGCAATCGCGCCGCATCGCGAGGGGCAGCAACATGCAAAGTAGGAACAATTCCAGTAAGCGCTAAATCCCAAATACCATGATGAGAAGGTCCATCATCACCTGTGATGCCCGCGCGATCTAAGACAAAAGTGACACCAGCGTTGTGCAAAGCAACATCGAGAAGGAGTTGATCAAAGGCGCGATTAAGAAATGTCGAGTAGACGGCAACCACGGGTCGCATTCCTGCAAAAGCTAAACCGGCAGCGCTGGTGACTGCATGTTGTTCAGCAATTCCCACATCGATTGTGCGATCGGGGAACTCTTTTTCAAATTTATCAAGACCGGTTGGCCCCAGCATCGCCGCCGTAATGGCCACAATATCTTTCCGAGCGCGTCCTAGCGCAACGAGTTCATCTGCGAAGACGCTCGTCCAACTTGTTGCTGATTTGGCTAACGGAGTTCCGGTTTCTGGATCAACTACACCCACTGCGTGAAACTTCTCTGCCTCATCTGCGACGGCAGGTTTGTGGCCACGACCCTTTTCGGTGATTACATGCACCAGAACTGGTTCACCGAATTCTTTAGCTTGCAAGAAGGCGCGTTCCATCGCTGCAATGTCATGGCCGTCAATTGGACCAAGGTATTTCAGTCCGAGATCTTCAAACATTCCTTGCGGAGCAACAATATCTTTAATGCCTTTTTTCATCCCATGCAGAGTTTCGTAGATTGGCGCACCCACCACAGGCGTCTTCGAGAGAACTTCCTTGCCCCAATCCAAGAATCGCTCATAGCCTTGTGTGACACGAAGCGTCGAGAGATAGGTGGCAAGGCCACCAATGGTTGGTGAATACGAACGTTCATTGTCGTTGACCAAAATCATCAGATTGCGATCTTCAGACGCTGCAATGTTGTTGAGCGCTTCCCATGACATTCCGCCAGTGAGCGCCCCGTCACCAACGACAACTACAACATGGCGGTCGGTCTGACCGGTAAGGCTAAATCCGCGGGAGATTCCATCTCCCCAAGACAACGCTGTTGATGCATGTGAATTTTCAATAACATCATGTTCGCTCTCGCGACGATTCGGATAGCCCGCTATACCGCCGCGCTGACGCAGGTGATCAAATTGATCTGCACGGCCCGTCAGGATCTTATGGACATAAGACTGATGACCGGTATCAAAAAGAAGAACATCTTTTGGAGATTCAAAGATGCGATGCAGAGCAATGGTGAGTTCTACGACGCCTAGATTGGGGCCAAGATGGCCACCGGTCTTTGAGACTTTAGTAATCAGAAATTGGCGAATCTCTTCAGAGAGCTCGGCTAACTGCTCCGGTTTCAGACCCTGCAGATCAGCTGGGCTCTTTATAGATTCAAGCATGAGTAGAAGTCTAGATTAGCCGCGCAGTTGGCGCAGTACGTACTGCATGATTCCGCCGTGGCGATAGTAATCCGCCTCGCCGGGCGTATCGATACGTACCTTTGCCGTGAAGGTTTTCTCTCCTGCTTTGACTGTTACCTCTTTTGGAATCGATCCTTCGTTGAGCGCTGAGACCCCCGAAATTGAAAAGACTTCATCGCCCTTAAGTCCCAAGGACTGTGCAGTTTCACCATTCACGAATTGCAGAGGGAGAACTCCCATACCAATGAGATTAGAACGGTGAATTCTTTCAAAGCTTTCTGCAATAACTGCACGCACACCGAGGAGCGCAGTACCTTTTGCAGCCCAGTCACGAGAAGAACCGGATCCGTATTCCTTCCCCGCCAAGATTACGAGCGGAATTCCAGCGTCTTGGTAGGCAACTGATGCATCGTAAATCGTGGTTTGTTCTCCGTTGTTCAGGAAGTTACGAGTAAATCCGCCTTCGACACCGTCAAGCAATAAATTCTTCAGACGAATATTTGCGAAGGTGCCACGAATCATTACCTCGTGATTACCGCGACGTGAACCGTAAGAGTTAAAGTCTTTCTTATCGACTCCGTGAGCTTCCAAATACTTCCCCGCTGGCGAATCAGCCTTGATATTTCCAGCTGGTGAGATGTGATCTGTTGTTACCGAATCCCCCAAAATGGCTAGAACCCGCGCTCCAGAAATATCCTTCACTGGTTCAGGTTGTGCTGGCATTCCTTCAAAATATGGCGGCTTTCGCACATAGGTAGATTTCGGATCCCATTCAAAAGTTTTGCCAGTTGGAGTATCAAGAGATTTCCAACGATGATCTCCTTCAAAAACTGTTGCATAGTCTTTGGTAAACATCTCTGAAGATATTGACGAATCAATCACTGCTTGGATTTCAGATGCAGATGGCCAAATGTCTTTGAGAAACACAGGATTTCCGTTCTTATCATTGCCGAGGGAATCTTTTTCAAAATCATGATTCATAGTTCCCGCAAGTGCGTAAGCCACCACAAGTGGTGGAGATGCAAGATAATTCATCTTTACATCTGGACTAATTCGACCTTCAAAGTTTCGGTTTCCGGAGAGCACAGCAGTAACGGCTAGGTCATGTTCATTCACAGCCTTGCTGATTTCAACTGGAAGTGGGCCCGAGTTACCAATACAAGTAACGCAACCATAACCAACAAGGTTAAAGCCCAAAGCTTCCATGTACTGAGTCAATTGCGCGCGATCGTAGTAATCGGTGACTACCTTTGATCCTGGCGCCAAAGTTGTCTTTACCCAAGGTTTTGAAGTTAATCCCTTTTCAACTGCTTTTTTGGCGAGCAGCGCTGCCCCAATCATGACGGATGGATTTGAGGTATTAGTGCACGATGTAATTGAAGCAATAACTACATCGCCATTCTTGATGCTAGTCGCTTTTTCGCCGACCTTTACGGGATATTCACTTTTACCGGTTTTATCAGAAAAGTAGCTAGGCAAGACTTTTTCAAAGGAGCTCTTTGACGCTGTAAGTGAAATGCGATCTTGTGGCCGCTTCGGTCCAGCAATGGATGAAACAACTGTTGAGAGATCAAGTTCGATATGCTCAGAAAAACGTGGTGAAGCAGCTGGGTCATGCCACATTCCCTGTGCCTTTGCATACTTTTCAACCAGAGCAACTTGATCTTCACTGCGTCCGGTCAGGCGCAAGTAGCGCAGAGTTTCATCATCAATTGGGAAGATGGCACAGGTTGAACCATATTCTGGCGACATATTTCCGATTGTGGTGCGATTTGCCATGGGGACTGAGACAACTCCAGGACCATAAAATTCAACGAACTTGCCAACAACACCATGCTTGCGAAGCATTTCAGTAATTGTGAGAGCCATATCTGTTGCAGTTGTGCCGACCGGGAGTTCACCTGAGAGTTTAAAGCCGACAACGCGCGGAATTAGCATTGATACTGGCTGCCCTAAGAGAGCTGCCTCTGCTTCGATTCCACCGACTCCCCACCCAAGAACTCCGAGTCCGTTGACCATCGTTGTATGAGAGTCAGTTCCAACGACGGTATCTGGATAAGCACGAAGAACTCCGCCAACCGTCCGGGTCATGACAACGCGAGCGAGGTATTCAATATTTACCTGGTGCACAATCCCTGTTCCAGGTGGCACCACTTTAAATTCATCAAAAGCACCTTGGCCCCATCGCAAGAAACGATAGCGTTCCCGGTTGCGTTCATATTCAATGTCCGTGTTCTTCTCAAAGGAATCCTTGGTGCCGAAGACATCTGCGATTACCGAGTGATCAATGACAAGTTCTGCTGGCGCGAGCGGATTGACTTTTGCTGGATCTCCTCCCAGGTCAACAATTGCCTCACGCATTGTTGCTAAGTCAACGACGCATGGAACTCCAGTGAAGTCCTGCATCACAACGCGCGCGGGAGTGAATTGAATTTCAGTATCTGGCTCAACGGAAGGATCCCATTTGGCTAACGCGCTGATATGGTCGACAGTGATGTTCGCACCATCTTCGGTTCGCAGAAGATTCTCCAGCAGAATCTTGAGCGAGAAAGGAAGATCCTTCGCTCCGTCAATCTGTGAGATGTCAAAGATTTCATAATCTCTGCCTGCAACGGTGAGATTCTTCTTCGTACCGAGGGAGTTCTTGCTCATCCCGAGCCTTCTTTCATAAGTATCTTGACGTCAAGATACCTTATCTGCGACAAAGAGCGCAACACATTCGATGTGATGTGTCATGGGAAAGAGATCAAAGGCGCGCAGCGTATGTAACTCATACCCGCCTTCCTGCAAATATAAAGTATCGCGCGCCAAGGCGGCAGGGTCACAGGCGACATAGACAATTCGTTGCGGTCGCAGCGCCAGAGATTGGGCGATAACTTCCTTGCCGGCTCCTTCCCGAGGAGGGTCAAGAACAATGACATCTGCTCCGCCAAAGCGCGGCAAAATCTTCGCTACATCTCCAGTGTGAACTGCCACGTTTTTGCAATCTGCAAAATTGCGACGAGCATCTGCAGTTGCGCTCTTACTACCCTCAACAATGTCGATACTTCCTTCTTCGCCGATATCGTGCAAGAGCGCAGCGGCGAAGAGACCGACTCCCCCATATAAATCAAGTACTCGACTACCTCGAGATAAGTTCGCCAGTGCACGAACAGCCTCAGTTAAAACTCGCGGAGCATCTTTATGGCTCTGCCAGAAAGATTTTTGGCTCACTTCTAGGATTCTTCCAGCAATCTCATAGTGGGCAACATCTGGCCCCTCTGAAGTTCTTGGTAAAGAATCTTCACGCGTATTCGATGTCGCGATAGTTCGCTCACCTTGATTGGAGATTGAAATTTCTAAACGTTGGTCGCCTTTAGCACCGCGCGCAGATAGCTCGGCAAATTTCAACTCTGGAACGAGAATACGGCAATCATCAACCGGAACGATGGTCTTGCTTCTTGCTCGATAAAATCCGAGCGCACCAGATTTTGTGGTGACTGCCGAACATCGCGTGCGCCAACCAAGCGGAGCGGAAACTGCTTCAACTTCAACGGCAATCTCCATCTTCGCGATACGAGCAAATTGCTCGGCAATGACATCTGCCTTCAAAGCTCGCTGCCTATCTGAGGATATGTGCTGAAAATCGCAGCCTCCACAACCCAATCTATGTGCATATCTACAAGGCGCACTTACTCGATCCGGTGATGCTGTCTCCACCGAAATGACATCTGCACGATTGAAGGATGATCCGACACTGGTAATTTCAATAGTGCACGTCTCGCCAGGTATGGCATGTCTGACAAAAATTACTGCACCTTCATGGCGCGCAATAAAGTGCCCTCCATGGGCAACTTTTTCAATGGTGACACTTATCTGCTCGCCCACAGATAAAGCTTTTCGACTGTGTGCAGACATAATGGCTAGCCTAGTAGTAAGTTAGACCAGTGCACGTAGTCATCATGGGTTGCGGTCGAGTGGGTTCCTCACTGGCTATCGAGCTAGAAGCAGCCGGACATTCAGTTGCAATCATCGACCAATCGAAGGACGCATTCCGTCGCTTGGGTACAGAATTTAAGGGGCGCACTGTTGTAGGCGTTGGGTTTGATCGCGACACTTTGCTTGAGGCAGGCATTGAAGGCGCCGATGCATTTGCCGCAGTCAGTAACGGAGACAACTCAAATATCTTGGCAGCTCGCGTTGCGCGCGAAAGTTATGGCGTCACAAATGTAGTTGCACGTATCTATGACCCAGGTCGTGCTGAAATTTATCAACGTTTAGGTATCCCAACTGTGGCCACAGTAATTTGGGCAACAGATCAAATTCTGCGTCGAATTGCACCTGGTGGAGCGAGATCGGAATGGCGTGATGCAACTGGCACAGTTCAGCTTCTTGAGGTTCACCCTCATATCGATTGGTATGGGCGCCCCATCACAGAATTAGAGGCGGCGACAGAAGCTCGCGTGGCTTTCCTTACGCGTCTTGGTGAAGGACTCATTCCTGAACCACATACTGTTCTTCAAGATGGTGACTTGGTGCATATGACAATTCAGGACGAGAAAATTGCAATAGCCGAAAGCGCTCTCTCACAAGGGCCAGGTAACTAGCCCATGAGAATTGCAATCGCTGGTGCCGGCAATGTAGGGCGCGCTATTGCTCGAGAACTACTCGATAATGGTCACCAAGTCCTTCTCATCGATCGTGATCCAAAAGCTCTGAAAATTGATTCGGTGCCCGATGCCGAGTGGCTGATGGCCGATGCCTGTGAAATCGCTGCCCTCGACAATGCGCAACTCAATAAATGTCAGGTGCTTGTCGCAGCCACTGGAGATGACAAGGTAAATCTGGTGACTTCACTACTTGGCAAGACTGAGTATGGGGTCCCACGTGTTGTCGCTCGAATTAACCATCCAAAGAATGAATGGCTCTTCGATCAATCATGGGGCGTAGACGTTGCTGTATCTACTCCGCGAATTATTGCGGCGCTCGTTGAAGAAGCAGTCAGCGTTGGCGATGTTGTTCGACTCTTTTCATTTAGAAAAGGTCAGGCAAACCTCGTTGAAATTACACTCCCAGATTCTTCAATTTGCATAGGTAAAACAGTAGAAGAAGTAGCTCTTCCGGATGATGCATCTCTTGCTGCGATTGTTCGAGATGGTCGCGTCATTGCACCATCTGCCAGCGATGTCTTTACAGCTGGAGACGAATTACTTTTTGTCGCTTCAGCGGCCGCTGAAGATCAAATAAAGGGCTGCTTTATCGCTCAGTAGTACCACGATGCTCAGCTGGTATTGGCGGTGCGTTCTTAATGATCTGCCAAGACCC
>JACCDN010988962.1_pt1 | contig 14223 bp, 10 predicted proteins | sample 7441691 | NCBI WGS metagenome assembly JACCDN01 (sample SAMN15323439, study PRJNA562643) | freshwater metagenome | isolation source: river surface water | place: USA:Blue River Watershed | collected 2017-08-16
AAGGGCAATCATTACAGAAAAAATAAGCCCCGCTGCCCGTTGATCAACATTAATAATACCTTCAAGGCTATGGGAAATCACAGAACTGCTGGCAGAAATGTAGGCATAGGTTAAAATATAGAGCACAAAGGTAATGGCAAGGCCATTAACAGAGCTCCACAGGCTGCCAAGTAGATCTTTCACCGTGGTGTGAAAGCTCGCCCCAATAGGGTAGTGCAACGTGGCTTCCAGAATTAAGAGTCCGGAGATGAACATGCCAAACCAGATATAAATCAAAAGTACTATTGAGCCACTAAACCATACGCCAGCAGTGATAACAGGAATAGAAAACATGCCGGCGCCGATAGCGGTACCCGCAATAATCATGGTCCCACCAACGGCAGAAGGGCGTGTAACGGGATGAATAAAACTGACTGACATAAATCGCTCCTGATGACTAAAAGAAACACAAGAGGATGCCCATTGCACTAAAAACGATGCTACATGGTGGTTATGACACTGTAAATAGTGTGTCTGTGCTTTATGCATATATTTAATATTTATGTGAACTCAAAAGATATTGGTATGAATATTGATGTTTACATACATAATCTTTTTAATTAACTTGGATTCAATTTTTCTGTGTCGAATATGAATAAAAAAATTAAGTTATGCCATTTACTCGTATGGTTATTGCCGGTTTTTAATGGTTATGCTGAAGAAATAACGGCCCTGCCGGACAAAGAAGCGGCACGTTACCGCTATCATCATGAAGGTCTGGCTGTAAATTTGTCATTGGGTGCAATGTGGGGCGAGGCAAAAGAATTTGTCTATTGGGGCAGTCATAAAGCGAGTCAGCTGAACTGGAAAATAAAACAGGCATCCATTGTCAGGGCAGAAATAAATCATGATGCTTCCCCATGGTTCAGTGTTAATGTCAAAGGCTGGACAACACTGAATGGCGGCCAGGGGCAAATGGATGATTATGACTGGAGGGATACCACAAAAACTCACCGGACAGACTGGTCACATCATGATGATACTCCGCTGAATTACGCTCATGAATGGGATATTAGTCTGCGTGGCTGGTTGTTCGATCAGGAAAATTACCGGGTAGGGGGGCTGGTGGGTTATCAACAAAATCAAGCCAGCTGGACAGCCTATGGTGGTAGTTATAGTTATGCTAATGGTACCAATACAGGCCATTTCCCTGCTGGCCAGATGGGGATTGGTTATACACAGCAATACAATACTCCCTACATTGGGCTGGTGGGCTATTATGCCATCGGTGATTTTGAGTTTACTGGTGTGTTTAAATTCAGCAACCGGGTGCGGGCTAAAGATTATGATGAGCATTACCTGCGCAAATTGAGCTTCTATGAGTACACGGATGATGCCAGATTTTACTCTCTGTCAGGTAGCACGGGGTATTTTGTTACCAAAACCGCCAAAATCGTGCTCGATCTCGCTTACACAAAATATGAAGCTAAACGGGCTGATACGCATACAATAAGCAGAGGTAGTGAAAAATCCGACCCTTTTTGTGCAAAGTGTGGTGGCATGGAAAGTGAAAATTACACGCTGTCTGTTGGGCTAAACTATCTGTTTTAATCGGCTAGCGCAGCATGGCAGCATGCCATGCTTGGCATGGCTGAATTATCCGTGAGTTGCCTCGTCGCGAGGAAGTGGGGAAACCTTTAGCGCCAAGTACCAGGCGGTTATACCGAATATGAAGGCTATCATCCACAGTGGCCATGATCCAAAACGGGCATAGGGCGTGATCCCTTGCGTGGGCGCAAGGTTAATTTCCAGCCCGTTACGGGTAAACTGCGGTAGCATGGCAAGGATCTCCCCTGTCGGTCCGATGGCAGCAGTAATACCATTATTGGTGCTACGCAACAACGGGCGTCCCAGTTCCAGAGCACGCATGCGGCTCATTTGGAAATGTTGCCACGGGCCTATTGAGTGGCCAAACCATGCATCGTTAGAGACCGTCAGCAGGAAATCAGTCTCTGGCCTGAAGTTATCTCGCACCTGTTGACCCAGTATAATTTCATAGCAGATGGCGGTGGTAAAGTTTACCCCTGCTACCCTGAGAGGAGCCTGAATATAATCACCACGGCTGAAAGAAGACATGGGAAGATTGAAGAAGGGTGCCAGAGGCCGCAATAAATTTTCCAATGGAACAAATTCACCAAACGGAACCAGATGATGTTTGCGGTAGCGGCTGGCAGCCCGGTGCTGGTAAGGCTGCTGATTACCTAGCAGGAGCACTGTATTAAAAAAATGCTCTCCCTGTGCAGTTTGCCGTGCGTCAACAATGCCCGTGATGAGGTTACTGTTCCTGGCGTTCATGACTTCTGCCATTCTGGCAAGAAAAGAATGTTGCGCCGCTTCTGTATCAGGCACTGCTGATTCTGGCCAGATGATAAGAGATGCTGTATTCAGGTAGCGGGCTGTTTCATCCAGATAGACTTGCACTGTGTTCAGCAGTTCTTCGGGATCCCATTTCATTGACTGTGCGATATTCCCCTGAACCATGGCGATATTCAATGCTTTTTCGGGCACAGGGGTAAACCAGTGAACCTGATGTAAAGGCCATGGCAGCAGTAGCAAGGCACCGGCAAGTATTGCTGGAAGAAGACGTCGTTCATACAACGCGTGTGTTATTAAGCCAGCGATGATGATCAAAATAAAATTGATACCATCAACACCCAATACAGGGGCTATAGCACGCAAAGGACCATCTATCTGACTGTAGCCAAATTGCAACCAGGGAAAACCAGTTAATACCCAGCCACGCAGAAATTCAGACAGGTGCCATAATGCCGGTGCTGCGATGGTCAGGCGCCACCATGCAGGTTGCGGAAACAGACAGGCCATCAGGCCGGAAAATAGTGCAGGGTAGAGCGATAGCCAGCAAGCCAGTAACAGTACTAAAAAAAGGTTAATGGCGTCTGGCATACCACCAAATTCAGCAATACTGATATAAACCCAGTTGACGCCACTGGTGAATAGCCCCAATCCCCAAAAAAAGCCGATACATGCTGCCTGTCTGGTGTGGCAATTTACTGTCAGGGCAGTCAAACCGACTAAAGAAAGAATGGCTGCAGGCCAGATATCGAAAGGAGAGAATGCCAGAGTACCGCAGGCACCAGAAATCAGCGCTAACAGGACGCGCATCCAGCAAGATTTAAGCATGAGGTCTCTGATAAAATTCACTGCAGAGAAGCACCAAACCGACGACGCACGGATTCTCTCGCAGTAGAATTTCGCCAGAGATCGAATAAGACCCTCATGCCGGTTTACTGTTCCAAATCAGGTTGAGGAGCATCGTCTGGAATTTTGACTTGAACCTGAATAATACGCCGGCTGTCTGCCATGAGTATTTTGAATAAGTAGTGCTCAATTTCAATGGATTCTCCCCGTGATGGTAGATGACCAAAGGCCTGCATCACCAGACCACCCAATGTGTCGACTTCGTCATCGTTAAAATGGGTACCAAATACCCGATTGAAATTTTCAATCTCTGTGAGTGCATGCACACTGTAGGTATGACGATTAAGCTGGCGGATATCCTGATTTTCAGCAGCATCATATTCGTCTGCAATTTCACCCACGATCAATTCCAGAATATCCTCAATAGTCACCAGACCGGACACGCCCCCAAATTCATCAATGACAATCGCCATATGATAACGCTGGGAACGGAACTCGTTGAGCATACGATCAACGCGTTTACTTTCCGGGACAACCACTGCGGTACGCAATACTTTGTCAATACTGAAAGATTCGGACCCCGTACGCATAAATGGCAATAAATCTTTTGCCATAAGAATACCTTCAATATGATCTTTATTTTCACTGAAAACAGGAAAACGTGAGTGAGCTGATTTAATAATCACATCCAGACATTCATCCAACGTCTGGTTACGTTTCAGTGTCATCATCTGGGAAACCGGGATCATGATATCTCGCACGCGTTGTTCGGCGATATCCATCACACCTTCCAGCATGTTGCGGGTATCGGGGTCGATTAAATCGTTTTGCTCAGAATCACGTATTAACTCGACAAGGTCATCGCGGTTTTTGGGTTCCCCGTGGAACAATTGATTGAGGATCAGTGAAAAGAATCCTTTTCTGGGGCTGGCACTGTCATTATTTTGTGAATGATCGTCGCTCATGGAATTTTAATCAGCTTGATTCAGGTTAGACATTATGAGTAATAGGTGCTATTTCGGACCCCAGAAAATAGGGATCTGGATAGCCTAAATTTTGCATGATCTCTGTTTCTAAAGACTCCATGTGTTCGGCCTCATCATCGGTAAGGTGATCGTACCCTAACAGATGAAGGCTACCATGAATAACCATATGTGCCCAGTGTGCCTGGGACAGCTTGTTTTGTTCACGGGCTTCCTGCTCAACACGCTGACGGCAAATGACTAAATCACCCAGCAGGGGGAGATCGATAGCTGGGAGTGGCTCAAAAGGAAATGCCAGCACATTAGTTGCCTGGTCTTTTCCACGATAGGTGAAGTTAAGCTCACGGCTTTCGGCATCATCAACCACACGGATAGTCACTTCGGATTTTTTTTGAAAACGAGACAATACCGCTTCAAGCCAGTGCTGAAAGTCAGCTTCGGTGGGAAGATTTGAACGGTCTGCACAGGCAATTTGTAGATCAAGCATAATGAGATTCATGGTGTCTCAGGCATGTTTAGGGAGTTAACTGTTGTGTATTATACCTGCCTGAGGTCCAAAGTGAGCAACACCCAGTTCATTTTCTTTTCGGGTACGAGCGATGATCTGTTCGGGCGATGCTTGCATGCGCAGATTCATCTGCTGCTCAGAACGTATCACTTTTCCGCGCAAAGAATTGGTATGGACATCAACAATTTCGACATCGACGAACTGACCAATCATATCCGGTTGCCCGGCAAAGTTCACTACCCGGTTATTTTCGGTACGTCCGGAAAGTTCCATCAGGTTCTTACGTGCGGGGCCTTCAACCAGAATACGTTGTATGCTGCCCAGCATGGCACGGCTGATGCGCATTGCCTGCTCGGTAATGCGTTGCTGTAATAGATAGAGCCTCTGCTTCTTTTCTTCTTCGGGGACGTTATCAGGCAGCGCAGCGGCTGGTGTGCCCGGACGTGCTGAGTAAATAAAGCTGTAGCTGGTATCAAAATTAACCTCGGCGATCAATTGCAGAGTCTTTGCGAAGTCTGTCTCGGTCTCACCGGGAAAACCAATAATAAAATCTGAGCTGATCTGAATACCCGGGCGAGCTTTATGCAATTTACGAATAATGGATTTGTATTCCAGCAGAGTATGTGCGCGTTTCATCAGGGTCAGAATGCGGTCAGAACCACTTTGTACCGGCAGATGCAGAAAGCTGACCAGTTCTGGCGTGTCTTCATAGACAGCAATAATGTCATCGGTAAAATCAATGGGGTGACTGGTGACAAAGCGAATGCGGTCAATGCCGTCAATGGCGGCGACCAGGCGTAATAATTGCGCAAAACTGCACACATCACCCTCCCAGCCCGCACCGCGCCAGGCATTGACGTTTTGGCCGAGCAGGTTAACTTCCCGCACACCCTGGGCAGCCAGTTGTGCTATTTCAAACAAGATGTCGTCAAGGGGGCGGCTGACTTCTTCTCCACGGGTATAGGGCACGATACAGAATGTACAATATTTGTTACAACCTTCCATGATAGAAACAAAGGCAGTAGGCCCTTCAGCCCGTGGTGTGGGTAGATGATCAAATTTTTCAATTTCTGGAAAACTGATGTCAATAATGGGCTTATGGGCTTTTTGTACCTGATCAATCATTGCAGGCAGTCGATGCAGGGTTTGTGGCCCAAAAATCATATCGACACAAGGAGCACGTTGACGAATATGCTCCCCTTCCTGAGAAGCAACACAGCCTCCTACGCCAATAATCAGGCTGGGTTTGGTTTTCTTTAACTGCTTCCAGCGCCCCAGCTGGTGGAAGACTTTTTCCTGAGCCTTTTCACGAATGGAACAGGTATTCAGTAATAGTAGATCAGCGTCTTCGGCATTGTCGGTTAATTGGTAACCATGAGTATGAGCCAGTAAATCTGCCATGCGCGCTGAATCATATTCATTCATCTGGCAGCCCCAAGTTCTGATATGTAATTTTTTTGTCTGCAACATTCGGTCTACTCCAGCAGGCAAAAGCCTCGCCATTAATAATCCAGAAAGCGTATTGTAGTCATTTGTGGCTGGGGTGACCAGTGCAGTCAGGCGAATCGCTGGCCATAGTCCGTAAAAACCACTCAGCCTGACCAACAGGGTGCGTTTTCACTGGGTTGCTGGATGGCATCTGCAGATTTTACATACTGTTACCCTGCGCTATGGTAGGGTATTGGACCGGATGAATGAGCCTGCAGGTTTGTCTGACGTCAGGTTGAATTGAGATGAATATATTGCAACAAAATTACGATGTTGTGGTAGTGGGTGCAGGTATGGTGGGAGCGGCAATGGCGCTGGGGCTGGCACAGCATGGCTGGTCGGTAGCATTGTTGGAGCGACATGCTCCAGATGCGAAACTCAGTATAATACCCGCGCTGCGTGTTTCTGCCATTGGCTGCGCATCTGTCCGGTTACTCAAGCAGTTGGACGTATGGCGTGGCATCGAGCAAGTGCGTTGCGCTCCTTATCGTCGTGTGGAAACTTGGGAACAGCCAGGGAACTGTGTCAGCTTTGATGCGGCGGCTCTCTCGTTACCGGAACTGGGGTTTATGGTTGAGAATCAGGTGGTACAAAAAGTGTTGTGGCAGCAACTGGTCAACCATCCCCATATCCAGTTGCTTTGCCCGTCAACACTGCAGGGCCTGAGCAGGACAGGCCACAACTGGCAACTGACACTGGATACACACCCGCCGCTATATACCCGGCTGGTGTTAGGTGCCGATGGTGCGCATTCCCGCGTAAGGCAGCTGGCTGGCCTTGGTACCCTGGGTTGGCAGTACCGCCAGTCCTGTTTGCTGATAACAGTAGAAACGCATCCTGCAACGCAGGACGTCACCTGGCAGCAGTTCTTTCCTTCAGGGCCTCGGGCCTTTCTGCCCCTTTTTGGCCACTGGGCCTCACTGGCCTGGTATGACAGCCCTGCCCGTATCCGTCAGTTACAGGCTATGCCATTATCTCAACTGAATGAAGAAATTGTCCGGGCTTTCCCGCAACGCCTGGGATCAATACAGGCACACGCCGCAGGCTCCTTTCCTTTGTTCCGGCATCATGTTTCACGTTATGTGCGGCCAGGGCTGGTGTTGTTGGGTGATGCCGCACACAGTATTCATCCACTGGCCGGGCTGGGTGTAAATTTGGGTTACCGTGATGTGGCGGTGCTGCTGGATGTACTGAATAATGCTCGTCAGTCTGCACAAGATTTTGATAGTGAAGCAGTTTTATTGCGTTATCAACAACGTCGTCGGTTGGATAACCTGATAATGCAAGGTGCCATGGATGCTCTCCATGCGGCTTTCAGCAACCCGTTACCGATGATAAAAATGGTAAGAAACCTGGCGTTGCTCAAGCTGCAGCGTAGCGGCTGGTTAAAAAAGCAGGCCATAAGGTATGCGCTGGGATGGTCAGAGCCGGTTTAAAAGCCTGACAGAGGCGCAGGATCGGGATCCCTGCCAGGAATGCAGTACTGGTGATAAACGACCAGGCTAAATGGGTGATGAATTTGCACATCGAAGACTGGACTGACTGGGGGTTGGCTATTGACGCTGGCATAGCAGGTAAATACTGATCACCAGGAACAACATGCCTGGCAACAAGGCACCCATGACAGCAGGTATATGATAGACCAGACTGAGTGGCCCAAAAATTTTATCCAACAAGTAAAAAATAAAACCGCAGCTGATGCCCGTTAGTATGCGCATACCCATAGAAACGCTGCGTAAGGGGCCAAAAATAAACGATAGCGCCATGAGCATCATGACCGCGACAACGAAAGGTGAAAATATTTTATTCCACATATTTAACTGGTAACGTCTTGATTCTTGGCCGCTTTTTTGTAAGTAATTGGTATAACTATAGAGTCCGCGAATTGAAAGGGCATCCGGACTCATGGCAACTACGCCCAGTTTATCCGGCGTCAAATGGGTGTGCCATTCACTCATTAAATTTTGCGTACTTTTTATCCGTTCAGGATCACTCAAATTTGATTCTTCAACCTGAAAAAGCTGCCAACCATTGTCTTCAAACGTTGCTGTTGCTGCATAGCGCACAGACTGTAGATGATTTTGGTTATCAAAATGATAAATATTAACGCCAGCCAGCTCTTTGTCGCTTAAAATGCGTTCAATGTAAATGAAATCCATGCCATCTTTGGCCCATAAGCCACTTTGCGTAGACAATAGTGAATCACCGTACATCTTATGGGCTTGATAATTGCGCGCCATTTGCTCACTGTGTGGGACTACCCATTCACCGGTTACCATAGCCAAGAGTGCCAGAGGTATGGCTATTTTCATTACTGAAACAGCGATCTGCATACGGGTGAAACCCATCGCTTGCATCACCACCAGTTCACTGTGATTGGCCAGCGTGCCAAGGCCCAATAGTGCCCCCAATAAAGCTGCCATTGGGAAGAACATTTGAAAATCATGAGGTACACTCAGAAAGGTATAGATGCCAGCCCCAAGGGCGGAATAATTGCCCTGATCTATTTTGCGTAACTGATCAACAAATTTGATAATCCCGGAGAGAGATACCAGCATGAATAAGGTCATCATGATAGTACCCAGAATGGTCCGCCCGATATAACGATCCAGTACACCAAATAACATCAGAGAGCACCTCCGAAACAACGCGCCCGTAACTGACGTACTGGCAAGCTATCCCACACATTGAGCACTATGGCCATCATCAGGTAAGCGCTGTTAACGACCCATATCCAAACGGGATCCAGCCTATCACTGCTCACATGGGAACGCAGGGTACTTTGCAATAAGAAAAAGATTAAATACAACAACATGGCCGGGATCATGCTGAGCATGCGCCCATGACGCGGATTGACCACACTCAAAGGGATAGCCATCAGTGCCATAATGATGACCGAACAAATTAATGTCAGGCGCCAGTGAAACTCAGCAATCACATCCGGTTGAGTCGCATGCCACAGGTCATTCATCGACATTTGTGCCGCATTAGTATTTGCCTCATCACCCACTGTCTGGCGGCTGATCACAGCCTGATAATTCACGAAATCAGTCACGCGAAAATCATGTAATACGGCGCTGCCTTCATAGCGTGTACCTTTATTGAACAGTATCACTTTTGATCCATCATGGCGTTCCAGTATCTGTCCTTGATCAGCGATGACGACTGAAGGACGCCGGTCGTTACCAGACCTTAATTGTGCCAGAAAAATACGGTTAATTTCGTGCTTGTTGACATCACCTACAAACAATACCGTCTGACCATCCTGATATACCCGGAATTCCCCTTCAACCATGGCCGCTAAACTGGGGTTGGCTTTTTCTGCAGCCAGAACTTTTTCTTGATGTTTAGCTGACCAGGGAACGAGCCAAATCACGTTAATTGCTGAGGCCATTGAAGTGATACCTGCCAGAATCAGCACTGCAATAACCAACATTCTTTTACCCAAGCCACAGGCATGCATTACGGTGATTTCACTTTCCTGGTATAACTTACTCAAGGTGATTAAAATCCCAAAAAACAAGCTTAACGGCAAAATTAATTGTACCATTCCAGCTATGCCAAATCCGAGTAGAGCCAATACTAAACTGGCTGGAATATCACCTTCCACCGCTGCCGCCAGTATTCGGACCAGTTTCTGGCTAAAAAAAATGAGTACAAGGACTAACAAAATCGCGATTTGACTCTTGACAATTTCACGCGCCAGATACTTGATGATAATCACGCTTAATACACCTGTGTTGTATTAAAATAAATATATTATACAATAAGTTGTCATTATTTCTTGTTCTATGGCAACACGCAGATACTGAATGGATTTTTAGCGCTAAAATAACATGATGACCGCGTACATTTCAGTTCTCATCAACGCAAAAAATAGATGGCACTCAGTGCCAGAGTCATTATGCCGTAGTACATGTACTAACACAAAAATAGCAAGCACTGGCGGCCGCTTTTACCGCTGTCACCGTATTCATAATTTCAGGAGAACGCATGGAGTTCAGTGTAAAAAGTGGTAGCCCGGAAAAGCAACGCAGTGCCTGTATCCTGGTCGGTGTTTTTGAACCACGCCGTCTTTCCCCCGCTGCAGAGCAGCTCGATAAAATGAGTGGTGGCTATATCAGTGCCTTACTGCGTCGTGGTGCGCTGGAAGGAAAAATCGGACAAACACTTTTATTACATCAAGTGCCTGATATTCTATCAGAACGCGTTTTATTGATGGGTTGTGGCAAAGAACGTGAACTTGATGAACGTCAGTACCGGGAAGTTATAAAAACAACCGTCAAGATCCTCAATGAGACGGGATCAATGGAAGCCGTGTGTTTTTTGACCGAATTGCATGTCAAAAGTCGCAATATTTACTGGAAAATACGCCAGGCAGTAGAAACCATCAAGGAAACACTCTATCTCTTTGATCAACTTAAAACGAATAAAGTGGAACCGCGTCGTCCACTACGAAAAATGGTCTTTAGTGTTACCACTCGTCGTGAACTTCCCCTCGGTGAACGCGCCATCCAGCATGCATTGGCGATAGCTTGTGGCATCAAAGCGGCTAAAGATTTAGCCAATTTGCCCCCTAATATCTGTAATGCGGCTTATCTGTCTTCACAGGCCCATCAATTAGCGCAAACCTTCAGCACCCATATCGTGACACAGGTGATTGATGCACAACAGATGGAGTCACTGGGTATGTATGCTTATCTGGCCGTCGGCCAGGGTTCAAAAAATGAATCATTAATGTCAATTATCGAGTACAAAGGCCATCCCGATCCGAATGCCAAGCCTATTGTGCTGGTAGGGAAGGGCGTGACGTTTGATTCTGGTGGTCTGTGCATCAAACCCCTCGAAAATATGGATGAGATGAAATACGATATGTGCGGGGCTGCCAGTGTTTATGGTGTCATGTGTGTACTGGCGCAATTACGGTTACCACTGAATGTGACTGGTATTATGGCGGGTTGTGAGAATATGCCTGACGGCCGGGCATATCGGCCGGGAGATATCTTAACTACGCTGTCCGGTCAAACCGTTGAAGTTCTTAACACCGATGCAGAAGGTCGTCTGGTGTTGTGCGATGCGTTAACCTACGTTGAACGCTTTGATCCCGAACTGGTGATTGATATTGCAACATTAACGGGTGCCTGCGTCATAGCTTTGGGTCATCAGATGACCGGTCTGATGTCGAACCATAATCCACTTGCTCACGAGTTACTCACCGCTTCTGAACAAGCCGGTGATCGTGCATGGCGTCTGCCGTTGGGTGAAGAATACGACGAACAACTTGATTCTCATTTTGCCGATATGGCAAACAGCGGTGGTCGCCCTGCTGGTGCTATCACTGCAGGTTGCTTCCTGGCACGCTTTACCGGTAAATACCATTGGGCACATCTGGATATCGCCGGAACGGCTTGGCGCCGGGGTAAAAATAAAGGTGCCACCGGGCGTCCGGTAGCACTGTTGGCACAATTCTTGTTAAACCGTGCCGGACACAATGATGATGACTAGCTGTGAACTAAATGAGGATAATGTACTTTTGCGTCCTGAACCTGAAAATGTGATGAAAAAGGCTACCTTTTATCTTCTTAAACCGCAGAGCTTACCCGGTGATATAACGCAGCAGGAAACGCTAGCGTGTGAACTTGCCGCCATCCACTGGCGGGCAGGTAAACATGTCTTGATTGCCTGTATAAGCCAGCAACAGGCACAGCAACTGGATGAAGTACTCTGGCAACGGGCTGGTGAATTTGTGCCTCATAATCTGGCAGGGGAAGGTCCCAGGCAGGGTGCACCGGTGGAGCTCGCCTGGCCGACAAGGCGTACCTGTGTCCCCCGTGATGTGTTGATCAGCCTGTTACCCACATGTGCGGATTTTGCCAGTGCCTTTCATGAAGTGATAGACTTTGTGCCCTATGAAGCAACATTAAAACAATTGGCGCGCGAACGCTATAAGTCCTATCGCAGCGTCGGTTTTCACCTGATCACCGCACCAGCACCTACAGACTGAATTTAAGAATAACATGGAAAAAATATCTGCTCATCTTGCCCCCACCACCGCCACACTTGACAAGATTTACGAACCACAGCAAATAGAACAAAAACTGTATGCCTGGTGGGAACAACAGGGCTATTTTAAACCCCATGGCGACGCCAGCCAGGACAGTTTCTGTATCATGATTCCACCGCCTAATGTGACCGGTAGTTTGCATATGGGCCATGCTTTCCAGCACACCATTATGGATATCATGATCCGCTACCAGCGTATGCAGGGGAAAAATACACTCTGGCAGGCCGGCACCGATCATGCCGGTATTGCAACGCAGATGCTGGTGGAACGCAAGATAGCTGCAGAAGAAGGTAAAACCCGTCAGGATTATGGCCGTGACGCCTTCATCGATAAAATATGGCAATGGAAAACACAATCCGGTAATAGCATAACGCGTCAGATGCGTCGTTTGGGGAGTTCTGTAGACTGGGAGCGCGAACGTTTTACCCTGGACGATGGCCTGTCTCATGCGGTAAAAGAGGTTTTTATCCATCTGTATCAGGAAGGCTTAATCTACCGTGGCAAACGTCTGGTAAACTGGGATCCCACGTTGTGCACAGCCATTTCTGATTTAGAAGTAGAAAACCGTGAAACCCAAGGTTCCATGTGGTACCTGCGTTACCCACTGGCTGATGGGGTAAAAACAGCCGAGGGTGCCGATTATCTGACAGTGGCAACCACGCGTCCTGAAACGGTGCTGGGTGATACCGCTGTTGCTGTCAACCCCGCGGATCCCCGTTACAGCACGGTGATCGGTAAAGCGGTTATCCTGCCGTTAACGGGTCGCCGTATTCCTGTGCTGGGCGATGAGCATGCTGATATGACCAAAGGTACCGGTTGCGTTAAGATCACGCCAGCACACGATTTTAACGATTATGAAGTGGGTAAACGCCACGGGTTACCCATGATCAACATCCTGACATTTGAAGGGAACATTCGCAGCGACGCTGAAGTGTTCAATAGCCACGGAGAAATCAGCGACAGCTATGACCGTGCCATCCCGGTTAAATTTCGTGGCCTGGCGCGTTTTGCCGCCCGTCAAGCTGTGGTGGATGAATTTGAACAACTGGGCCTGCTGGCCGCTGTTAAAGCACATGATCTCATCCTGCCTTATGGCGATCGCAGCGGTGTGATCATTGAACCCATGTTAACAAATCAGTGGTATGTGCGCACCGCACCGCTGGCAGAAGTAGCCATTAACGCCGTTGAACAGGGTGAGATTCAATTTGTCCCCAAGCAGTATGAAAATATGTATTATTCCTGGATGCGTGATATTCAGGACTGGTGCATCTCGCGCCAGCTATGGTGGGGTCACCGTATTCCTGCCTGGTACGATGGGCAAGGCCACGTTTATGTCGGTCGTAGCGAAGAACAAGTCCGTCTGGAAAATCATCTGAGTGCGGCCATCAGTCTGCGTCAGGATGAGGATGTACTGGATACCTGGTTTTCCTCGGCACTATGGACCTTTTCCACGCTGGGCTGGCCAGAAAAGACGCCAGCACTTAACACATTTCACCCGACCAACCTGCTTGTCAGCGGTTTTGACATCATTTTTTTCTGGATTGCACGCATGATCATGCTGACCATGCACCTCATCAAAGATGAACAGGGTAAACCGCAGATCCCCTTCAGGACAGTTTACATCACGGGTTTGATCCGTGATGAAGAAGGGCAAAAAATGTCCAAATCAAAGGGTAATGTTCTTGATCCCTTGGATATGATCGAAGGTATTTCTCTGCAGGCGCTGTCAGAAAAACGCACCGATCATATGATGCAACCCCAGCTGGCTGACAGAATCCGTAAACGTACTGCAAAACAGTTTCCACAGGGGATTGAACCTTACGGCACTGATGCACTACGTTTCACACTGGCAGCCTTGGCCTCAACTGGCCGGGATATTCACTGGGACATGAAGCGTCTGGAGGGCTATCGTAATTTTTGTAATAAACTGTGGAACGCCAGCCGGTTTATCTTAATGCATACGGAACAACAGGATTGTGGGC
>JACCDN010215651.1_pt1 | contig 14221 bp, 13 predicted proteins | sample 7441691 | NCBI WGS metagenome assembly JACCDN01 (sample SAMN15323439, study PRJNA562643) | freshwater metagenome | isolation source: river surface water | place: USA:Blue River Watershed | collected 2017-08-16
CCCGTGAGGGGCTTTTTGTTTTGTGGTGCTGATGGTCTTGTCCAACGCTCGTCCAACAAAGGGTGAGTATGTCGAGTATTCGAAAGCGCGGTGAGAAGTGGCAAGCACGAGTCCACCGCAAAGACCATAAACCAGTCGTCCAATCCTTCAACACCAAAGCCGACGCCATCAAATGGGCGCGTAATGTTGAATCACAGCTTGACCTTGGGGTACTGGCTGCAAAGCAGTCTATGCCGCGCATGATGTCGGTACTAGCTCGATACCTTGAAGAGGTGACGCCGACCAAGAAGGGGGTGAAGCAAGAGCGAAACCGCATCCGGCAATTGCAAAAATCAAAGCTAGCCGACATGACGGTGGACAAAATAAACAGCGAAACCATCGCCCAGTTCCGCGACACCCGTTTGAAAACTGTTTCAGCAAACACCGTTCGCATTGAACTGGCCTTGATCAGCGTGGTGTTTGAACAATGCAGGAAAGAATGGGGCTTTGCGCTGACGAACCCAGTCAGGGGTATCAGAATTCCTAAGCCCGGCAAGCCACGGCAACGCCGTCTGGAAGATGGTGAAGAAGAAGCATTGTTGGCTGCATGTCGCACCTCACGCGCGTACTACCTTCACAGTTTTGTTGTGCTGGCGATTGAGACGGGCATGCGATTTGGTGAGTTGCTCGGCATTCGTTGGGAACACATAAACCTGAATAGCCAAACGATCTATCTGCCTGATACAAAAAACGGGCACCCAAGAACAGTGCCGCTTTCAAAACGGGCGCTGGAAGCCATAAAAGAGTTGCCAAGGTCAATCAATGGCAAGCTTTTCAACTCGGGGTACCAGAGCATCCATAACGCGTTTAACTTGGCTGTCACCAAAGCCCGAGGTACCCAGCCGGATAGCAACATATTTTTGAAGGGGCTACGGTTCCACGACCTACGCCATGAAGCCGTGACTCGCCTGTTTGAAAAAGGGTTGAACCCAATCGAGGTCGGTATGGTCAGCGGACACAAGACGCTGTCGATGCTTCAGCGGTATACGCACTTGCGTTCGGAGGATTTGGTCGTTAAATTAGCGTGAAGGTTTTAAACAGGGGACAGCTTTGACATCAGAATGGTGGAACTGCAAGGAAGCGCGCCAAAGAATTAATGCCGAGCAAGAAAAGCGCGCAGCTGAGCAAATTGAAGAAATAAATCGTGCTTACAAGGCAGCAAAGATACCGGGGGCAGCACCGAGGCATTGGCTTGGAAAAATCAGCAGAATGAACCGCCTTGGTTGTGAAATGCCCAAAGGACTCGAGCACTTGTCGGAAGCGAGCCTTGACGGTGACACGCGCACCTTCCTTTTGTCAGCTAAGCAATCTGCTAAGGATTACTTCGCCTCTGAATATGCGGGTATCAGGGCTCAAACTTTACGAAAGACGCAAAAACGATACTCAACAAAAAACTCTGCCAAAGCGAGCCAGTCGAGGGGAGGAATTAATAGCGGTGAGGCGAGGAGGCGCGCACGAAAAAATAACGCAATTTCAATTGTTGAGTCCTATAAAAACGCTACATCGACTGCAGCAAGCGTCAAACCAGTGGCACGATTAGTGGCCGAGTGGTATGTCAAAAATTTCTCAAGTGACCAAAGTCTGCGTGCTGTTACACAAATGCTTCAAAGAGCGAAATTAGCAACCTAACTCACGAAGTCAAATGACCTTTGAATTATTCGCTGCTGGAATACGGGCTACCGAAACTTATGGAGCCCCAATATGCCCTACCAAACCCCACCATCGAATACGCCCCCTCTTGCGGTAGCGTCACAAACAGCAGCCACTTTACTTGGTTCAACTGAGTCGAGTCTTGAAAAAGACCGAGCCGTTGGTCATCTAGGCATCCCGTATGTCAAGGCTGGAAAGCGGGTCATTTATCGCTTGGCAGATTTAGATGCCTGGCTTGTAGCCAACAGCAAGACGCCAACCAAGGGAGGTCTTTGCCATGAGTGATTCAATCGTTTTGTATCACGCTAGAGATGACTACCTGGATACTCTTGATCCAGACGATGTGCCTCACTTTGACGAGCACCCGCCCTTGCTTGATATCGTGTGTGCCGTGATCAAATTGGGCTACAAAGGTGTAGCTATTGACGAAATTCAACTGTCAAATGGTCGTTTCATGCACTGCTTGAGCGCAAACGAAGGAACCCCTGAGGGGCAAATCATTCAAAGTCTTGCGTTGGACAATGCAGCTGGCATGCAACTGCCATCGATTCCATTGGTGATCGAGAAAATCAAAAAACTGTACAACGATATCGGAGGCAGTCATGAATGATCAAACTGCCGAAATCAAAAATTTGTGGCGCATCATTAGTACAAACGACTCAAGCATTCTTGAATTGAGAGCAATCTGGCCAGCGGAAGTGCTGTCAACTAAGCCACCGCTGACCAAGCACTTCAAAGCACATGACTTTTGTGGGGTTGACGCATGTAAAGCCGCCTTCGAGAAAGAGTCGTTGCGGCTTAATGCTATGGGCTACAACATTTACATCGTGATGAACCCAATCCAAGCGACCTTTGTTGGCAGCGCAGTTAAGGACGAGGATATCGCGTATCGCGACCTATTATTGATTGACATCGACCGAACGCAAAAGGCGAAACACCCGGCAACAGAAGAAGAGGTTGAAGCAGCAAAACAGCTCGCCGACTCCGTCGTGGCGTACCTTGCAACTGAAGGCTGGCCTGACCCCATCAGAGTTATGTCTGGCAACGGACATCATTTGTACTATGTGTTGTCAGAGATGGCTAACGATGTACAGTCAAAGGAGTATGTACAACACCTGCTGAAATGTCTCGCCGCAGAATTCGATAACGAACTCGTCAAGATCGACACCTCCGTATTCAACGCTTCGCGGATCACCAAAGTAGTCGGTACAGTTGCACGCAAAGGTTTGGAGTCAGAGGGGCGCCCGTATCGTATGGCGGTAGTCTTATGAATAACGACGGTCTCGAACTCATCAAGCAAACCATCGCGGCTCTGGAGGCTAGGCAGATTCAACCGACGCCACCTCAGGTTCACACTTCATTGAGCCAATTAACGCATAGTATGACGGGGACTCCTCACGAGTCTCAGCCAGAAATTTCAAAACTTCAAAGCGCGCTTGTTTTTTTGAGTCCTGACACTGATCGAGGGCATGGTTCGTTCTTCGATGCAAACGGTCAGCCTGCGTCTGATATTTGGTTGGCCGTTGTTTGGGCAATTGCCAGCCTAGGCTGGAAAACAGGCAAAAACATCGCCAAGAACTGGTCTCAACAATGCTCAGCGCGGTATACAGACCAAGGTTTTGAAGATGCATGGAATGGATATAACCCAAACCACCCTCGTCACATTGGCGTTGGTTCACTTTTCAAATATGCCATGCAGTTGGGCTGGCAGAACCAAGCTACGCTTGCTGTAACTTCAAATAACAAGTACAAGTTGCTTACAGGTAACGACTTGAGAGTGTTGCCGCCTGTTCAATGGCGACTTAAAGGTATCTTGCCCTACGAAGGTTTGGCAGCATTGTTCGGACCGAGCGCTTCCGGTAAGTCATTTCTGATCTTTGACCTTGGTATAGCGATTTCCGAAGGGGTTGATTGGTTTGGCATTCGCACGACCAAAAGCACCGTGGTCTATGTGGCGCTTGAAGGCGAGTCTGGCTTTAAGAACAGAGTCGCTGCTTGGGAGCTTGATAACGGGCGGTCTTTGCCAACCGATATGTTCATGGTCATGCAGCCATTTCACATTACAAACCCTGAAAATGTAGGTGAGTTGGCTGCTGCTGTTCCTCAGGGGGCGGTTGTCATTGTTGACACTTTAAATCGTGCTGCGCCTACTAGCGATGAAAATTCCAGCAAGGAAATGGGCGAGATTCTTGAATCCTGCAAGCACCTGCAAAAATTGATTGGCGGTTTGGTTATCTTGATTCACCACACGGGCAAAGATACCACTCGAGGCGCCCGTGGTCATAGTTCGTTTTTTGCAGCTCTTGATGGCGCAATTGAAGTGGAACGAACAGCAACACAACGCTCTTGGTCAGTTGCCAAAGCTAAAGATGGGCAAGACGGTAAAAGTGTGCCCTTTGATCTCAAGTTGCATGTACTTGGACTGGACACAGATGGAGATGAAATTACAAGTTGCACCATCACCCCAGCGCACGGAAATATTTTTGCAAAAACCCAGCCGAAGGGCCAAAGTCAGCAATCGGCTTTGAAAGAGATTGCGCTACATATCCAGTCTTTACCATCTGCACCATCTGGATTGACCACCGCACCAGCAAACACGGCTTGCATGAAATTTGAAGATGCAGTGGCATACCTTGCCGGAACCTTGGTCAATAAAGAAAAGCACAAACGCAAAAACGAAGCCCGAAGGCTTCTAACGGCCCTCGCCACTGGTGGCTTTATTGGAACAACGCTTGACGCTAACCAAGACACATGGTGCTGGGTTGTATGAAAAACTCCTGTCCAAAAGTCCCACCCCTATAGGGTGGGTGGACTATTTAGACATTTGGGCAAATCCAAATTTTCTAAAAACCTCAATTTGGATTTTTTGGACCCCCCTCAAATCACAGAAGATAGCGATCGGTTCAACGGGTGCTGTGAGCAATTCAAAATACAAGCCTGAAAGAGCCTCTATCAAGGTGCAAATCAATGTCAAAAAAATTTACTTTTAGAACAGCTGGTGGTCGTATCACCTGCGTTCAGTGCAACGCGAAGTCAAAGAGAACAGGCATCCAGTGTCGTGCACCTGCCTCGAAGGGAAAAACTAAGTGCCGTTTTCATGGTGGAGCATCAACTGGCCCGAAAACTTTAGAAGGCCGACAGCGTTGTTCAGAGGCAAAAACCGTTCACGGAAATGAAACCCGTCGGATAAGAAAGACCCGATCGCAAATCATGTTGAAGTTACATAATCTTGAAACGATAGGATTTAATATAGGTATCTTGATTGGCCCAAGATCGTCTGGGCGAAAACCGCAATAGCGATAAATAAACCTTATCAACAACTCAATATACGTTGATCGGCAGGCGATTTGGTAGTTGTGTACGCGTCCATTGAGTGGCATTTAGTGCTCTGATTCCATCGTTATACACGTCAGTATTAGAGTCAAGAGAACGCAGAGTTACAAAGATGCTGACCTTGACCGGTTGATTCAATGGAGGCTCTGCAGCACGAAGCTGCAACTTTGCTTGCAAAGCCCAGTCATCGCCTGATACACCGCCAGGAAAGCTGGCCCTATGCACTTTGACTGTTGACCATTTGCCACCGTGTTCTACGAGTTGTTTTTCGTATGTATTTTCACCAGGCTCAAGTTCTTGCGGTACTTTGCCTTGAATTCTGCCGTCTTTTAAAGTACCGAAACTCAAATCCAAATTCGTTCTGATGTATTCAGCACCAAAATTTGCATTAACTACCGGTTGATATGCGGCAGTAACGATAACTTCAGCCTGCAATTTATTGCCTTGTCTAAGTGCGGCGGGTATTGGATAAGGCGTTTTTCGCCAACGCGTAAGGCCGGGAACCAATTCAACTTCAAACATCAAAGTAAAACTATCAGATCGATCATACAAAATACTCAAAACATCTTGCGGTAACCCTGCACCGTAGTAGTAGCGCATAGAAGGCTCATAATCAGTATTACTCAATTGAGCAGCGTGAATAAGTGCAGCTTTGACCAAGCTTGGTGAAACATTAATGCCTGTTTTGCTTTGCAAAGACTGCCAAGTGTGAGCACAAAGTGCAGCAATCACTGGGGCGGCGAAGCTTGTGCCAGACTTGCGATGAGCGTTGCCATTAGGCGTCAACATCAAAGTACTGCATACACCTTCTTCAAAAGGTTTGTGAATGTTTCCGCCGTAATGCACTAAATCAGGTTTGGAAGTGTGAACCGGTCCTGGGCCGCGCCGACTATATGGCGCAGGTTCTCCAGCCTGAGCCAATGTGCTGTTATCTCCCATCTGAACCAACGCGCCAACACTCAATGCTGTTGGTGCATCTGCAGGAGCCGTAATAAAGTCACTCGTTAAGTGCGCAGTGATTGGCCAGCTACGGCGAGGTTCATGAACATAATTACCTGCAGCGACAACAAACAAAATATTATGCTTAATTGAAAGTCTGTCTATGGCTTGAGCAAAATCACTAAATTGTTGGTCATGGCGCATCTCTGCACCAATAGAAATATTCCAGACATTGATACCACTGTTTCGCTTGACAGCATCTTCTAAACGAACAATTAAATCTGTCACATAGCTACCTGAAGTTTCCAGGGCTGCCACATCCAAAATCTTACATGGAACTTCAGGAAAACCAATGTTTAACAAGTGCCCAGCTGCAACAAGACTTGCGACACCAGTTCCATGAACGTGGTCAGTATCGGGTTTTGATACATATGTAGTTCGGCCTGCAATCCAACCATTTAATTGCGGATTACTTGACGAGACACCCGTATCAAACACAGCTACGGTTGGCAGGTTGATGGCAGGTTGTCCAATAGCAAAATGTTGAGAGTTGGTAGCCGAGGTTACTGAACTTGAGGCATTCGCTGATGCCAAATAGGCGGGGCGTAATTCGCGAAGTCCAGGATAGCTAAGTAGAGTATCCCATTGCTCAGTGGTAATAGCTTCTATTTCACGAAGTTCGAAAATCGGGACATGCCCGTCTGTTTCAATTATCTGCGCTTGTAAATTCAAACGCCCAAGTAACGCTTCAAGTTGATATATATTGGTAGCGTTGATTTCGTCTTGGCTATACCAGAAAGGCTTAAGAACGATACGGCCAAGCTCTGAAAAATGGTTCAAATTAAGACTTGATTTTTTTTCTTTCGTCCAAACCTCAATCGAGCTTATTACGCTGAGATTAGCTTCGATTATTTTAGTTTTATCTTCAAGAATTACACGTCGCAAAATACTCAAGTCAGGCAGCTTTGCGGCCACAAGCATTTCGTTAAGCCGCCCATGCCCTGCTAAAGGTAATTCACACTTACTTGCTAATGTCAGCGGTCTATGACTTTTAGCAAGCGCCTTGTCTTTCAGCTTAAAAATTAATGTTGAGTGTGCTGTGGGAAAGTTTTGAAGATCAGCAGTTAAATTAGCGCTTAAGTCGGCGACCATGCCATCTAGCTTTGCGCGATATTGAGTTGTCACCTCGCATAAAGGCTTAGTACCCCCACCAGAAATAGAGAATTGCTGAAGATCTGAGGCGTCAAAAACGATTCGCTGAAACGGATTGTTAGTGCTGGGAGACAGTTGATTTTTTAATTCCTTGCGGCCTGATATTGGTCTTTTTGCCATTTTTTGACGCCCCTTGTTTGACGATTTGATTCATCCGATGCATGGTCATTCCATAGAGAGAGCATAATGCCCGCAGCGCGAAAATTTCTGGAGCCCACGAACGAAGCCATCCAATTTCTTGCTCTTTAGTAATCAATTTTTGACCGCTTTGCATAGCCAAAGCCAAACCTAAAAACCGATAAAGTTCAGTTAAAGAAATTTTTTCCTTCCCCGATATCACGGCCGCGCGCTTGGCATTCATGCAGACTTGCTCAATAGTTGCCCCCGTAGCACCTTCGCTTTTTAATGCCAACGCATTGAGATCTAGCCCCTCGCACATAAAACTTCCAAGCAACCAAGCATACAGTGCACTAAGCATCTCAAAATTAGGTAACGGCATCGGAATATGTGAGTAGAACCTACGCCAAATCGCAGGATCAAGCAATTGATCATGATTGGTAGCTGCGATCAGGATAGTAGAAGTCGGAAGTGCGTCCATGTTTTGCAGTAATGCAATAACTACTCGCTGCAATTCGCCAACATCACGCTCATTACCGCGAGCACCAGCTAACGCATCAAACTCATCAAGAAATAAAACGCAAGGCATCTGCTGCGCATAGTCAAAAACCTGCCTTAAATTGCGACTCGTCTGCCCTAACAAGCTGCTCACCAAGGTGTCGCAACGTGTAGTCAGTAACGGCAAACCCAGTGTTGCGGCGATCCATCGTGCAGTCTGTGTTTTACCTGTACCTGGTGGGCCATAAATAATCACTCGATTCGGTATGTCTACCCCTGCGCGAGACAACTCATCATGATGTTTAACCCCTTCAATAAACTCACTAATTTGTTGTTGTATTGCATCGGGCAAAATTAGTTCTATTTGATTAACATCGGGGTGACTAATGTCAACCGTATTCAGTCGGCTATCGTGGTCGACTGGCAGTTTTCCAAGGCTAACCCCGCGGCTAGCATCTTGCGCCATGGCCAACGCTAAGGGGGCTCGAGTCAATCTTTCACGGACCATGTTGGCTTGAGTGCGTTGCCCATCTTGTTCTAATTTATCAGCAAGCAACCCAGCATAGTTGGCAGCCATGCTGGCATTTGCCTTCAAAGCGCCGTCAAGAATTTTTAGCACTTCAGATAGGTATTCCATTTGCACCCACGTGGTAGTTGAACAGTTTTGTCTGATTCTAGGGCTTAAACGTTCGGAAATATTCTATTTCCGTTTGGAATAGATGTTTATTTGTTTGAAAAATACACGGGGATACTAAAGTCAACGGCTTAGTAGGTCAATGGCCAGCATTCAACAGCAATTTTGATGGCTGAACATCTAACGCGGCAGCGATCTTGACCAAATTCATGGCAGTCAGGTTGTGCTCACCGCGCTCGATGCCGCCCATGTAAGAACGGTCGAGGCCAGCGTCAACAGCCAAGGCCTCCTGCGACAACCCCATGCCCAACCTAGCTGCACGAATAGCTACGCCCAAGTCCACTAAGACCTGCTTTCCGGCGTGCTTTGGGGATGGTTTTGCCATGCCCAGCATCTTGAAATATGGCAGGAGAAAGAACCACGGGATAAGATACCCAATCTTCAATTCGAGCCGAGAGATCACACCATGAAAAGCTATCTCATTTGCTTTGCTGCATTTTTCATTGCTGGTTGCGGCGCAGGTGACCAGATCGAAAAGTGTGTTCAAGCTGGGTTGGATGCCAACGGGCCTTACAAGTCAACCCTTGAGAAGTCTGAAACTGAATTTGCCGTGAGAAGGATATGCCTTGATGCTGCCAGCGGGAAAAAGGATTAAACAGTTGAAGCCATCGCAAACATTAAATAAAAGAGGAAAACATGTTCGGATTATTCAAAAAACCTGATACTCGAGAGTCAACAGATAAGTCCATCGCTTACCTAAACGCCCTGCCGCCTGACACTAAAGCCTCGGTTGTTGAGAAAATTGAAAAATTTTTAGGGATGGTTGTGAACGGAGAGATAGCGCAAAAAGATGCATTTCCAACAGCAATGCAGGCCAAACAAAATTGCATGCATCGTTTGAATTTGGAACATCATCGACACCCAGAATTTTCGATGTTTCAACTCATTGAGGACGCCTACTTATCCTTGTATTCGCATGCCAAGCTTGCATCTGGCAAGTACAGTGCGAACAAATTTTTTGACTTTATGATCACAAACAGCACGGACGATAGAAAAACGATGATGCTGTTATCCGGCAGTGGTTTTGATCCAATTAACCTCGCATAACCAGGCAACCAATTGGGTACGACCTATCAATGTCGCTGCAACGCGTGCAGACACGATTTCACTGTCTACGATGGTAACGGAATGCGTATCATGGGGCTTATCTGCAACGGTTGCGGCCAACGTTCAAGCATTCCACGCAAAGCACCACGACCACCAAGAGAAGGCCGTGATGTACCTAGCTTCTTGCAAACTTCGCGTTTCTTTTCGCTGCCACCGATACCTGACGCAGAAATCAAGCGTTTCACTGGTGAAGAGTTTGCCAATATTGAGCTGCTATGCAAAGCCGCCGGGGATGAGATCACTGACCTATGGGATGATTTCGAAATTGCTGCACTCATTGAGCAGAAAAACCCATGCCAATGCGGCGGCAGGTTCGACCTAGCAGCAAAGACCGCCGGAACTGGTGGCCCTAACGCAATTACACGCTGCCCAGCCTGCCGATCAGATCAGATCACCGCTACAAGCACAGGTATGTGGGATTGAAAAAAGTGGCTGCCTGTTCGTCGCAAATACAGTTCACACCTTACCGTGGGGGACCCAAATCTATTCGTGGGGGTGGGGGGGGATGGTGGGGTCGACTTGGGCTGGATTTTGAAGGGGGTACCCATTCACCCTGCGAACGGGCAGCTCTATTCAAAACTTGACCAATGCCACAAGACTGGTGACACTATCAGTCCAATTTCTGTCCAACTGAGCGTCAGATAAGTTTCAACCACTAACAAACTGAAATCGCTAACTTGTTGATTTTCCTGAGATTTGGCGGTCGTGAAACGACTATGCAGCGGATTGCAAATTCGTCTAGCCCAGTTCGACTCTGGGTCGCGCCTCCAGATTTCACTTTTTGAATCAACAAGTTAGCCCCGTGAGGGGCTTTTTGTTTTGTGGTGAGTTAGCACGCTAGTTCATTTATCTTGAATCAATAAAAGTAAACCCAAACCCATCTTCAATAAACAAAAAAATTCAGCTTCATTTCGAAGTTAGCTTATTTATTTTTGTTAAGTATAAAAATTTAATACATTCAGCTTATCCTCGTCAAGATCTGACATGCCATGCCGATTCAATCATCACTGAAATGACGGTGATTAGGATCATGGCTCTCTCTGCCCCGCTCAAACTGACAAATAGTTCCCCTACAAACTTGCTGACCCCGGCAAAGGCTTTGGGGGGTGCTGCTGTTGGTCTTGAAAAAGTTGCCGTTTCATCTGCAGTTCCAAAGCAGGAAAGCAAGGTTCAACTCTCCGCACAAGCTTTAACGATGTATGGCTCAAGAGTTGCAACCGCTGCAAAACCAACCTATACCGTGACACAGGCATTGAGCATGGCAGCAACTGCGAGCGCTGGTTCGATTGCTATTGCAGACAGTGCCGCCAACATCAGCAAAAACTTTGACAAGCTGGTTGCGATGTCAGGGAAAGTCAGTGCAATCAAGCAAACCGATGTCACAGCCGTGTTACTGACACAAGCGCAGTTTGTGGCTGGTCTTTCATCAAGCCCACAGGATGGACTGCTTGCCAAAATCAACAACGGTCAATTCAAAGTTGCCATTTCTGGCGTGAGCACAGCTAATTTGAATGCCGTTGCTTCATATGGAAGTAAGGTGGCGGCCATCACAGTTGCTGACACCAGCGCGAACATATCTGCCAACATCAAGGGAATTTTGGATTTGGGTAGCAAAGTTGGATCTGTCACTCAGACCAGCAAATCTGCAATAGCTTTGTCTTATGCTGACATGACGACGTATGCCAGTGTTCTCAGCAAGATTGACAAAGGCAATTACACGCTTAATCTGACCGATACGGCCAGTAATATTCAAAAAAACTTAAGCGCTATCACCAAGCTAGGCGCTAAGGTATCGGCCATCAGTCAGACCGATACAACGGAAAATATCAAACTTGGCACACTTGCGTTGAGCACAAACGTGGCGAGTCTCAACAAGATCAATGGTGGGTCCTACAAAGTTACCCTAGAAGACACCGCCACCGCTGTCAGCAAAAATTGGACAACGATCGCTAATATCAAAAAGAACATCGATAGCATTACGCTCACCGACGCAAAGCCTGAGTTAGCCTTGAATGCAGCACAAACTGTGGCAGGCGGAGATGTTCTGAATAAGTTTTCTAATGCTTCGGTTGGTTTGGTTGTGACAGACAACGCCACAAACATTTCCAACAACCTTTCTGGTCTGCTCGCGCTCAATGACAAGATCACAAGGGTGAGGCAATCAGCTGCAGGTAATCTTGCTGTCACCCAAAATCAAATGGTCGATGCGACATTTGCATCGTTTACCAGCAAGCTCAATCCAGCAGCCTTCACTTTAGCGGTCAGCGGTGTTGATAAGGAAAATCTTTCCAGTGTGGTTGCAAATGCCAGCGTTAAAACTGTGCAACTCAATATCTCTGACGGCGTGCTCAGCTCAGCTAATCCGAGCACCGTTGCAGCCCTAGCAAGTAGCAAAATCACAGCGATCAACATCAGCAATGCAAAGATTGATAGCCTTGCCGCACTTGGTGCTGATAAACGGGTGAAGTCAATTGCCATTACGGACAGTTCTGAAAACTTCGCCAAGGCAAGCAATTTAGCAGCGATTGACGCCTTGATGAAAAAAAGCAAAGGCATGGTTTCAGCCATTCAATTGAGTGGTGATACACGCGGGTTGGTGAGTGTTTCACAGGCTGATTACGCTAAATATGCAACCACCGTTTTCTCTATTCCCAAGAACTTTGCGTTAGAAGTGGATCTGGGTTTGCCCACGTCAAACATTGCGCTGAGTCAGAGTCAGATCAGGTCTGCGCTCAAAACAACGGCTAACAGCAATGGTTCTTTCGGTGTTCAAGTGTGGGACTTCACCAAGGGTGTGTATAAGAAGGCGATTACCCTCAATGCGGGTGTCAACTTTGTCAAGCTAGGCAGCACATCTACCATTTTGGATTCCGGTGATGCAAAGCTTAATGCAGTGCTAAATGTCGGCTCCTACAATTGGCAACAAAACCCGAACCAAGCGATTGCAGGTACATCTGACTATGCGCTCAAGTCTGGCGTTTTCTCTCTTGGTAGCAGCAGTGCCAACACCACAATCACTTATAAGTTTTTGAATTCCAAAACAGATCCAAGCCTCAGCGCAAGAGATCAAGTTGGATTTGCCGTGATGAATGCAGACCAACAGTCTGCAGTCGTCAGTGCGCTGAATTACATTTCCTCATTTGTGAACATCAATTTCCAAAGAGTCGATGAAAAGTCTTCAGCCAATATCAACTTTGGTACGAACGACCAAGGCTCTACCAGCGGTGGTTATGCAACAGGCGCCAACCCCTCATTGGGCGCGGTCAATCTCATGCTGAACAATAAATCAGCTGTCAACACCAAACCAATGCCAGGTGATTACGGTTGGGAGACGATCATTCATGAAATTGGTCACACACTCGGGCTCAAGCACCCTGGTGCTTACAACGCTGGCGGCGGCGTGGCGCCTGGTCCTTACCTGTCAGCGACTGATGACAACCGTCGCAATACCATCATGTCGTATAAAACCCCAACAGATGCAACGACCAATTGGGTTGCTGCAGGTCAGGGCTATAGCAACCAAGGCGTGAGCCCAAGCACTTTCATGCCACTGGATATTTTGGCCTTGCAATTTTTGTATGGCAAGAATCAAACAGGTACGAGTTTGAGCGACAGCAGTAAAAGCCTTGATGATTATCAAACCACCCGTTTCGATGCTGGTTGGATGGGCATGCAGACCTTGAGCTCTACCTCTGAAGGTCTTGCGATTGATCTTTCTAATGTGAGTGCATCCAATATCGTTGACATGAGGGCGGGAGCATTTAGCTCAATCAACATCAAGGATTCGACCTATAACGCGGGAATTGGTGGAGCCAAGGCACAAACATTCTTCAACCTGAACAATGTGGGCCTTGCCCACGACGCCTCTATTCGTAGCTTGGTGGGTGGTTCGTCTAAAGATATTGTTTATGTGACCAACAAAGATGTGGAGATTGATGGCGGAGATGGTTCAGATACGGTTTACCTATACGGTAAGGCTTCCGATTGGACCCGAACTGAAAATGCGAGTGAAACTATTTTCACGAATGGCAGCGTGACAGCCAAGCTGAAAAATGTGGAGCTGGTTTCCTACTATGCCGCTGCAACAAGACCTACTCTTAACTCGCGGATAGATTTGACAGCTTGAGCGCCAACTTTAAACCTCTTCAATCAACCCCGTTCCCAACATGACTGGTTTGACGAGAATTTTGTAGGTGTCCACATCAAACGCGTTTTGCGCAATGCCGTTGAAGCCCTGAACTTTTGAGCACCATGTGCCCAAGTAGCGCCAGTGGTGGATGCGGTGTTTTTGTGTCCATTCGCCGTCGCCTTCAATCAGGTCAATCGCGCCTTTGTAAGGCCATGCATGCACCTTCATGTCGAGCAATGCTGAGAACAAGCGTTGGTCATGTGTTGTGCGGTCTTCTTGCCCCACGCAGGCGCCATGACAGGTTTTGATTTGTCGGCCAAAGCACCCGCGTTGGCTTAACTTTTCCAAGCCAAGCAGGGCGTGGCAAAGCGAATGTTCTTTGGCCAACTCACGCAATTTTTCTTGGGCTGCGCGTTGCGAGTTGAACAAACCATAAATGCCGTCGACTTGACCAAAAGCGATGTCTTTGTTGTTGACGATTTCAGGTGACAAGCCTTGTGCCG
>JACCDN011100307.1_pt1 | contig 14215 bp, 24 predicted proteins | sample 7441691 | NCBI WGS metagenome assembly JACCDN01 (sample SAMN15323439, study PRJNA562643) | freshwater metagenome | isolation source: river surface water | place: USA:Blue River Watershed | collected 2017-08-16
CAAATGGAACTGGATCGTTCAAAAGCTTGATTGTAGTTGGATCTCTGACAATTGTTACAAGTTTTCCATTTGCATCATAAGTCGATAAACCAGTATTAATGGTGCCAATTTTGATTCGTGAAGTTTCTACTTTTGAAATTTCACCACTATTAACTAGAATACCATCCGCATAAAACTGATCTCCTACCTTAAGAGCAAGTCCAGAACCATCAAATGCTAGAGTTGCTGCTTGACCATTGGTAAAAGTACCGTCTTCATCAGTCAGACCGTACTGTTTTCCAGTTGGGAAAGTTGTTGCAGTTCCAGCTGAATAATAAGCCCCTCGAAACCATTCAATCCAAGGAGTTAAAGTGTCATTGCCTAAATTATCTTCCTGGCCTCTAAATCCTGAACCTTCTACCCGATCTTCATTAGTAACAGCAAGTCCAAGCAGTGTATTAGCAGAGCCCCCTGATCTTACGGTTACAGAAGATAAAGCTCCATAAACAGAAGAACCAAGTTCTACTCTAGAATAAGTATCACCAGTTAAAGTTACAACTGTAGCTAGTGTTTTACCAAATGCAGCATTTAGTTGGTCCGCAATTTGAGCATGAGTAAGTGGATTAGTTCCAGTGAAGGTAACTGCAATGTCAGGTGCAGTATTAAGCCTTAGAGGATTATCAATAGAGAAAACAGCAGTTAGACCTACAATTGCATAACTTACAGATGAAGCTGTTCTTACTGTTGCTCTAGTTGCATAATTCCATGATCGATAAAAAGCTGAGCCTGGATTAATAGGGAGTTCAGTTGTATTTCCTGAGAAATTATTGAAGACTCGAATTGTATCGGTCTCAACTGTAACTTCTGAGATATTTCCTCTCGGAGATGGAAATCCTAGTTGAGAAATAGTAAGGGGGAGCTGTGAATAAGATCCTTGCTTTGCATTACTATTGATCGAGCCATCTGTATTAAATACCTTTACTATTTCCTTTGCAGGACCAGTGATGAAAGAATTTAGAACAGGCGCTGCAATGACAGGGGTTTGAGTTTTCTGAACCTCGTATACTATAATATTCGGACTTGAGATAGGTGGGTTGGTTGCCATTAATGTTCCTTTTTAAAGTTTAACTAGAAACACTATGAAAACTAGAAAGATTTATTGGAATAATAATCTTGCTAAAGGAGCAAATAAATTATGAAAATAACTAAAAAGCAAGTTCTGTCTTTAAAATCCTCTGCTGAGGATATTGAACAGGGGACAATTACAGATGGAACTTACGTTTCTCTTTGGTTCAAACAGTATTTCTCAACTTATTTCTTCAAGGAGCAAAAATTACAAGGTGTGTACATAGAAATGGACGGCAAGAAGTATTTCAATGGAGCTTGCTTATAATTTCCTATCATTTCTAAATTCAGGATCTTGTAGGCCCAAATTAACATTTGGTTGATTAAAGGGAACTCCTGGATGAGATGCAATAATTGGAACTTCTTCCTTTATTGCAGTCTCATTTTTAGTGCCTGGAGTTGTCATTGAGGTTTGCATGTGAAGTGAAAGTTCTCTTGCAGCAGCGAAATTAGAAGGTGTAGACACAATAGTATTACGATAGATAAAAGGTACAGTTACCATTATCAATCGTCCTTCTGAGATTACTTCTGGAGAAAATACAGCGTTAGCTGGTGTTTCAGGACTTATTTGCATACTTCGTATTACTTTGTGAATACCGAATCGTTGAAGTGTCATGTAATATTCATGAATCGCCCTATAAACACGATAAGCTAATTGTTGTGCTTCTAGTCCAGTAACAGCAATACAGTGAAAAGTAATTGAACTTTGAATTAGAATTGTCCTTTTCTTAGCTCCAGTTGCACTATTATAAGGTTCTCCTTCGTCTCCGAACCACATTGGCAAAGGTGACGATGGACCTCGAACAGTCACAATTCTAGGCAGATACTTATCAGTTAGGTCAGCATCTTGATCACAAATTACAATTTCAGTTTGCTCTAAATCATCAGACCATCTGAATTGTCCTTGCTCATTTTGTTTAAAATAACCTTGAAGAAAGGCAATAAACAACATCGTGTAGTATTTTAGATGGTCTCGATTTCTATCAAGTTTAATGTCAGAATTTCTAGTGAGAATCATAGAAATTATTGTATAGAAATTGGCATAAGAAAGATAAGGAGAAATAAATGGTACAACTGTTACAATTTCTATACGTAGACCACAATAAAGAAGTATTAGTCTATGTAAATAAGGTTATTTCCAAACAAGCTCCTATTATATTTTCCTGTTACGCCGAAAACATAAGTGAGGCTGATGAAAAGTATAAGAGGCAATTTAATGAGGAGGTATCTAAGCAAAAACATATTGGACTAATTTGCCATTAAGGAGAACGAATGACAGTCAAAGAATTACGTATAAAGCTAGAAGAACTCGAAGCACAAGGTAAAAAAGACGAGAAAGTGCTACTAGACATTGGAGATGGCTACACTAGACCTTTAGAGTATTTTTGGTTAAGTAATGACGGAAGTATAGTTCTAGATTAATGATTTCTATTAGGTCCTTATTGTTAAAAACCGAATTATGTAAATCGATGGACAAGGTCCAAATAGATTGTAAAGCTGGTCTTATTTCTTTTAACGGCGCCAAAAAGATGAACCCAAATGAAGAAGTAGAAGTAAAAGATGGTGACGTTTTATCTAGGAAGAATATAAAAGTAACTTTGAAAGGAACTAAATAAATGAGATGGGAAGAAACTGCAGAAGAAGCAATGAAAAGTCAAGGTTTTGAAGTAATTGCTTCTGATGGACAAGATGATTATAGTGGATACGGTGTCACTTTAGGACGTAAGGGAGAACTCTATGCAACATTAAGCTGGAGTTATGGAAGTTGCTCTCATTGTGATGAATATGAGAATATGTCAGACGAAGAGCGACTTCAAGCCTTTGTTGAACTAATTGATACTTGGACAACCGAAGAAGAGGCACGTAGGAAATTTAATGATTCGAAGGGTTGGTAGCTGGTTTTTGACCAGTTAGAGCTTCTTTCCATTTAGCTTGGAGTTTTGGCAACACCATATATGATAAAGCACCTCCGGCTAATGGAATTCCTACTTTTGCAATTGTTTTGAGAGTTGGGTTATTTACCTTGCTGAGATGCTCTTTTAAGATGCCAGCACTTAAATTCCCGGCTCCAAACCCAAGAATAAACGGACTTATATCGGCAATTGTCTGCATAGTTGTTCTTTTTGCGGGTTGAGAAGGAGTTTCAGTGGCAATTTTTTCAAACTCATTAATGAAAGAAAGGTACATAAAGGAATTATGTTCTATTTACATGCTAAAAATAAAGAAAATCAAAAGATCATCATTTTAGGCCGCAAAACATGGAAACCAATAGTAGAACCTAAAGATGCTAGATACAGTGGAGAGTATACAAGAGAATTGGCAGAAAAAGAGGTTGTAGCTTTAGAAAAACTCGATGAAGAAGATAAATTTTGGATTGGAAAAATTACAATTGTTGAACTCGACTAATACTTTCTACCATTCTATCCCTGATAATCTTCTTGTAGTTCTTAAATGGTTCTTCTATTTAGAATTAGAACCTAAGTTCGGTGGAAACATAGATGAGTCTTATGTTTGGGCGCAAATTAGTAAAAAAGATGGTAGAAAAGCTCATATCTATATAGACAAAGACACAATAAAAGATAACTGGAGAATCAAGGCTAAGTATTACAAATTGGCTGATTATGTAGATTCATTAAATAATCAGCCTATGTATGAGTTTGAGTCAAGTCAATCATTTGATAATTTGGGACAGTTAAAAGAGATGATCGATTCTATAAGACCAGAAATAGTAGACGGCCTATTGGAAATGGAGAAATAGACATGCAAAATATTCAAAAACTACGAGAAATTACTAAAGCATCAATTTCAGATTGTAAATCTGCTCTAGAAGCTACCAAAACTGTAGAAGAAGCTATTGATTGGTTATCTAAAAAAGGAATTGTTGATGGTCTTCGATTATCAGGAGAAAGTAAAGAAGGAGCTTGCTTTTCTTATATTCATACTAATCAAAAAGTAGGTGTGCTCCTTGATCTTGGGTGCCAGACAGACTTTGTTGCTAAAACAGATGAATTTAAAGCTCTAGGTAGGGATATCTGTCTTCATATTTGTGGAGCAAGTCCATTTCCGCGCTTTGTAAATGAAAGTGATGTTGATGAAACTCCCCTAGGTTTTGATCAATTAAATTTGCTTATTGATAAAACTAAAATTGAAAAAGGATTTGATGCAAATATTCCTTTGAGCGCCATTCCAGAAAAGCAACAACAAATGATTGCAAAGATTTCAGAAGGCAGGTTTACCAAGTGGAAGAAGGAAATTTGTCTTCTCTCACAAAAGTTTGTTAAAGATCCAACAATTACAGTTGGGGACTTAGTAAATAAGCTGAGCGGACTTACAAAAGAAAAGATCGTAGTTAGAAAGTTTACTAGATATGAGATTTAAGGTTCTCCTGTTATGTTTCTTGGCAAGTTGCAGCATTAACACCTCAATATTATGTAACTCAGTCAGTGAAACAACGGAAAGACTAAAAGGAATCTGTGTTCATCGTTGCGATTTTACTGATTTAGAAGAAACCCTTAGATGTCAAGACCAGAACTCAGTTTGTGTCGATTATCGTTTATCTAAGCAGAATTTGGAATCTTGCTTAAACTCATATAAATGAAATTTCTAATTTTTCTACTCTCCTTCTTTCTTTTTGGAGCCCAAATAGATGAACCTCCAGTTGGAACTGGTAATATCTGGGTTATAAATAAAATTGAATGTACTGATTTGGACGTTCTAATGATGGAAGCAGTAGATTCTTGTGGTTTATACAAACAAATTCCAATTGACATCTCATATAGAATATCATGCTTGAAATGGTATATTGGGATTGCTGGTCCTTATTCAATACCTGGAGCTTATCAATTGGAATTTAGGTGTTATTAATACGGCTGGAGTTTACTAATAAAGGATTCCATCAGGAACATCCCCAAGATAATTAGGCTTGGGCTCATTATTTAAGCTAGTAGGATTTGTGAAATTTCTACGTTCACTAATTCCCGCTATGTTTTTGATGTCATCATTGATAGGAAGCAAGTATTCTATGCTTCCTTTTAGCAATTCTTTAATTGTAACCTCCTGATGAATGTCATAACCAAGTCTTTGTGTAGGAGTAGACACAATAACAACGTATCTTTTATTCTCTGAATCTACCAAAATATCGCCTGGGCTTAAAGGTGGGTACGATAAAGTTCTAAACTGAGAGATATTAACAGTGTGATCGATATTTTGTGTCTTTTGTAAAGATCTAGAATTCGGATCTTTTTGACCAAAGAAAGCTATAGGAGTATTATACGCACCTACATATCCGGTTCTGAAGCAATCTTTACAATTTCCAATTTCTATTCTCTGCATTATTTTATTGAAACAATGGCATCTTACTCCAAAGGTTTTTCTAGGGAATACGTACCATTTTCTCCCTATAAAGCCGCGAAAAAGAACATCTTCCAAGCGAATCATTTCTAACGCTTCTAGATTAGGTTCTGGAATTTGTGCTGTAGGCCCATATTCTCGTGATTCTTGATTTCTTTTATCTTTAACTAAAAGCTTGTAATATATGGTCCTGTTCTTGTGATTCTCAGGGTGAATAGAATCACGAAATGAAAATATGTTCATAAAGGGTCCAAAGACGACATCATAAGGCCCAGCTGGACTTTCTGACTTACTCAATGTAAATTCATACGCATAGATGTCGTCAGTTTGATTGATGATGTCATCAATTTCCCACCATACAGTTAAGCTATCCAAATCGAAGCTCCTGCAATAGAATTTGGTTAATCGTAACATTTTACCATTCTATAGATTCTGGTCTCTTTGGCATTGTTGGAGCTACAACTGGCTTTGCACCTTTAGCATCATTTACTAATGAATTTAGTGAGGGCGCATTTTGTAATGAGGGACTTGTAATTGGTAAACTTACAACAGGTTTTGCTTTTAATCCTGCTTTTAGTTCATTCCTAACACCAGTTCCAAAGGATTGACCAAATAGTGGACTCTTACTGGCATTTCCTACTAGTAATTTTTTACCACCAAGAGCACCTAATCCAGCACCTGCTAAAGCTGAGCCTATAGCATGATCTTCTCCTGATAGGAAATTACCGGCTAATCCAGCACCAGCACCAATTGCTGCACCTCCTAAAGTTGGAGACTTAGCCATGTACTTACCTGCAGTTTGTAATAGTGAAGATGGAGCTAATTGTTTACCAACTGTAGCAATACCTTTTGCAGCAACATTGTTTCTAACTGAGTTTGGAATACTTTTTAGTAAGTCTAAAGCTCCAGCCGTTTTTTCTGGGGTTGGAAATTTAACAATTTCTCCTTTTGGTTTATAGAGTTCATGAGCTTTAGAAGCCATCCCTTTATTTTTGGCATGTCTTTGAAGGGCTCTGCCAACTGGAAAATTTAGGAGCTTACCCCTATCTTTTGGGAGAGTGATTTTATCTTTGGGGAGTTTTATTGGATTTTTAATGCCTCCTTTATTAAATCTCTTCATTGCATGATTTGTTATAGCCTCAGGCATTTTGATGAGTCTGTCTATGCTATGACCAGCTAATCCACCTAAGGTGGCGCTAGCAAGTCCTTCATGAATTGCATTTCTAATTTTTTGCTCTTTTGGAGGTTCAACAAAATTTCCTTTGCTATCTATCTTATCTCTACCATAACCGGCACTTGCACCAATAGCACCCATTGTTCCAGCCCCAATTAAAGTTCCAGCATGATTGCTTCCAAATTGTTTCAATTTATCCAGTTTTCCAGCAATTTTTTCAGTGTTTTCTTGAGCAATCTTCGGCAAAACATGGTTACGAACTTGAGTTTTTACTTCTCCACCAATACCACCTAAAGTTGCGCCTAGTAAAGCTCTTTTGCCAATTTCACCTAAATTAGTAGATGGATTTCCCATCATGTCTTTATTAGCTGGAAGCACAAGTTCGGAACCTCCACCTAATATCCCACCTGTAATTGCATTTTCTACTGCTTTAGGATGATTTTTAGCAAATGAAGAAGCAATTTGTCTAAGATCTGCTGCTATTTTTTCATCTTGTTCTTTAACCGATGCTTCTTTTTCGCGGCCTGAGATGGAAGAAGCATGTTTTGTTAAGTAGTAAAACTCCACTAAATCTGAATTCATTATGAACCTCCACCTAGATAAAATAGGTACCAAAGACCATCAATATATTGTGGATTGGTTATTTTCTCAGGTAGTACTGCAAAATTTGCATTTAATCCACCATTCATAGTTGTGTCATTGAAGAATTTAAGTAGTAAATCCAATGATTCGAAAACTCTAACTTTTAATGTCATGTTATTAATGTCTCACTTTGTCTTTTATTTAGAAGAAAATTTGTAACAGCCTCAATTAGTAGATCCCAGTATAGAAATTCGAGTTATTGATCAAAACATATTCTGAGCTTAAGGAATTATCCCATGCAGCTTCAATATTCTTGGCTATCTTGAATTTTGACTTATCTACTTCGTACTTATTTACAAAGTGAGAAAGCCAAGTTTGAGTACGTTGATCTTTATCAGCTCCAATTGATATCCCACCATCATTAAAGGAAATGGAGTTCCTGCTTTCTAAAAGTCCCTTAGATTCCAATAGCTGAATTACTATGCCTTTAACGAGCAAATGAAATGGTGGAGGATTTTGAAAATCAGATCTGCCAATAAATGGTGGTGTATTATCGAAATCACTAATACATAAATCAAGAGCCAACATAATGTCCTCATTTGAATTCTCCACACCAGCAATTAGGCGATTTAATTGAGGTGAGTCTCTCATAAACCGTCTAATGCGGGAGCAGATATCAGTGAGTGTAATGGCTCTTTGTGAGTAAGGGATTAAATTGCGGTTAATGTCCATAAATTCATACTAAACTATTTTTCTTTTTGGAAGTTACCTCTTTTGGGCTTTCTTTAATCTCAATTGGAACTTCAACATCTCTAAATCTTTCTTGAAGCGCTGAAATAGTAACTTCAGATGGCAATTGAGAATCTTTCCAATCTGAATACCATTTAGGTACTTCATCAATTGCCAATACTCCCTTAAGTAATTCTAGCTTTTCATCGTATTCGGCAGTAATTGATTGGCCAGGCTTAATTTCTCCGCCTCTTATTCTAATAGCTTGTGAAGTTTTACTAGGGTGGTCTGTTAGATTAATGATTTTCATTTTTTACCTTTCTGAAAAGAATAAGGCTTAACTAGTTTTTTGGCAGGTTCTTTTTCTTGAGCTTCCTCTGCTTCTTTTTGTGCTTCAATCAATTTTTTACGCTCCGAGTTTAATAATACAGACTCTTTTAATTCTTCTTCAGTTGGTTGATAAGCTAGAGCTTCAGCAACCATAGAAGAAACTATGGTATCAACTGTGGATTGAGCGATTTCAGTTAATTTTTCTGAAAAAACAAATGTTTTTTCAGTCACTTTTTCTTGAGTCGCTTTTTGTTCGACTACAACTTCTTTTTGCGGCCCTGAAGGAATCTCAAAATCAATAATTCGATTAGCTTTCAAAGCATCCATATAATCTTTTTCAGCAAAATAAGAATGGGAAGGAATTTCAATCTCTGAATCTAATTTCAAACAATACCCACAAAGCCAAGGCTCAACTGCTAAATGATGAGTTGTAGGATGGTAATGTTCAGATGAGTAAAAGTAACCTTGCTTATCTCTGTTATTAGCGATATTAGTAATTTTCATGCGACTTACCATATAATCTCCCAGTTCTATTGTCAAATACCAAAGTCGTATCTCCTTCTTTTACATTCAGCTTTGTTGAGTTCTCTTTTTTAATAGCTCTACCCGTACAAGTCCCGGTAGATCTATCGCAACTACTGGGTGGAGTGCACGTTTGAGGACATTCCTTTGTTTCAACGAGTTGAGTTTCTATTTGTTGCTCTTCCTTATGGGGAGCTTTTTTCACTGTTCTGAATACAATTTCATCTTGTTGACAACCAAACAGTAAAATAAAAGGTAATAACCACCTCATTTATTTGTCCCTAAAGTGATCTTTTAGATCATCGTGAAGCTCGGACCTTAGTTCCCTAATATCAGTTGCTAGAGAAGTAAGGCTTTTCTCAAGGTTATCTGATATTTTGATTAAGAACTTATCATAACTTGCTACTATCGTATCGAGAGATTCCTTATGTCTAACAAGGATTTTGTCTAGACACCTTTCAAAGAAAGGCAATATATACTTGACTAGGACATAACAAACTAGTACAGCGATTCCTAAACCAGTTCCTAATTGAGAAAGCCCCTTTAGAGTACTCACTGTTTCTATGGTATCTATTTGTGCTAAAATCATTAATTCCTCCTTTAATAAAAAAGCCTGGGATGTAAAAATACACCCCAGGCTTTTACTTAGCTATTACTAATTAGTAAAGAGCTGGGACAGTACCAGTTCCAAGTCCAAGAACTGCAGGATAGCCTGGAGTTTGTGACTCGTCAACTTTGTTGTTCTTGCTGAATAGTCGATCTCTAGCAAGAGGAAGCTCAACTTCATAGCCAGTAGTAGTTGCAGTTGGAACAACTGAACCAGAAAATAGCTCTAGCTTGATAATACCAGCAACGTTACCAATACCAGCACCAACATGCATCCAAGATGCCCATTTGATGACGTTCATTACTTTATCAACGTAGAACTTCGCACGTTGAAGAACGTAACTCTTACCTAGGAATTCTTCTGAACAGAATCCCCATACAGTACCAGGCTTGAAAATATCAGTCTTAATGGTTACGATGAACTTGATACCAAGTACAGTAGCATGTTTCCAACCATTTTCAACTACTTCGCCAGTTACTCTGTCGCCAAGATCTTGAAGAGTGAAGTTGTTAAGATCTTCAAAGTCAGTCTTGGTGATAAGGATTTTATCAAGCTCTAGTCGTCGTGATCGACCACCAGTAGCAGTTGTGTCACGATTGAAATCCGAGAAAGCCTTGCGCATTGTCACGAAGTCTGGCTTGATAAGTGGTTGATTAACGAAATCGTCAGCTGCTAAAGCTACTGCTCTGGCTACTGCATTTCGACCCTTAAATACTGAAACCTTGAGAGTTCCAGCATTGTTATAGGTAGTTCCTAGAAGTGCAGTAAAAGTTCCACCGTAAGCATCATATTGCATTGCTTGGACTGAAGTTTCAAAGTAATTTTGTGTGGTCCAGTCCTTGATTTCTTGCATGTCCTTGATGATGTTATCTTCGATAATTCGAGTAAGAGGCATATCTCGATAAGCCATAAGCTCTTCCTCTGTTTTCTCGATCATATCAGATGCAATCATGTAGAACGGAATTGCATAACGAGGAGCACGAATAAACTTAGCTGTTGGCATACCACGATAAGTGATAGCTAGAGCTCGTGATTCTGGCTCAATGTTTTCAATTCGAATTAGTGTGTCGTGATTGAGTGAAACTTGGCAATCAGCTGGAGTAATATCTCGTGGTGTTAGAATCTTGTCTACAACACATACTTCTCGAAGTCGATCGCGAGTCCAAGTTCCTAGTCCTGCAGCAGTCTTTTCTCGACCACTGGCACTGTCCATTTTGTCAACAATGCTTGAATTAAAGCTGCTAATTTCTGAAGGTGTCATTTCCATTTGTTTATTTTCCTTTTAATTAAGCGATTGTATAACGTGGAGCGCGTCTTACAAAGCGAATTTCCCCAGTTTTTCGTCCAGGCGATACATAATTACCAACGAATAAAGTACCAGCTCCAGCCGGAGTTAGAATAAGTCCTCGACGGTTTGCAATTCCATCTACAGTTACGTCGCTTACTGAAAGTTTTTGACCAGAAGTTGATAGTCCAGAAGTTGAACAAACTGAAGTAAAAGCTTCAAAATCGTATAGCCAAAGAATTGGAACTCCTTTGTAGCTAATAGTGTCATATCTTCCTTGTTCACCCCACCAAGGACCGCAAAGTTCATTGGTCTCAACACCAGTTCCTGATGGTCGTTCTACTTGAACAGTTGAGCCAACAATTCGTTGACGTAGCCATTCACCACCAATAAGTGGGTTTGAGGTTGAAGTTAGTACAGTTGGGTCATAAAGTGGGTAATCCCTTGGATAAAGGATTGTCATATCTGTAATTGGTTCGAATTTAGGGTATGCCATGTGTTTTTATTTAACCTTTCGTTATGAATCTAAGTATTGTCTAAGCTTGGATAGTGAATCAACCGCATTCGCAGTTTTATCATCTAGTGAAGCAATTTTTGAGAGTTCTGGTTGAAATTCAACAGCACCCTCAATTTTGTCTAGTTGTGAATCTTCCTTCTCAACTAATGATGCAACTTTCTCTTTTAGCTTTAGCTCTGGATAAATTCCTTTTTCTTCCATTGCTTCCGCTAGTTTCTCACATCGTTCTTTCTTAAGAAGTGAAGCAAGTTTCTCTTCTAGACTATGAATTGTGCCAATTTGATTACGAATTACTGAACTTGCTTCTGCAAGCACAGTTTTAGCTTGTTCCGATGAAATTTTAATCATGTTATGCCATTCCTTGTGAAGGACCTGCAGAAGCTGCAGCCATATCACTTGCAGCTGCACCACCTGGAGCATTCATATCAGGAGTTGCTGTTTGTCCCATCATCTGAGTTTGTTCTTGTTTCTTTGCCATTTGCATAAGTAGAAGCAGCTTCTTTAGCTTTTCAATCTGATCTTCTTGACCACTCATCTGACCCGCCATTTCTGGAGGCGGTGACATTTGACCAGTTGCATCAGGAGTTGCTCCAGCTGGCATATTAGTTGACATTTCTTCTGCTAGTTTTCTAAGGATAGAAGCTGCTTTTTTCATTGTTTTCTTACAATGATCGCAAGTTCCTTTTCCTTCGCAAGTACAAACAGAGTCTGAAGCTTGTTTCTCTCCACCCATTGCTTTTCCTACAGCCCCACCTGCATGATTGCCAAGATAAGAACCTCCTAAAGCTCCAAGAGCAGCTAATGGAATTCCAGCTTTAGCATTTCCACGCATCGCCATAGCAGCACCTGGAATTGCAGCTAGTCCACCACCCATCGCGCTGCCAACTCCTTGACCTGCCAATTCATTAACATTGGGATTATTTTCATCTAGGCCAGCAAGAGAGTTCCCAGCTATATTTCCTCCAGCAGCAGCAAGACCAATTCCAGCTGGAACAGCCACGGCTTTGCCGGCATTGGCTGCCATTCTACCAGCACTCGAAAGGGCTTCTCTTGCACCTCCAGCTGCTAATCCACCTAGACCCATATTACCAGTAATACCTGCTAATTTAGCTCCTTCTACCCCATGAGCAAAAGCTCGGTCTAGAGCCCTATCTTTCTCTGGATGAACCTCATCCATTACTTGACTCATTTGTTCTTTGTTATAAGAACGCTTGGCATCTCCTTTTGAATAATCCATCGATTTTTCATTGGTGGAGTCAACTAAAGATCGATTACCATTTCCATTGGAACTTCCAGAATCATAGCCTGGTTGTCCTTTTCCAGAATCAGTATCTTTCATAGTCCGAGTTTGATTTGGGATATCAAGGTCTCCAGCAGTCTTATTGCCAGCTAGTTTAGCTAGAACTTTAGTAAAAGCAGTTTTGTTGTAAAGAGGTGGATCAGCTGGATTTACTGAAGCTCCACCTGGTCTTTTATCTGCTGTATTTGCTACAACATTTGGAATGCCCTCAAACATTCCTTTGGCTCCACCTTTATTTTCAGATGGTTCTTCTCCAGTTGCCATTGAATCACGAGTCTCATTGATTTTCTTGCCATCAGGACCAGAACTTTGTGAGTTAGGCAGAATATTTGGTACATCGTTAGAACCAGCAATCTTAACTGCTTTTTGAAGTGGTGAACCAAAAGCCAAATCAAAGTTTGTACTTAGATAATCAAGAGTCTCAGCCATTTTTTCTGCGTAAGAACAGTCAGACTTGCCTTTCATTGGCTTGTCTTCCTTTTCTTTTTTCATTTCTTTTTTCTCTTCCATCTTTTTACGCTCAGCAATCTTACTGAGAGTATTTACAAGAAGAGCTTGTGTATCATTCGCGTTCATATTAAACCTTTCCAGAAGCTAGTAATTCTCGTGCTCGTTTTTCTAGAGCTAGATCAAAAGCAGCACTCTTTTCAGTCTCTTCTTTCATTTTCATGGCTTTTTCTTTTGCCATTGCCTCAAATGTAGGTGAGCCCTTATCTTCCTCTTTCTTATCTTCATCTCCTTTGCCCTTCATTGGCATCATGCCCATTCCCATATCCTCAGCTTGCTTTTGTAGAGCTTGGACTTCATTCCAATAATGTCGGGCTGCATTCTTACCAAAGAGTTCGCTGAAATACATATTCTCAGCCACTTTTTGTTGGAATTCCTCAGTAAGTTGTGGCTCAGCTTGTGCTACAGGTTGTGCAGGAGCAACTGCATTTTGTGCAACTTGTGGTTGAGCAGGAACTTGTCCAACTGGAGCTTGAGTTTGTCCAGGTACTTGAGCAGCTTGTCCTTCTGCAGTTCCAGCTTGCTCTTGAGCCTGAATTTCTCCTACTAAATAATTATAAAGTTGGACTTGTTCATCTTGAGACATTCCTGAAAGGTCAAGTGAAGCTTCATTTGCAACCTTATGAAGAGTTTCAAGAGCACTTTGAACAGCAAATCGTTCTTGTGCCATTTTCTCTAGTTCACTTGGGTTTTGATAGAGTTTTTCTAGTAATTGGTCAGTAGTCATGTTTTGTTAATCTCCTTTGATTGTTTTGTAATCTAACTTAATTGCAAAGTTTTTTATTCTGAATCTTTGATAATAATTCTGTTGGAATCTTTGTCATTAATGCTGGAACTCTTTTTATAATATCAGCCTCTTTATTAGAGGATTCCTTCTTGGTCGCAATTTTACAACAATCACTGCCACAATGACAAAATGCTTCTTTAATAATGTGCTGAGCTTCTTTTTCTAACTTGTCCTTATATTTTGGAAGATACTTAGTTAAAAAATCTTGGTATGTGTACTTTTCAATACTCCCAAAACACTTTTCTGGCATATGTTGTAAATAAACAGATTTTGCATGATGTAATGAATCAAAGCCCAGCATTACCTTATCTTCATCAAATGAACGAATTCCATCTTTATTTTTCATCTGTTTTACAACATAAACATCTCCTGTTTTATTAGCTTCAGGCTTCAAATAAACGTCAACTTCTTCACCATCATC
>JACCDN010114068.1_pt1 | contig 14213 bp, 8 predicted proteins | sample 7441691 | NCBI WGS metagenome assembly JACCDN01 (sample SAMN15323439, study PRJNA562643) | freshwater metagenome | isolation source: river surface water | place: USA:Blue River Watershed | collected 2017-08-16
CCGGCAGCCTGCATACGACCTTCCTTGATGGCAGGGATTACATCAGGGGCATTGGCCAGTGCGGCCTCGATGGCGGCGATAAGTGCTCCATCATCAGAGACAACTTCGAGTCCGCGAGCAGCGACGATCTCAGCAGGTGAACCCTCACCGGCAAGTACGTAACCGAGAACTTCACGTGCCAAACGGTCGTTGATCTTGCCATCTTCGATTAGCTTCGCCAGTTCGGCCACCTGGGCTGGTGTGACGTTTAGCTCTACTTCGCCTTCGGTTTCATTCGCGATTCGGGCAAGTTCACCCATCCACCACTTTCGAGCTGCCTGTGGCTTCGCTCCAGCTGATACGGTCTCTTCGATTTGGTCTAATAGGTCGGCGTTGACTACATCGCGGAATTCAAGTTCACTGAAGTTCCACTCGGCGGCTAGACGCTTGCGACGATCAGCTGGCTTCTCAGGAAGGCTGGCGCGAAGTGTTTCGATAAGTTCCTTTGAAGGCTGCACCGGCACAAGGTCTGGTTCTGGGAAATAGCGGTAGTCATCGGCATCTGACTTCGGACGGCCAGCACTGGTTGCACCTTTATCTTCGTGCCAGTGACGAGTCTCCTGAGTAATCGTTCCGCCATTGGCCAGGATGTGAGCCTGGCGCTGGATTTCGTAGCGAACCGCACGTTCGATTGAACGAAGCGAGTTAACGTTCTTTGTCTCGGTGCGAGTGCCGAGCTTCTCAGTGCCGTGTGGACGAAGAGATACGTTTGCGTCGCAACGCACGTTTCCTCGTTCCATGCGCGCGTCTGAAACACCAAGCGCCTTAACGATTTCCCGAATCGAACGCACGTAGGCGGCGGCCAGTTCAGGTGCTTCTGCACCAGCTCCGAATACCGGCTTGGTGACGATTTCAACTAAAGGGACACCTGCACGGTTGTAATCAACGAGCGAGTACTCCGCGCCTTGAATACGTCCGGTAGCACCACCGATGTGAGTGAGCTTTCCAGCGTCTTCTTCCATGTGGGCGCGCTCAATCAACACGTTGTGCACCTTGCCTGAAGGAACTTCGACCTCTAGTGAACCATTGAATGCAATCGGCTCGTCGTACTGAGAAGTCTGGAAGTTCTTGGCTAGGTCTGGGTAGAAGTAATTCTTTCGTGCGAAACGGCCAGTTGGCTGAATGTCGCAGCCGAGTGCCAAACCGATCTTGATGCTCGACTCAACCGCAGTGCGGTTGACTGCAGGAAGCGCGCCTGGCAGGGCAATACAGATTGGACATACGTTGGTGTTCGGCTCGTTGCCGAATTCGTTCTTGCAACCGCAGAACATTTTGGTCTTGGTGTTTAGCTCAACGTGAACTTCAAGTCCAATTACAACTTCGAACTGCTCGAGTGCTTTTTCGTAATTCATTAGTTCGGCTTTTGCCATGGCTAACGCACCTCCAACTCAGGAGCAAAATCAATCATTCGCTTACCCCAAACCTGCTCGTGAGCCTTTTCTAGGAAGCCACCAACTTGGTAGAGACGAGCATCTTCACGGGCAGGAGCTAGCAACTGGATACCAACCGGTAGACCGTCTTCTTCTGCAAGTCCGTTCGGTAGCGAAATTCCAGGAATACCAGCAAGGTTCGCCGGAATGGTCGCTATGTCGTTCAGGTACATAGCCAGCGGATCATCAACCTTTTCACCAAACTTAAAAGCTGTGGTTGGCGCAGTCGGTGATACCAATACGTCGGCCTTGCTAAATGCTTCAGCAAAGTCGCGCTGAATCAACGTGCGCACCTTTAGCGCCGCTCCGTAGTACTTGTCGTAAGAACCGGATGAAAGAGCGTAAGTACCAAGAATGATTCGACGCTTAACTTCAGGTCCAAAGCCAGCCTCGCGAGTGGCAGCCATCACGCGTTCGATCGTGGCGTTCTCCCCTGGCTCAACGCGCATACCGAAACGCACGCTGTCGTACTTAGCCAAGTTCGAAGATGCTTCGGCCGGAAGAATTAGGTAGTAGGCGGCAATCGCATACTCGAAGCTAGGGCAAGAAACTTCAACGACTTCTGCGCCAGCTGCCTGCAACAGATTCAGGCTTTCCTGGAAGCGAGCGCTGACCCCCTTCTGGAAGCCATCGCCGGTGAGCTGCTTGATCACACCGATGCGCATGCCCTTAACATCCAGTTTTCGAGCGGCATCTGCCATAGAGCCAAGTGACTCAGGAAGCGATGTGCTGTCGTGTTTGTCATGACCTGCAATTACATCTTGAAGAAGTGCGGTGTCTAGTACGTTGCGCGCAACCGGACCCACTTGATCAAGTGAAGATGCAAGCGCAATGACTCCGTAGCGAGAAACTGCACCATAGGTTGGCTTGGTGCCAACCGTTCCGGTGACCGCAGCCGGGAAACGGATTGAACCACCTGTATCCGAACCAATCGCCAGTGGTGCCTGGAACGATGCAACTACTGAAGATGATCCTCCGCCAGAACCACCTGGAATACGTTCGAGATCCCACGGGTTCTTCGAAGGTCCGTACGCAGAAAACTCTGTCGATGAACCCATTGCAAATTCATCGAGATTAGTCTTTCCAAGAATTGGCATGCCTGCCGCACGAAGCTTCTTCACAACTGTTGCGTCATATGGTGGCACCCAACCCTGAAGAATTTTCGAACCCGCAGTGGTCGGAGCATCAGTAGTTGCCAAGTTGTCCTTGACCGCAATCGGCAAACCTGCAAGTGGGTGAAGCGATTCACCTGCAGCACGCTGACGGTCAATTTCCGCTGCAGCAATTAATGCGGCTTCAGGAGATTGGTAAAGGTAAGAGTGCACTGCGCCATCCACAGCGTCGCTGCGTTCTAGATGTGCCTTGGTTACTTCAACCGAAGATACTTCTTTACTGCGAAGCAGTTCAGCAAGCTCAGAGGCATTTTTACGAATAAGTTCAGACATCGCTTACTCCTCGTCCAAGATTGCGTTGACCTTGAAGCGGCCGTCGTAGCTGTCTGGCGCTCCCGAGAGCGCTTCTGCCTGAGATAGCGATGGCTCGACGACGTCCTCGCGGAAAACGTTAGCCATTGGGATCGGGTGGCTAGTAGCCGGGGTGTCGGCATCGATGGCCTTGCTCACGGTAGCTACCGAATCGGCAATTAGGCCGAGCTGCTTGGTGAACTGCTCGACTTCTTGATCAGACACCAGAATGCGGGCCAAACCAGCCAAATGACGCACTAGGTCAGGGGTAATTTCAGACATTGAACTCTCTCAGAGATGAGGGGTTGATACCTGAAAAGTTTACCCGACAGGGTGTTTCAGGGCTGTTTCAGGCCTGCAACCGGCGCTGGAACTCTTCTTCGTCGATGACCTCGACGCCAAGTTCCTCGGCTTTGACCAACTTGGAGCCGGCATTTTCACCAGCCACGACAAAAGTGGTCTTCTTGGAGACTGACCCCGAAGCTTTCCCCCCGTTCGAGATAATCGCCTCTTCGATTCCCTCGCGAGTGAAGTTTTTCAACGAGCCGGTAGCCACAATCGTCATGCCGCTAAATTTGCCATCGACTTTCACCGCAGCGCCCGGCCCCCCGTGACCAGGAATCGAAAGCTGCACTCCATCCTTTGCCCAAGCGTCGAGGATTTCGCGATGCCACTCGACCTTATGCCACTCAATGATTGAAGCTGCAAGGGTTGCGCCTACACCGTCAACTTGACTCAAATCTGACTCGCTCGCGGTGAAAATCGCATCGAACGAACCGAAGTGCTCGCACAGAGATCTCGCAGCGACCGGCCCAACGTGTCGAATTGAAAGCGCTACCAGTAGCCGCCAAAGCGGTTTTGTTTTTGCTTCTTCGAGGTTACGCAAAAGTTTGAGTGCGACCTCAGCTGGACTGCCGTCTTTCTTCTTGAAGAAGTCAACGATTTTTGGTTCGCCATTCTCATCTAATTTCGGCAAACCGGTGTCGGCATCCAAAACCATCGCGCGGATAGGTAGGAGTTGCTCCAAGGTGAGGTGAAACAAATCCGCTTCGCTTTGCACCGGAGCAACTTTTGGTTCTAACGGTTGGGTTAATGCGACAGCGGCCACATAACCCAGGGCTTCTATATCTAAAACGCCACGTGAACCCAAGTACGCGATTCGTTCACGTAACTGCGCTGGACAATTCTTGGTGTTGGTACAGCGCAGGTCAACATCGCCTTCGCTAGCCGGAGCAAGCGGCGAATTACAGTCTGGGCAATTACTTGGCATCACAAAGGCTTTTTCTTTACCGCTGCGAAGTTCGATTACCGGACCGAGAATTTCCGGAATCACATCGCCAGCTTTGCGCAGCACAATGGTGTCGCCAATTAGTACACCTTTGGCTTTGACTACATCCTGGTTATGCAGAGTGGCAAATTCGACCACCGAACCGGCTACTTTGACTGGCTCAACAACGGCGTAAGGGGTTGCTCGTCCGGTGCGTCCAACTGAGACTCGAATGTCCAATAACTTGGTGTGCACCTGCTCTGGCGCGTATTTATAGGCAATTGCCCAGCGCGGAGCCCTACTGGTGAAGCCCAGCTCGGCTTGCTCAATCAGCGCGTCTACCTTGATTACAACGCCGTCGATTTCGTGCTCCAGATCGTGGCGATGCTTCTCAAAGTTGTCGATGTACGCAGAAATCTCGTCGTAGGTGGAAACAACTTGATAGCGCGATGAAGTTGGCAACCCCCAAGATTTCAAAAGTTCGTAAAGTTCACTCTGATTTTTTAGTGGTGCATTCTGCCAAGCACCAATCCCGTGCACCAACATTTGTAGCGGTCTACTTGCGGTGATTTTTGAATCTTTTTGTCGCAGCGAACCTGATGCTGAGTTTCGCGGATTCGCAAATGGTGCTTTTCCTTCTGCAATAAGGCCTGCGTTGAGATTGTTGAAATCATCGACGGCAAAGAAGATTTCCCCGCGAATTTCAACAACCTCAGGATGATTCTTGCCTTCAAGTTTGTGAGGAATACCTTGAATGGTCTTGACATTTGCAGTGACATCTTCACCAACTACACCGTCTCCGCGAGTTGCAGCAGAGACAAGCACCCCTTTTTCGTAGCGAAGATTAATTGCCAATCCATCGATTTTTAGTTCGCAAAGGAATGGTCCATGGCCGGTTTTTTCTACCCATGCTTGTAGCTCTTCTTTGCTGAATACATTGTCGAGCGACCACATGCGATCGAGGTGTTGCACCGGAGAGAAGGTTGTACTGGCGCTTCCTCCCACCGACTGAGTCGGTGAATCGCCGGTAATTAATTCGGGGTGTTCTGCCTCTAGAGATTCCAGTTCTCGCATAAGCGCGTCGTACTCGGCATCAGAGATGAACACGCTGTCTTTTTCGTAGTAGGCGCGTCGGTGTTTGTTTATCTCATCAACAAGTTCAGCAATGCGTGATTTGGCTTGGTCACGCTTCAATTGGCACCGCGCTTACCGTGCGGTCTATTGTGGTTTGCCCAAGCACACGCGTGCCGACATACAACACCGCAGTTTGACCAGGGGCCACACCCATGAGCGGATCATCGAGCTTCATAACTAGTTCACCGTTCAGAAGCGCTGCCTGACATGGAACCGGATCAGCATGCGCACGCACCTGCACCTCAGCTGCAAACCAGGCCTCAGGCTGCTTCGGTGCCGAACCGCACCAGGTGAGCCTGCTACCGGCGATTTCGGTTACCGCCAATGCCTCGTGAGGCCCGACCACTACCTGATTTGCTTTCGGACGGATTTCCAAGACGAATCGAGGTTTTCCATCCGCGGCTGGTTTGCCTATGTTGAGGCCTTTGCGCTGACCGATCGTGTAACTGTGCGAGCCAGGGTGTTCACCCAGAACATTGCCGCTGCGATCGACAATCTCACCAGGCGTGGAACCAAGCTTGTCGTTGAGCCAATCTTGAGTGTCGCCCTCTGGAATGAAACAGATGTCGTAGCTGTCTGGCTTGTTAGCCACGCTTAGCCCGCGTTCCGCAGCTTCTTTGCGGATGTCGTCTTTGGAGGCACTTGCACCAATCGGAAAGTATGCGTGCTTCAGTTCTTCGGAAGTGAGCACACCCAACACATAACTCTGATCTTTGGCATACGCATTGGAACGATGAAGTTCTAGTTCGCCGTCTTCGCCAGTCAATATCGTTGCGTAGTGTCCCGTGCACACCGCATCGAAACCAAGTGAAAGTGCTTTTTCTAAAAGAGCGGCAAACTTGATCCGCTCGTTGCAGCGCATGCAAGGGTTAGGCGTGCGACCAGCCTGATACTCGGCAATAAAGTCGTCAACTACTTCAGCTTTGAACTTTTCACTGAAGTCCCAAACGTAATAGGGAATTCCGAGTTTATTAGCTGCGCGCTGAGCATCCATGCTGTCTTCGATTGTGCAGCACCCACGTGATCCGGTGCGGAGTGTGCCTGGCATTCGGCTAAGAGCTAGGTGAACCCCAACTACTTCGTGCCCAGCCTCAACGGCTCTAGCTGCGGCTACGGCCGAATCGACCCCACCTGACATCGCCGCAAGAACCTTCATGGTTCAAGTTTAAGCGCGGGCGGTTGCCACTATGTCCGGAAGAATCTCCAGTAATTGCTTTACTTCGGCTTCCGAAGTGCTGTCGCTGAACGTGAAGCGGAGCGTGCCATTGGCCTCGGCTTCGGTGCGCCCCATGGCCAGAAGGACGTGCGATGGCCTTGCCACCCCTGCCTGACAAGCCGAGCCGGCTGATGCTGCATATCCGGCTTGATCCAAGAGAAACAGAAGACTGTCCGACTTCGCATCCTCAAAGGTGAAGTGGGCATTATGCGGTAGACCGGGCTGACCCCCGCGAGAAAACCTTGCACCAGGAATCTGCTGGGCTACGGTTTGACGGATTTGCTCCACCAGTTTGCGGGTGTGCAGATTGTGGGAGTCCATGGACTTTAGAGCTTTCTCGGCAGCGAACGCAAAAGCTTTGGCTCCTGCTGCATTCAAGGTTCCGGAACGGATTCCTCGCTCCTGACCGCCGCCTTGAATAAGAGAGGTGATTTTTGTGGAGCGTGAGACGAGCAAAGCGCCTACTCCAACCGGTCCGCCAACCTTATGTGCGGAAATCGCCATTGTGTCCAAGCCGAGTTCGGCAAAATCAATTGGCATGTGGCCGAATGCCGCGACTGCGTCCGAGTGGGTGGGAATGCCATGCTCTTTGGCCAAAGCGACAAATTTCTTTAGGTCACTGATGATGCCGGTTTCGTTATTAGCGAGCATAAAAGTAACGAGAGCTATTTCATCTGAGTGCTCACTCAAATAATTGCTATACCAATCGAAATCAATTTCGCCTTCTTCGCTGACTGGTACCCAAATTGCTTCTGCGTCTTCGTGCTTTTCTAGCCATTCGATTGCGTCAATTACAGCGTGATGCTCCGTGTACGCCGACACGATTTTCTTTCGTGAAGTAAATTCTTTGTTTCGCTCCCAATAAATTCCTTTTACGGCGAGATTGTTGCCTTCTGTGCCGCCCGAGGTAAAGATGACTTCGTTGCGATCGGCATTTACCGCGAGCGCGATGGCTTCCCTTGATTCTTCAACCATCTGACGTGCTGATTGTCCAAAACTGTGAATCGACGAAGGATTACCCACAACTGCGAGCGCATCCGTGTAAACAGCTAACACCTCAGGAGACATAGGCACAGTTGCCGCGTAGTCGAGGTAGATAGCCATAGGTTCAAGCCTATTAGTCGAGGTTTGGTTAGGCTGGAGCCTATGTCAAACCCCGATACCGCTTCAGCTGGCCTCGGCATCAGCTTTGCTAACGGGGTTGGCACGATCAGGGTTTACTCGGCTTCAGCCTCGGACATTTGGCTGGTTATTCTGGATCAGTCTGAACCGAGCAAGAGCATCAATGAACTCCCTCTGCTCCGGGGCGAAAATGACATTTGGTCTCTATCTTCTCCCGCGATTATTCCCGGCATGTTTTACGCTCTGCGTGCTGACGGTCCGGTTGGTCCTAGACACGCATTCAACAAAGATTTGACCCTCATCGATCCTTACGCCCGGGGCGTCAAGCGAATTAATGCCCGCGATTACTACTGCGTAGCTGTATCCGACGACTTTGACTGGCAGGGCGTATCCAAGCCAAATGTTCCAATGGATCAGGTCATTCTTTACGAGGCTCACGCCAGAGGTCTAACTAGGAATAACCCGGAGATTCCGGACGACCTACGTGGCACCTACGCTGGGCTGGCTCACCCATCGACCATTGCCCACCTCAAGCGCATCGGTATCACGTCGGTGGAGCTCTTGCCAATTCACCAGCTAATTTCAGAACCTCACCTAATCAAGATGGGACTCTACAACTACTGGGGTTACAACACCATCAACTATTTCACTCCGCACCACCGCTATGCGACCCTCCAAGCGCAATCAGCCGGACCACAGGCAATTCTGCACGAGCTCAAGACCGCAATCCGTGAACTTCACCGAGCCGGTATAGAGGTAATCCTCGATGTGGTCTACAACCACACCGCTGAAGGAGGTAGCCGTGGTCTGACCTACAGTTACCGAGGTCTCGATTCGAGCAGTTACTACCGTCAAGATGACGCCGGCAACTATCACGACACCACAGGCTGCGGAAATTCGCTCAACTTTGGCAATCCGCACGTGGTCGATTTGGTAATCGATTCGCTTCGCTATTGGACTAATGAAATGCAGGTGGATGGATTCCGCTTCGATTTGGCGACAACCCTGGCCCGCGATGAGTCGAACACTTTCGATCCACACCACCCGCTTCTTAGAAGAATCGTAGAAGATCCGTTGCTTGCCGAAGCGAAGATGATTGCTGAGCCTTGGGATGTCGGCCTTGGCGGTTGGCAAACCGGTGGCTTCCCAGATCGATTTAGCGAATGGAATGACAGATTCCGCGATACCACGAGGAAGTTTTGGCTCACCGATATTGCCACAGCACGCAATAGCGGAAATTACTGGAACGGCGTTGGAGAACTAGCCACCCGTCTATCCGGTTCGAGAGATATTTTCGACGGACCTAGCGGCCCGATGGGTTCGGTGAACTTCATCACTGCGCACGATGGATTCACACTCCACGACCTGGTCAGTTACAACGTCAAACACAATCAGGCCAATGGCGAAGGTAACCGTGATGGCACCTCCAACAACTATTCCTTCAACCACGGCTTCGAAGGTGAGAACGCCGACGCCGAAACTATGGCTCAACGACGCAAATCGGCGCGAAACCTGATGGCCACACTTTTGCTTTCCGCAGGCGTACCAATGATCACCGCAGGTGATGAGAGACTCAAAACGCAGATGGGTAACAACAATGCCTATTGCCAGGACACCGTCATGAGTTGGGTCAACTGGGAGTTGACTGCACATCAACGTGACTTCGAAGATTCGATTGCCAAACTGATCCATCTGAGGAAAGGCCATCCCGCTCTTCGTCCTTCTAGGTTTAGTTCTTTTGACGAAGCAAACAAGGAAGCAGATCTTGCCCGCTGGTTCAATGCGGATGGGGAAATAATGTCCAGCGAAAACTGGGACAACAGCGAGACTCGAGTGCTAAGCAAATACAGCAAGCATGTGGGCCAGGATGGCACGTCGAGCGAGGTACTAATCGTCGTTAACGGGGCCGAGCAAGAGATCGAGGTCAAATTGCCTATTGAATTGGCCTCGCGAACATTCACTCTGGTCTGGGATAGCAGTCTGGAACGCCCGTTAGAACAAGGAATTGCAACCAATCAGAGCAGCCGACTCGACGGTCCCTCGATTCAGTTGTTTACGCTTGTCTAACAAAGCCATAAAGCCCTGAATGTGAGCGCTAATCCTAGTTAGCCTTATTCAGTGAGCAAGATTTCATACCGCCATGACTCCCCGATTGGTCGCATACCAATTGGCAAAGTGACACCTGTTGTCGACGGTGGCCGCTGGCCAGCAAAAGCCTTTCAAGGCGAAGTGATTCCATTTAGCGCTGTGGTCTTCCGGGAGGGGCACGATGCACTTGGCGCTGAGGTGCTCTTAACTTCCCCCTCAGGTAAAACTTCGACTCACCGCATGCATCCGGGCGCCCCAGGCAGCGACAGCTGGCACGTGCGCGCGCAACTTAATGAAATCGGCGAATACAAATTTTGCGTGAGAGCTTTTGGCGATGACTATGAAACCTGGCATCACAACGCGCAGGTGAAGTTAGAAGTTGGCGTTGACGAAGAGTTAATGATGCTCGAGGGCGTTGCGCTATTTACTCGAGCAGCAGCGGAAAAAGATCGCACTAAGGCAAATTCAAAACAACTACTTGCAGTTGCGGAAATTCTCGGTGACGCTTCGAAGAGTGCTAGTGAAAGATTCACTGCAGCAGAGACTGCAGAAGTTAAAAAACTTATGCTTGAAGAACCAATCCGCAGCATCATCACGCTAAGCGATGATTTTTTAATCAAATGCGAGAGGGAATTCGCCGGAGCAGCCGCCTGGTATGAATTCTTCCCGCGCAGCGAAGGCGCTACTTTCGATGCAAAGACCAAAAAATGGACTTCAGGAAATTTTGTTACTGCAGCCAAGCGCCTGCCAGAAGTAGCAGCGATGGGATTCCAGATTCTCTACATGCCGCCAATCCACCCGATTGGTCGGTCGTTCCGCAAGGGGCCGAACAACACTCTCACCGCAGGTGAGCAGGACCCTGGCTCTCCATGGGCAATCGGAAGCGAGGCCGGTGGACACGATGCGATTCATCCTGACCTCGGTACCGAGAAGGATTTCGTGGCATTCGTAAAAAAAGCCAAGGAGTTGGGTCTGGAAATAGCGCTCGACCTGGCCTTGCAGGCGTCACCCGACCACCCTTGGGTCAAGAGCAATCCGGAGTGGTTTACCACGCGAGCTGACGGTTCGATTGCCTACGCGGAAAACCCGCCTAAGAAGTACCAGGACATCTACCCCATCAATTTCGATAACGACCGAGATGGCATTTACCTAGAGGTTTTGCGGGTGGTCAAGCACTGGATAGCACTCGGCATCCGTGTGTTCCGAGTAGACAACCCCCACACGAAGCCAGTCAACTTCTGGGAGTGGCTCATTGGCGAAGTGAACGCTGAATTCCCAGACGTAATCTTCCTGGCCGAGGCCTTCACTCGCCCAGCCATGATGCATCAGCTAGGTAAAGCTGGTTTCCAACAGAGTTACACCTATTACACGTGGCGCAACAGCAAAGCTGAACTCGAGGCATACCTCAATGAGCTGGCTCACGAGAGTGCAGACTTTTTCAGACCTAATCTCTGGGTAAGCACACCGGACATTTTGACCGAGTATTTGCAGTTCGGCGGCCCGGCAGGCCACAAGATCCGTGCGCTAATAGCCGCAATGGCAGGTGCGAGTTGGGGTATGTACGCCGGATACGAATTGGTCGAGGCAGTTGCCCGTCCGGGAGCTGAAGAGCACATCGATAGCGAAAAGTATGAGTACAAACCTCGTGACTGGAAAGCTGCCGAAAAGAGCGGCAGGTCAATCGTCCCTTTCATTACCAGGCTGAATGATATTCGAAATGAAAATGCCGCTATTCGACAGCTACGCAATCTGGAGATTCACTATTCCGACGATTCAGCAATTTTGGTTTTCACAAAACACTTGGCTGCGGAACACACTCCTGACGGCAAAGCTGAAACCGTAATCGTTGTGGTCAACACCGATCCACACGCGATTCGAGAAACCACGGTGCACTTGGACGTCGGTCGCGCTGGAATTCACGCTGATGAATTTGAAGTCGTCGATCTTCTCACCAATAAGACATTTGACTGGACCGCACACAATTTTGTGCGCATCGATCCGCGCGATGTTCCAGGCCACATTTTCAAGGTCACAAAGATTAAGTAGGTGACACAAATGGTATTTGGAAAAAAACCTGAGCTTCCGTTCCCGGAAATTGATGCCGGAAAACTCTGGCAAGTTTCTACTGGCAGTTACCACAATCCGCACGAAATCCTCGGGGCACACCCGCACGGAGACTCCTGGATCGTCCGCACTCTAAAGCCTTTAGCCACCAAGGTTGTTGCAGAGCTCGACGGTGGTATTCAGTTTGAATTGCAGCACCTCGAAAATGGTGTTTGGCAAGGTTTGGTGAAGACCAAGAAAACTCCGGATTATCGAATTGTGGCCAGCTACGAGGATGGCACAGATTGGCGCGTGGACGATCCGTACCACTACCTACCAACGCTTGGTGAACTAGATTTGCACCTTATTGGCGAGGGGCGTCACGAAGAACTCTGGAAAGCACTTGGCTCTCAGGTGCGAACCCTGGGCAAGTCTCGCGGCACCAGCTTCGCCGTCTGGGCACCCAATGCCAAAGCAGTGCGCGTGGTTGGCGATTTCAATAATTGGAACGGCATTAGCCACAGCATGCGAGTTATGGGTGGAAACGGGGTCTGGGAGCTCTACATCCCAGGCGTTTCAGCGGGCAGCAAATACAAGTATGAAATTCTCACCAAGTCTGGACAGTGGATTACCAAGATTGACCCATTGGCTCGACACACTGAGACCCCACCAGCCACCGCATCAGTAGTCACCGAGTCAAACCACAAGTGGAACGATGAGAAGTGGATTAAGGCTCGAACAAAGCGCGATGCACTGAAATCGCCGATGTCGATCTACGAACTTCACGTTGGCTCCTGGCGCAAAGGTCTCGACTATCGCAGTTTGGCTGCAGAACTAATTCCCTACATTCAAGAACTTGGTTTCACGCATGTCGAGTTCATGCCAGTCGCAGAGCACCCATTTGCACCATCTTGGGGATATCAGGTAACCGGTTATTTCGCGCCCACCTCGCGATTTGGCTCACCAGACGACCTCAAATATTTAATCGATCAACTTCACAATGCCGGTATTGGCGTGATCATGGACTGGGTTCCTGCTCACTTTCCGAAAGACGACTGGGCGCTGGCTCGCTTCGACGGTGAGCCGCTCTATGAACACGCGGATCCTCGACGCGGTGAGCATCCCGACTGGGGAACCTACATTTTTGATTTTGGTCGACGCGAAGTAAAGAACTTCCTTGTTGCGAACGCACTTTACTGGTTGGAAGAATTCCACTTTGACGGATTACGTGTCGATGCGGTGGCATCGATGCTATACCTCGACTATTCGCGCGAAGGCGACAATTGGCTTCCGAACATTCACGGTGGTCGAGAAAATCTGGATGCCATTGCGTTCATGCAGGAAGTCAACGCAACCGCCTATCTTCGCAATCCGGGCATCATGATGATTGCCGAAGAATCTACAAGCTGGGGTGGCGTTAGCTCCCCTACCGACGGTGGCGGACTTGGTTACGGCTTCAAATGGAACATGGGCTGGATGAACGACACTCTGCGTTACATCGAGAAAGACCCTGCCTATCGCAAGTACCATCACGGCGAACTGACCTTCTCAATGCTCTATGCATACGACGAGAAATTCATCCTGCCAATCAGTCACGATGAAGTTGTGCACGGAAAGGGCTCCCTGCTTGGCAAGATGCCGGGAGACCACTGGCAGCAGTTGGCAAACGTGCGCACCTATCTTGCTTACATGTGGGCTCATCCAGGTAAGCAGTTGCTGTTTATGGGTAGCGAGTTCGGCCAGCAGTCGGAATGGAACCAGGAACACGGCCTCGAATGGTGGATCCTAGAACAACCATCTCACCAGGCTCTAAGCCGTTTGGTCTCAACACTCAACCGGCTCTATTTGGAAAACCCAGCAATGTGGCAGTTCGACCACGACCACCGCGGCTTCACTTGGATCGATGGCGGAGCGGCTGATGCCAATGTACTTACCTTTATCCGCTGGGATGAAAGCGGAGAGCCGATTGCGGTAGCCATCAACTTTGCCGGACATCCTCATCACGAATGGACTCTTGGTTTGCCGAAGTCGGGCAACTGGATTGAAATCCTCAACACGGATGCCCACGAATTTGGCGGTTCCGGAGTTGGCAACATGGGCACCATTACCGCAGATGGTCTTGGCAGTCACGGGCAGCCTCACTCGGCCAAAATCACGATTCCACCGCTAGGTGCGGTTTGGTTCAAGCCGGCTAAGTAGCCTCTAAAACAACATTGAAGTAAGACGAGAGCGAGCCGCCACTACGGCAGGGTCTGTCTTTCCTACTATCTCGAAGTACTTGAGCAGTCGCTCTTTCATGAGTTGCTGTTCATCCTTAGACACATCGGCGAAGTTTGTCAGCAAGGCATCGAACCCAACCGCAAAATCACCTATCGCAATAAGCGCGTCTGCAAAAATCATGAGTTCATCAA
>JACCDN010186205.1_pt1 | contig 14213 bp, 12 predicted proteins | sample 7441691 | NCBI WGS metagenome assembly JACCDN01 (sample SAMN15323439, study PRJNA562643) | freshwater metagenome | isolation source: river surface water | place: USA:Blue River Watershed | collected 2017-08-16
AGCAATGTTAAAAGGAAGTCCGAGAGGTGTACCCACAGAACGTTGATTCCACATTAAACTCAATGCTCTTGAGGGTATTATTTCACCAATATCAAATTTTTCAAACCACTCATTAGCTTCTTTAAAATTACTATATAACTTTTCCCACCCTTCATTAGAAATAAGATTTGGGTAATTTTCTTTTGCCCAAATCAACCTCTCATTAATAGATAATAATCTGGTATAACATTGAAACCCATAGTGACAAGGAGGTAAAACCATTTGTTCTAATTCACCTACATTCCAAGCATTGACTATTAATCGTCTTGAGTCTGGATTTGTTTTAAGGTCGTTGATTAGGTTTTGTATTTGGTCTATTTGTTTTACTTGATATCTTGTCACATCATAATTTTTGTATGATTCCCAATTTCTCCATTGTTTCCCATATATCGGTCCAAGTTCACCCCATTTTTCAGCAAATTTTTCATCAGTTTTTATTTTTTCAATAAATTCTTTTTTGGTATACATACTCAAAGTTCCATCACCATTATCTCTCATCCATTCATCCCATTTAGATGAGTTTTCAGATGTATGTTTGCAATAATTCTTATGTGCATCACCAACCCAAATATTAATGTTTTTATCCACCAAAGACTTTAAATTTGTTTCACCCCTAAGAAACCATAATAATTCTTCAATTACTCCTTTGGTATGGATTTTTTTAGTTGTTATAATTGGAATTGTATTGTCTTTTAAAGAAAATTTTAATTGTCTCCCAAAAACAGAAAAAGTTCCAGTGCCGGTTCTATCAGTTTTTTGAGTACCATTGTTCAAAATGTCTTTTAACAACTTGTGGTATTCTATATCAACTTGTGCCATATTATTCTTTTGATTTTAAATTTTTCTGTATTTAAAAAAAATTATAATTTTTATTATCTCACAAATATAATAAAATAAATTATAATTTAGAAAAATTAATATAAAAATTCTCTTTTTTCTTTCTGATTACGATAACCATTTTATAATTATCAAAATATTTTGTAATTTTTTTCTAAAAATTTTTGCCTTTTCATTAAAATGATTAAAAATATTAATTTTAGAAAGAAAAAGATATAACATAAAAAAAACAAAGGATATACAATAAAAAATAATGTCGGCAATCCAATAAGAGCCGGTCAACTCCATTATTAATTTAAAGAGGGCATCATATCCAAATGGTAAAAAAAATACCGATAGAAGCAAACAGTATGGAGCTATTTTTTTTCTGTTTAACATTTGTAAATATAAAACTATCGGATTCCATTTATAATTGTTTTTAAGTTATTCTTCTGCACATGCCTATTTCGTCAACTTAATAATAAATAGGTTATAAATAAAAAAGCCAACTATTAAGTTGGCTTTTTGTGGTAGGAGCAGGACTCGAACGGGTTTTTAACCCCCAGATTTAACTCTGCTGCCCTCAAGCTGTTTCACGACTTTGCTCTAACCCCTGAGCTATCCTACCATGTTTTTAAAATTTTATAATGCAAATATATAAATTAAAAATTAGAAAACAATAAAAAACAAAAAAAAGATGATATTTATTAAAAATCAAACTGATAATCAATTAAATAATTTTAAAATGACATTTGAAGAGGAGAAACATATCAGAAAGGCTATACAGCAGGGTCTTAAAAAAAAATTTTCACTGTCCGAAACAGACCTAATTGCGCCGAATGCGAATTCTTGGGAATCTATAAAAGGAAATTTTAAAGAAATAATATCGAATCTTATATCTAATTTAGAGAATGATGATTATGATGATGCTACCGGGGATATTAACAAGGCTATATCTATGTTAAAAAAATGGAAACAAAAAATTGAAAAAGATATTAGTGATTCTATGTTAAAAGAAAATGTTCCGAGTCTAAAACAAGTAGTCTCTCACTATATAGGCGAAGAAGGTTATTATTTTAAATATATAATTCCTGGTTCAGAAAAGTTAATACCAAATGAACAAGATGGTGGATATGTTTTAAAGTGTATGTTTTCGGTACCAAAAAGTGATTCTGAAAATTTCGATATTGCAATTGAGGAAGCTGAAAAAAGTCTGGCGGAGAATTCTTATCAAGGACAGGGACAAAGTTTCACAAAGACAAATATATGGAAGGTAAAAGAAACTAACAACTCTTATATTATAGGTTATGAATTACAATACGGATATGATGTTTAAGAAACTTTAAACTTTTCAATATCTGGATATTTCTTTTTCAAAATTTTAAAACTTAAATTGTTGAGTTTTTCCCAATCACAAATCATACTATATTTTTCATAATCTAAAAACAATAACTTTTCCCAACCATAAGAAGATATTTTATGTTTATTTTTTTCAATCAAATCATAAGCACCTGGTAAAATTCCTGCTAAGTTTATCAAAGAAGAACAATCACCTTTTGTAAATATTTCCAGATTAAAATTTGGGAAATAATCTGGATTGAATATATTTAAAAATTCAGGATTCTTTTTAATTAAATCTTCCCAATCTAAAATGCCAAAATCTTCAAATTTAATTTTGGAAACATATTTCATTTTAGTCTTTTTTAAAACCATTCTTTTTAAATAATTATCCAATAAATCAAAATTTATATTTTTAATAATACGGTCCTCAAATGAAAACTTTTTAATTAATTGTTGCATCTCTATTCTTGTAAAATGCAGTTTAGAAAAATCGATAAATTCACAAATATCAACATCAATATTTAATAATATTAAACATTCTCTTGGAGTAATTTTATCAAAATCAATATTCAAATCATTAGCATATTCCGGATGAAACCTAAGAAACATTTCCAATTCAGTTATGGAATACTCAGAAAAAGAAAGATTAAATTCTTTAATCAATGATGGGTCTCTTGATATAAGTCTTATTTTTTGTCTTTTATTTATTCGATTCCAATCAATTAATTTTCTTATTCTGGAACTTTTTAATATAGTATTATCATCTAAGTGATTCAAAGATACAGAGTTTAAAAAAACTTTAAATATCTCATCTGTCATCAAATCATTTTTTGAACAAAAAATGAAATGTACGATTGCATTTTTTACCAAAGAAAGCATTTGTTTATTCGTTTTGATTTGCTTTTTAGACATTTGTTTGATATATTTAAAAATGGCTACTATATATAAATATGACAAAAGTAATAGGTTGATTGTAAGATTTGTAGAAAGTCTTATGCACCTTACTATTATAAAATATAAAAAAAATTTTAGAAAATTATACTTTTTTTGTAAAAATCAAGAAAACAAAGAAATCATTAGAGAAAATTTAGTAAATCAAGAATATAAAAAAGTATCATCAATTGTGATTTTTGACAAAATAAAAGTTTTTATTCAATATAATGAATTTGGTGATGAAATTTTAGAAAGGATTTTTACAAAAAATAAAACAATATATGAGAAAAAACTTTTGCTTAAGGTTAATAATTCTGTTGTGCAGCAAACAACTTTTATAAAAAACAATAAAACTCAAAAGAACATAACTATAAAAATTGATAAAAATGGAAGAAACAAATAAAACAAATCAATTACAAGAGTTTGAAATTAACAAATTGGTTGTAGAAACTTATAACAAAATAGCTTCTTGGCACAATGAGGAAGCAAATGATAAAGCATTAAAATTATTAAGTTTGGAACTGATAGAAGATATAGCTGGTGCTGCATTCAAACATTTAGGTTTAAATTACACGCCTGGATTTGTAATGTCAGAAGAAGAAAGGAATAAATTTAATTTAGAGAAAGAGAAAGAAAATAAAAAATCAGTCAATGAAATGACTGATGAGGAATTAATGTTAGAAATAAGAAAAAGAAAAAAAGTTTGAAATTTAAACTTCAACTTCTTTAATTATTCCAGATAAAACAAAGGATTGAGGAACAAATTTCCAATTTGTTAAATTATTACTCATGACAGGTTTTGCTCCCTGATTCTCATTATAAGCTAAGGTTATATGTGGTTTTTCTTTAGAAAATTCTATTTCCTCTCCATTAACTATAACTACAATTGAAACTGCTGCGATTTTTTCATCAAAAGCATATTTTATTACTTTTACAACTACTTTTTGGCCAATTAAATCTTTATCATTAGCTTTACCTGTATTAATAGTTATGTGGTCTGCAGAATTAATCCATCCTTCCATAGATGGAAGTTTTTTAGATTTAACCATTTGTTTAATCCACTCATGTAGTTTATTTTGGCTTTTATTATCCAAAACAATTCCTGTATAACTTATGGTTGTTTTTTTTTTACTTTCTGAGACCACTTTAATTCTATTTTTAATCAAATTTCTTAATTTTTTTTCATTTTCGTTAATTTCTGTATCTTGAACTGTTGTAGATTTTATATCAAAAAGATTGGAATTGAACCATCTTTCTTTGGGTGGCTCATGATTAATTGGGGCAAAAGTTTTTCCATCATTAGCCAATCCAGATTCATAATAACCCTCATCTTTAATTAGAATTTTTCCATTAATCGAACCAGCATATTCACCAACATCAATAACTTTATAATATCTTTGATAAGTTAAAAACACAGGTTCATTATCAATAACATCTTTTTCTAAATTAGCATTCCAAGGTTTTGGTCTACTTTTTCTTCTGGTATCTCCCATATAAAAAGTCATATCATCATCTACCATGCATTTTACCATATCTCCAGGTTTAACTAAAAATTTCTTAATTTCAAATAACTGCATAAATTTTCGATATATCATGTCACCTGAATTTCCTAAAGATTTCAATTTGTCTTTAAATTTCAATAGTGTTTGATAAAATAGACCTTTGGAAAATAATTTTCTAATAGATTCAAAAAACTCAGAATAACCAGCAATTTTATTTGTTAGATTTAGTTTTTCGGGATTAAAGTTTTCAATATAATAATCATATGCTGTTTCTTCATTTTCATTTGAAAATAAAATTGTCTTCATATAATCTGTTAAAGAAATATATTTCAATTTACTCTCATTATTTTTTATCTCTTCATTAAGGACTTCTTTTGTTAATTTATTTTTATAACGTTCTTTTAGTTTTTCAACAATACGAATTGTATTTAAATCATGATAATATTTAATAATATTAACAGCTTCTTTTTTTGTTCTATCTGCACCAATGGGATAATATATTTTACCATCATCGGAACGAACTATATTTTGAGGATTTGTTATAGAAAATAATTCAAATTCTCCTGGCATATATTTAGATTCTATTGTTTCTCCTTTTTCAGTAGTTACTCTTTTTTTCTCTCCAAGTCTAAATTTATCATTATAATATTTAACAAATTCATCCTTTTCAGATTTCATTGTTTTTTCTAATTCTTGGGAATTACTCTGAGAAAAAAGAAGTCTTAAAAAAGTAATTTCTTTACCTTTTTCATCAGATTTTATAGAGTTTTTAATAGCTTCTTTATTCTGATTGATAAAATCCCTTCTTTCTTTTTGTGTCATAATTAAAAGATTATCGGGAATTTCAAATCTATCAATTTTCTTTTTTATTTGTCCGTTTTCATCACGAATATCATTCCCATTACCGTCCTTTAAATTAACTTCTCTTTCTGAAAAATATTTTCCTGTCTCCAAATCTTTTTGAGCACGAGCATGTTGTGGAAGTTTTGGTTTTTCCATTTCTCTTAAAAAGTCTATTGCTCCTTTTGCACCACCAAGGTTTGCAGATAATATAACATTTGAGTATTTGGTTATTATGTTTTTAATAAGTTCTCTGTTATTTGTAATTGAAACTTTTTTAAACCATTCGAAAAATCCGTTTTTATTATTATAAATATAGTTGCTCAAATCCAATTTATTAACTATGGAATTTAATTTTTCGGTTGTAATAACTCCAGTTAAATCTGGCAAAATAATTTCTACTAAATTTGGATTTTTCTTTACGTAACTATCTAAATCAATTTTATTTAAAATATCTTTTGCCTCTTGCCCGTACCTTTCTATGTAACGACTTAAATTCATTAAGAATCCTTCCGGGTCTTTTTGTGCAAATTCTTGAATGTTGAAATTCATTATATCTTCCATGTTAGGAAAAATAGATTCTATGATTTCAAGATTTGCTTCTATTAAATCTGGTCTGTGTTGCGCCAGTTTTTTAAACAAGTCAGGTTTTTCTTGTGATAAATGATATAAAAAACCAATACCACCTCCGTGCAAAGAATCATATGGGTCTAATGTAATTTTACCATAATAATCTCCAAAGTATTTTATGTTCTTTGCTTCTGGAGCAAAACTAAGAAATTCTATTAGTTGAACATCTAAATCTCTATATCCAACAAATTCTTGTGAACCAGGCTGAACATTACCAACTTGTTTAACCTCACCAATAGACATCTTGGTTTTCAAAATACCCATACCAATCAAAGTTGTAATGGGAGATAACTGTCCCTTTGGAGGACCAAGTAATTGATAATTTATATAATTACCATTGGCAAAAGTAGTAGACTGACATTGAATACCCCAAGACCTTCCTGCATGACAAGCTTTCGCCATCCATTTATCATTTAAAACTTTAACCCAAAATCTTCCAGAGCCATCAGTTGATGTCCACACCCTCTCTACGTTTCCATTTAATTCATCAGGAATTTCTGGAGCAATTTTTTTACCTTTTCTTTGAAAATAAATTGCTTTTTGCAAAGGGGTTAATTCTTTTTTTTGCTCCTCATCGTCTTCTCCACCTTCCGGATTTTCTTTTGGTTGTTCGACTTTGTGTTTTTCCTTTTCAGCCATTTTGTCAAGTTTCTCTTTTGCAAAATCAGAACCTTGATTTAAATCCATTTTTGGTATATTAGCAACATTACCTGTTTTCTTAACATATTCAACAACAGATTTAATTCTGTTTAATTTTTCCGTGTTGATGTTTTCCGGGCCAATCTCAACAACAACTTTAACTATCCAAGGAGCAATAGGATTGTTATTTACTTTTTCATCGGTATCAAAAGATTTTTTTAAAATATTTTCTACATAATTTAAAATACGAGGGTCTGTTTTGGACATACCTTTCGTACCATTTGTAAAATGCGTTTTCCAATCTTTCATTTCTAAAAGATTGAAACTGATATTATTATTTATTTTTGAGATGTTCATATATCTGATACAGAATATGTTCTATATAGATATAAATAGTTTAAAAATACATGTTTTACTTTATATTTAAGATGAAAATTGTATTTTTGTTAGAAACTATAATTTTGATGGATTCATTTAAAAACAAATTAGATATAAAAAGATTTAACAGTACAAATGGTTTATGGAACAACATGAAGCTTAACAGCCCTTGGAGTGTGGGATATGTAACAAGCTTAATTCAATCTAAAACTTTTCAAAACAAGGAAGAATGGGAACAGTTTTATTATGATTCCGGAGAATTGAGAAAACAAAAAATTAGTATTTTAGATAAAGATTTAAAAAGCAAGCTAAATAATGAATTGTTTTATGACAATCAAAAAGAGATTAGTAAACTAAATTGAGATATTAAAAATTTAAATCTCCAAAACGGGAGAACAAAACAAGAAATTACAGACAAAGGGAAAAAACTTTATTTAGCCGCTTTAGAAAAAGGAATAGAAATAACCGAAGAAGAATGTATAGAAGCTGTTCGCTATCGAGTTGTCTGTGAAACTTGGAATGGAATTATTATAACAGAAACCAAAGTAAAAAATTTACTAAAAGAAAAATTTACAAAATATGAATTTATTAAAACGAATGGGAAATTTGATTATGATTTTGGAATAGATTTTGAAATTTATGATAAGGAAAAAAATTTATTATGTGGCTTGCAAATAAAACCGACATCATATCACAGAAGTAATGCATCTTATATTATCAAAGCAAAAAAAACAAATAAAGTAAAAAACGAAAATTATATTAAAGAATATAATGTGCCTGTTTTTACTATATTCTTTGAAAAAAATAATATCACAAACATGGAAATATTCAAAGAATTAGAAAAGATTTTAATTTAATTTCTCATTGTATTTTCTCCATGATTTCCTCCAAATTGGATAGACTAAAAAAACTATCACTCCAACAATGGCTGACCAGGCACCAAGAAAAGCAAAGTATATAAACCATAATACTTCTTTAAGATAAAAATATTTTTCTAATTTTGGATAACATTCAACTTCGATTTTTTCGTTCTGTTGTTTTTTATTATACTGTGATTCCGCCAATCTATCAGCTACTGTTATGTATAAGAAAGTAATATAAACAGCAAAAACACCAATAAATTCAATTAATCCTTTGTTTGAAATCAAAGCCGTTGAAATTAAAATAACAAAAACAACAGCGGCTTCAAATTGCCATGTTTGTTTTATTATTTTTATTTCTTTAAGGTATTTTATAAAAAGTATTAAATATTTCATTTGTTGAATCGTTTATAAGCCATTTCGCTTATTTCAATCATCTCTGGCATACCAATATATTCTGAAAGATTATGAGAGTTACAATAGCTCATATTGGAACGTAAATAATCAGTGAAATTTTCAGTCCATTTTTCCAGAGTATAATCAACCTGTCTTATTCTGGTTACACCTTCCGAAGTAGTTAAGTCTGATTTTCCCCATTTTTTTTGAACTTCCTTAGTTGACATACCACGGAATTTTTTTGTTAATTTATATTTGTTTTTAAAAAACCATCTGGCAAGATTACCGTATTGATTAATTTTAAAATTCATAAAATATGTATCTCCACAAGATTCTAAAGCACGATTAAAAACAGAGCCCATCATAACATAATCTGCTCCTAAAGCCAAAGCTTTTAAAACATCAGAATAAGTATTAATGCCACCATCAGCAATTATTTTAGTTGGATTAGCTGACCCATGATTAATAAAATCAGATTTTAATTTAAAACATTCCCTGATTAAAGAAGCTGAAGGATATCCTACACCGGTTTGTTGTGTCGTTAGGCACCCATTTCCATTTCCAATTCCAACACGAACAAAATCAACATTTAAATTACACATTACTTTATAAGTATGCGGATTAGCAATATTGCCCACCATCAAAACTAATCGGTCTTTATATAAGCCTTTAACTTTAAGAATTAAATCATGTAAATGTTTCATATGTCCATTTGCCACATCAACACATTTATAAATCTTATTTGTTGAAAAATTTAATATTTCTGTATTGTTTGCCATTTCTTCAAATTCACCAAGCGAAATTGATTCAAACTGTAAAATTCCATTATTAGAAATTTGAGATGGTTTTTCTCCTCTTGGATAACATATGTTAATGTGACTTTTTATAAAATATTTATCATTTTTATTATCCACCACTGTGTCCATAGGAGCAGTGATTATTGGAAGATGATAACCATTATTATGTTTATAATAGGGAAAAATATCCTTTCTACTTTTTATATTTGAGTATAAAGATGGCAATATTAAAAAATCATTATAATCTTTTTTAATTTGAGTGTTCATAGTTATTTTTTTAAATTCATTAACTTCATTAATTCTTGAAAGTTTTGATTTTCATCTTTTTGAGAAATTATAAACAATCCAAACTCAGTAATCATGTCCAGATATTTATCTACAGGTGGTTTATTACCTTTACCAGATATTTGTCCAGTTCTTAAAATTCCATCTCCTTGAAAAATCATTTCAATAGTAACATGTGGAAGATTATTTTCATCTCTTAAAGACAAAACTTGTATTTGCTTTTTTTTCAATCTTGATGAATAAAATGAATTAGAACCAATACAATGTCCCATATAATCACCTTCATATTTTAATTCGGAAGCTGTTAGTAAATAAAAAAAATGATTACCCTCTACTGTTTTATAAATAATACGTTTTTCATCAAGGTGTAATCTTTTAGCGAATTCTTTACTACTATTTTTTTCCAAATTTTCATGCCAAATATCACTTTGTTTTTTAGCTTCATTAAAATTAAGTTTAGAAATATTTGGTCTGGTTGCATGAGCCCAATCCATTATTTTATTTAATTCATTATAATTAAAATCTTTATTCTTAAAAACTTCACGAGCAATCCAAATTGCATATTTATCAGTTCCGTTTTGAGAACAATAATCCATTACCTCATCTGCAATAACAGATGGAATATTCATTTTTTCAACTATATATTCTCTTTTTTTACTCAATTCTTTTTATAGTTTTAATTAATTATAATGTTTACTTTTATTGTTCCGCCCTCAAATTGTTCATAGTCATATCTTCCGCTATATAATTTAGGGTTACCCTCTTTATTTTTTATAATAAAGACTTTTTTAGTTGTATATTGTCTGAATTTGGCATGAAACGTAAATGTTTTTTCTTCTTCATTTAGTTGAAAATTAAAAACAGTATAACATTTTAAAGCAACCCTTAATTTGTGTTGGAGGTCACTTTTAAGTCGTTTCTTAAAACGTTTTATATCAACCGTGTAATCATATTGAATCATAAACGTTTTTGTTATTTGTGTTTTTTCTTATTACTTGGTCTTCCTCTTTTTTTAGGTTTGTTTTTACTGCCTTTTGGTCTACCACCTTTATTTTTGGAAACATTAGTAGATTCTGTTTTTATATCTGCTTTTTGGTCATCAATTTCATCAATAGCTCCTGTTGAATCTTGTTCATCATTTTCAAAATTAAAATCATCTTCAGCTTCATCAAGAGAAAATTCACTTTCATCTTCTTTAACCGGTGATTTTCCAATTTCCGGCAATTCTATTTCAACATCATCATCCTCATCAACCTCTAAGATAATAGTTGTTTTTTTAGTTTCGATATGTGTTAATTTTACCACATCCTCATGAGATATTAAACCATAAGGTTTATAATATTCACCATTTTTTGGTTTGTCATCCTCAAAAACTTCTATTTTTCCTTTTCTTTTTAAAATAACAATTTGTTTATTATCTATTGACCCTGGTTCTCCAAAAATAATTTGACCAGGTTTTAAATCAGCTATTATCATTTTGCCCTTCTTGGGGGTAAAAGCTATTCTAATTTCTTTGTTTCCTATGTTTTTGAGTTTCATATAAATTAATTTATTACAACAAATATAATTATAATTTCTAATTATCAAAATGTTTAAACAATTTTTAAAAAAAAATTATAATTTATTGAGAAAAGCTTTTGCATTTTCAATAGTTATTTTAGCCCCAAGCTCTTTTCCTGGTTTCATATCGGGAAAATCTTTAGCACTAAATGGAGGAATAAAATCAACAAAAAAACTAATAATTTGGTTATTCAAAGACATTAGTTCTGCCCAAGTTTTAATTATTTGAGAATTTAAAATTTTTTTTTGAAACAATATATCCCTGGTGACAATCATTTGTTCTAACCATTTACCATCCGTAAATGGGTCAAACACAACTTTATCAAATTCTTTGAATTTATCCAATAGCATTTTTAAAAATAATATGCTTTTAATTTCATCAGAAGTACATTTAAACCCTAATAAACTTTGTTTTATATTTTGTGGATTATTATTCCAAAGCAATTTAGCTAAAACCAATACCGGTTCTCTTAATTCTTTAACATGTCGTAAATCAATATTGATATTATTACCAAAAGTTCTTGGACCCAATCCTAATGATAAAAATTGTTCAACAAATTCTTCTGGCTTTGGTGTTGATTCCAAGGCTTTATAGAACTCATCACGAATACGTTCATTTGAAACTCCTGGTAGATGTTTAAAATGAATAATTGCATCAATTGTCTCTTTATCAAGAGTAGAACCAAAACGATGAGCAAATCTTAAAGCTCTAAGAGTTCTCAACCTATCTTCTGTAAAACGTGAAATTGCATCACCAACAGGTTTAATTTTTTTATTTTTTAAATCTTCTACACCGCCAACTAAATCGATTACTTTTTGATTTTGTATGTCATAATACAAAGCATTTATGGTTAAGTCTCTTCTCTCAGAATCATCTATTATATCACCATAAACAACTTCATCTGGTCTTCTTCCATCTGAATTTTCAGAATATTTATCTGCTCTAAATGTGGCAATTTCATAAGAATCATTGTTAATTACAGCAGTAAGAATTCCAAAGTTTTTTCCTGAAGGAAAATTTGAAATTTTTTCTGAATCCAAAATTTGTTTTACTTCATCTGGTAAAGCATCAGTGACAACATCAAAATCTTTTGGTTCTCTTTTTAAGAGAGCATCTCTTACTGCTCCGCCAACAATGTATAATTTTTTATTATTTTTTAAAAAAGCATGAAGTAATATCATTATATTATCAGGAACATGCATTTTAAAATCATATTCAGCTTCAAGCAGAATACCCGCAAGTTCTTTGTTTCTTTTTGTATTTTTAAGAGCCATAAAATGATGTAATTTTTTATAAATATAAAACGAAAATTAGATAAAAAAGTTCCAAAAAACGAAACCCGGAAGTTTGAATTTCTTCAGGGACAACCGGGAATAAGATTTTTAAATTTTTGAAAAATTCGTTTTTATTTTGAATTAGGATTTTTAACGTAAACCTTTGAGTTTAAATCTAATATGTAATGTTTTCCTTCATTCAAAAAATCATTTTTAAAGAATTTATAAGTTAATCCGAATTTAGAATCTGGTTTTTCAACTTCAATAGTTTCTTCTGAATTAACATTCTCATTTAAAATTTTGGTGTTTTTAGTATCTTCGAACATATCATCATAAGAAACATTTTCTTTTAAAGCACGTTTGAAAACAAATGTTTTTTCTGGGTCTTTTTGTTCTTGAAGCGAGTCAAAAAATTCATTCATTTCTTCTGCCTCTTTAATACTTTCTCTTGATTTAAAATTTGCTAATTTACTCCAACGTTCTTTTTCGTATTGGTCAGTTGTTTTTTCGGTAATTAAATAACGTTTGTTAATTCCTTTTTCATTATTTTCTGATAATGAAAAAAATTTCTTTTTAGTTAAATCAGGTTTTTTACTTTCTGCATAACCCATTTTCTTCAAATCACCTTGGGAAGCATTGTGCATTCCTGAAATATAATTTTTCTCCATACCTTTTGGTACATAACCAGAACCTGGATTTAAATCTACTTCAGTCCAAAATCCATCATTATCAGTTTTTGGAGCATTTGTTTGATTTGTGTTTTTATAATCACCTTTTTCAGAACCAACATTTTTTGTGTTTGTTTTTGGCGTTTCTGATTTTGGTTTTTTTTCAGTTTTCTCAGAGTTTTCTGATTTTGTATTTTCTTCTTCTTCGTTCTGTGGAACAACTTTATATTCCCTTGTAACTACTGGTTTCTTTTTTCTATTTTGAGCATATGGAGTTTTCTTCCATGCTTGTTTAGTATTGTAACCACCAGCACCAGATTGTGCACCATCTTTATATCCACCAGGAGAATCTGTAATAGATGGGCCTGCTGTTGTAATTTCATTCATAGAAAAGTCAGCTCCTGCAACAGCAGGTTTGTTTTGAGTAATAATGTCCAAGATTTCTTCTGGGCTACCTTCGAATCCGGAACTCTTTCCTTCCTCAGAAGTATTATCAACAGGATAGTTTTCAATCCATAAATTACCATTTTCTATTGTCCAAATTTTATAAGGTTGACCAGAAATAGTTACCATTGCACATGGTCCTTGGTATTTATCAAAACCACGTATATCTTTAAGTTTTAAAACACCCATTGATTCATTTTGAATGCTCAATAATATATCCTTCATATTATTTTTCCAATCAGTTAACTCTTCATCACTCTCATCCCACTCACCAGTTTCATTTAAAGCAGCATCGTCAAAAAATAGTTTTTTATCACTATCAATTGGAGGGTTTGTATCTTTTAAATCAAGAGTATTTAAATCTTTTATTTTATCGGAATTTTGTTCTAAGTTATAATTTTCCAAGCCAAAATCAGCTTCATATAGTTCTTTAATAGTTAGTTTTTTCATTTGTGTAATGTTTTCAACAACAGAAGAAGTGCTTTTATCTGTTTTATCAGCAACTCCAAGTTTAGTGTTGGTTATATAAGCAAATTCTTTTTCGGCAAAAGATTTTAATTTAGATTTTAATTCATTTTTTAATTCAGTAATATTACCGCCATCTAAAGAAAATTTTTCGTTAACAGTATAAGATTTTTTGTTTTTATCTACTCCTCTAAAAAAACCCTGTTCAGTTGTTTTATATATAAATTCAACAACATTATCTTTATATGCCATTTCAATTTCACTTGTAATGAACTTGCCTTCAAAAATTATTTTTTTAGTTAAGAAGTTTTTAGTTTTACCAGCTACGAGAACTATGTATTGGTC
>JACCDN010987605.1_pt1 | contig 14213 bp, 16 predicted proteins | sample 7441691 | NCBI WGS metagenome assembly JACCDN01 (sample SAMN15323439, study PRJNA562643) | freshwater metagenome | isolation source: river surface water | place: USA:Blue River Watershed | collected 2017-08-16
CTGCTAGAAGAATAGTCGTCAGCGAATGCTTGAGTCATGCTGAGGCAAACTACACCCAAAAGCGGTAAGAGTTTTTTAAGGTTGGTTTCCATTTTTCCCTTTTTCTCCCTTTATAGGTTAGCTTTTGCAAGCGTATTTTTTGGTTTAAGTTTTTAGCTTAATAGTAAATCAAGCTTAGAGGTCAAAAAAAATACTGTCAACTCTTTTGCAGTATTTTTCTTAAACACAATCGAGAGTAATTAATGAAAAGCCTTGTGTAGTCAACAAAAGAAGACGACTTAAAAAAACATAAGTTTATACTAAAGTATCACTTTAGTGTCTCGAGTTTGGACATTCCAGGATCTCTTACATAAATGTAAATTAAACACAAAGACGCAAAGAAACAGAAGGAGGTTCTTTTATTCTCTCTAGGCAAGATAGGGGACAAGTTGGGTTAATAGAAAAACAGGATATGTAGGATAGCCTGCGGCAGAGGATATGTAGGATAAAATATCTAAAATAACTCATCCTGTATATCCTATCACCGTCAGGTGATCCTGCACATCCTGTTCCCATTTTGATTGTAGGAATCATCAGTTGGAAGAGTAAGTGTAGTGTATAGTCTTTTAAAAAGCGCCGTGGAGAGTAAAAGTTAGGCCTTGTAAAGAGTAATTACTTCCATCACAAAGTTTGTTGAGAAGAGCCATTTGATTGTGAGAAAGCCACACTTGGCCTTCCCAGGCAAGTTCTACTAGAGAGGCCCATTTATAAGTTGCCGAGTGAAATGTTTCAAAACGCAAGCCTAGAGAAAGTTCAAGCATGGGAGAAAAATTCCAGACAGAGTTGTTGCCGTTGAATTCAGTTTCTCTAATTGGACCATCTAAAGCTGGAACGTAAAAAAGGGTAGAGTTTTTCGTTTTGTAATTTCCAAAGGCAAGAGATGAGCCTCCGTTGAAAAATAAAGACCACTCACTGTTATCACAGCGGCCACAAATAAAAGAGGAGTTACAGCCTAGATAAGGGCCAATCGCCCACCATTTTTGTTGATTGGCTTCCGTGATGAGAGAAGGAAAAGAAGAATCATTATGATTTGTGTATTTTATATCGAGTGTCTGCTTTTCAAGCGCTCCCATAAGTCCTAAAAAGGGCTTTGTAGCAAGAGTTCTCCCTAAATAAAAGGCTCTTCCAAGTTTAATATCTATCCTATTAAAAGAATCGTCCCACTTCCCGCTTGTTTGATCAATTATCGCAGGGATCACAGTGCCGACAATCCATGTTGGAAAACTTGAGTTTGAGGTGGAGGAAGAGGAAAAGCCGTTTTTTTCATTGCGAAACCAGGTATAACCTACCCCTAAATCCCAGTTGTCGTGTCCTACAAAAGTGCCAAGACCTATTTTAAAGCCTGAGCGCAATTTAAAATTAGGATAAAAAGCTTTTCCAGGGTTGAAGGCGCTCGGACTGATATTTCCAACAGATAAGGCCATGCCTTCTTGTCTCGCAGTCCAAAGAGTGTAAGAGGCGCTTGCATAAAAATCGGGTCCATCGCAGGCTGCATTAATTGCAGGGGGAACCCCTAGGGGCACTCGCATCAAGTAACAACTGTCAATTTCTGGCGTAACAATCGATGTTTCTACCGATCGTTTAGCTTCAAGTAAGCCCAGGTGTAGGGCGAGTAAAGTAACAATATAAGAAGCCTTATGTTTCACTTAAAATGTCACCTGTGCTTTGAGGGTTAATCCTTGCATGGAGTAATTATTCATGCTTTGCTTATTCATAAGGGCCATCTGGTTGTGGTTAAACCACACCTGTATTTCCCAGGCTGCTTGTATAAGAAAAGAGCTGTTATCACAACAAGGTGACCAGAAGTTTTGCCAGCGCATTCCAAGTGTTAATTCTGCCATTGGATCAATACTGGAAAGAGAATTACTTACATTTGCTAAGAAAAGATTGGGAAGAGTAGAGGAGAGGTTATGTGTTTTATAATGAGCCCAGGTAAGTGCAAAGCCGCCATCAAGAAAGAATGAAAATTCATTATTTATTCCAGCATTACAGATATAAGATGTGTTAAATCCGGTGTAAGGACCAACTGCCCACCACTGTTGGGTGTTGTTTTCTGTAATGGTAAGGGAGGGGAAAGTAGAATTGCTATATTCCACATCAAATGACTGTCTTTCAAAAGCTCCTACAAGTCCTAAAAAAGGCCGTAGCGATAGATAGCGTCCAAGATAAAAACCTTTGCCTAGATCTAGATCGATTCTATTAAACCAATTATTCCAGTTCGCACTAGCTGTATCCATAATCGGATCTAATGATGCAGGAAATAGTGTTGGCGACAAGGTTCCTGAAGCACTCACAGAGGTGAATCTATTGTGTTTATTCCAAAACCAGGTGTATTCAGCCCCTATATCCCAGCCGTCATAATCTAAAAGAAGGTTTGCCCCTGCTTTGAACCCCGAACGTAATTGCCATTCGGGATAAAATACACTTCCTGAACTTGCTGTGCTTGAGAGAACTGAGGGGATATACACATTAGAGAGGGAAACTGCAAGGCCATCTTCTCGAGCAGTCCATAGAGTGTAGGCAACATTGATTGCAAATGTGGTTCCCACCTCTGGCATAGTAAGAGAGAGGGGAAGAAGTGTTGGGATACTTGAAAAAGGCTCGCACTCCTCTGATGCGTTCAGAAGAGAGACACTCATTAAAGCTAGTAGACAGTATCTTCTCATTTAAAATCCAACCTCTGCTTTAAGTGTCAGCCCTTGCATCGAGTAGTTGTTATTCGTATTCATGGTATTCCATAAAGCCATCCGATTATGACCAAACCATGTCTGAATTTCCCAGCCTAATTGAATAAGAAACTCCCACGGGGGGTAGCCAGGGAAGAAAGCTTCAAACCGAACACCAAGTGTTGTCTCTAACATAGCGTCCATGTTCCAAAATGTCCCTTTTCCACTGAAATAGAGTGCATCAGTGTAGGCCATACTTTTTGTAATATAGCGGCCCCAAGGAAGACTAAGTCCGCTATCGACAAAGAAAGACCATTTAAACTCCTCGTCATAGACAAAGAGAAACGCGCTTTTGTATCCTAGATAAGGGCCAATACCCCACCATTTTTGGGTGTTTTGGGCGTTAAATAACCTATCATCGGGAAGATTACTTGCAGTGCGATAAAGAACAGAACAGCTTTGCTTCTCCCAGGCACCTAGAAATCCAAAGAATGGCTTGCAAGAGAAGCGGCGCCCTAAATAACAGTCTCTACCTAAGGTGAGATCGACTCTGTTGAACTTATTGTTCCAGGAAATACCTGCTTGTGCGAATGAATCCGTGAGGTTAGAAGGGAAAAAAGTGGGAAATACAAGATCTGGCGTTACAGCAGACATTGCAAAATTATTGTCTTCGTTTTGAAACCAGGTGTATTCAACTCCTAAATCCCAGCAGTCTTTATCAAGATAAGTGCTTGCACCGATTTTAAATCCAGGTCTTGCATTCCAATTCGGATAAGTCACATTGCCTTGTGGTAAATCAGCTTGTGGTGAGGTGCTCACGCAAGATAAAGCTGTTGCAAGTCCACCTTCTCTGGCTGTCCAAAAAGTGTAAGAGGCATTTACAAAGATATCTGGCTCTTCGGGAAAGCAGTGAACCCCTACAGGAAGACCAATTTCTATTTTATCTCCATAGAGAGAGGCTATACTGAAGAGTAAAGGGAGAAAAATTAGAATACAAGGCCTCCTGTTATGCTCAAGCCGCTTGTGCTGTAGTTAGATTGGGTAAGTGGGGGAGGAAGAGGGGTAAACGCTGTGTTATAATCGAAAAGTTGTAAGTGATTCGGCCAAATTTCTCCGGACCATGCAATTTGTAAGAAAAAATAGGGTAAAGATAGGCGTATTCCCAAGACAAAATCAAACATGGTGCTGATCGCTGGCGATGAGTTTTTGGCATGAATATTGGCATCACTTGTTACTATACCACCTTCTATCGTAGTTTCCTGAAGATTTTTATAGGTTTTAGTTTTCGAGGGGAGGATAGCCATACCGCTTAATAAGACAAAGGAGAGATAATTTATGTAAGGGAGAGGGAGGACAAGTTCCATTCCAGAGTAAGGTCCGACAGCCCACCATTTTTGTGTGGTTTCTTCAAGACTTGTGGTTGTGACAGGGTCGACAAATGCGGTTGAGTCCACATTGAACCATTGCGTTTCAAAGGCGTAAGTTAAGGCGAAGAAAGCAATGGTTGAAAGGCATCCTTTTTGACTTCTGAAAACACCTCCTCGTCCTTCACTATTTGCCCCTTCCACCCTTCCAGGGGTGCAATCTTTAGAGAAAAGAAGGGTAAATCGATTAAAGAAATTGTTCCATTGCCATGCAAAATCTTCAAAAGTGGTGTTTTTGACATTCTGAAAGTTGTTCCCCTTATTATATAAGAGGAAATAGTCAAAATTGACATTCCATGCCGATGGTGTGACAAGGCCGAGTGTAACGTCGTAGGCAGATCTCCACCCCGGCTTAAACATCTCAGCATTCACATCGACTCCTGATACTCCAGGTGTTGATGTTTCAACGAAAACAAGACCAAGTCCTTGTTGCGTAAGTTGCAAATATTGGTAATTGAAACCGGTTAAAAATCCGTAACAATAGGCAGGGGGAGAAAAATTTGTGGGGGGAGGCTTTCGGTTTTCTTTACTTGAAAGCTCTTCTGATCGACCGTTTGCAGATTTAGGAAAGATAGCAATCTTTGGACAGTCAAAGTTAAGCCCGACATTCGATGTGTCTAAACTCTCTGTTGTAGCAATCAAGGTATGCATTGAACCCACCAATAGCACGGCTGTTATTTTGCGATAAAGAGGAATCAAAGAGATTACAAAAGCCATATCTTTTACTGATATGGCTATAAATATATCTTTTTGAGAAGGGGGTCAAGAATTTAAAAAGAAAACCCGACCGTAATCCCTATCCCTTGCACACTAAAGTTAGAGGGGGTTGGGAAAGAAGCTTCTGGCACGATGGTAGGAACGACAGGTTCAGTATCAAATACGTAGTTGAAGAGAAGTAAGTGATTAGGCCACATTTGCCCTCTCCAGTCGACTTGGAAAAAGAGCGGTTTTCCTGGGCTTAAGTTTGTTTGGTAGCGAAGGCTTACGATAAAATCAAACATAGAGCGCACGCTCCAATAAGAGTCGGAAACCTCAGCTTCGAATGTGGGTATTGGTATTAAGGTAGAGTCCATATCCGGAGTGCGGGTGACATTTCTAGAAGCGCTCCAGTGGTTAAGATCGATAGAGGCACCACCGCGAAATAAGAAAAGGAAACTGTCTACAAAAAAGAAGACAAACTCTCCACCTAAATAAGGACCGAAAGCCCACCAACTTTGTTTACTACTCCAATAGTCTTGCTGTGGAACATCTTCTACAGGTTGAATGTAATTAGACTTGAACGTTTGGCTATCGAATGCAGCGACTAAGCCGATAAAGGGGTAAAAAGGGAAACAGCGGCCCATATTGCATGATTTAGACAGGGTGAGATCGATTCTATTAAAAAAGCTGTTCCATAAGAAAGAGATGTCAGTATAAGGAGGCGCGGGAGAAGAGATCGTTTGGGTGTTATTGTCTTTGTTGTAGATCATCGTGTAGCCAAGATCTATAGACCAACCAGGTTCTGTAACCCCGCCGATGTTAAGGCCAAGAGCCGATCTCCAAGGTGATTTGGGATTTACAACATTTGTAGAAGTGGTTTGAAAATCTTCGTTAGTCGATGTTGAAAAAGCAAATGCTAAGCCTTCTTGCATAAGTTGTAAATATTCATAAGTGGCCGATGCATAAAAAGTTGATGCAGGTTCTGGAAGGCCGCTTGGAGGTTTATCCAAGTTTGAGCTCGAAGACGATTTGCCTCTTTCGTTATCTCCATTATAGCTATTCATACGGTCACTTGAAGAGGAAGATCCGAAATAGTCTTGATTGCCCCTATCGCTAGATCTATTTCCGCCTCCTTCTTTCGGAAGAGTTTTTTCTTTTGGACAGTAAGGGACAATGGTAGAGGCGTAGTAAGTTTCTTCAGAAAAAAGACACGTAGAAGATAGAAGAGCTAAAAGAGAAAATTTCTGCCATAAATCCATTTTTGAAACCCTCTCGATATAAACAAAATAGTTATACTATTTTATAAGAGGTACGGTCAAGATTTCTTTTTGTATGGTGTGGAGCCAATCGAGTGAGACTGAAGACATCTGGCGTAGTAGAAAAAACCAAGAGGCCCAAAGGAGCATGAGTCCTAGAAGTGATTTAAGCGACATGCCAAGAAAAGCGATCTGCACTTGGGGAGCCAAACGGTTGGCAATTCCTAGAAACATCTCTGCCATTAAAATGGCAATCAGAGAAGGAGCGGCCAATTGGATAGAAAGGGAGAAAATATAGCCCACCACTTCGAGAGATGTTTGCCAAAAGGAATTCTTCAAATTGAAAAAGGCAGGATTTAGGGCTGCATTGATAGGAAACACTTCAAACGATTTTTCAATCGCAGAGAAGAAAATAAAAGGTCCATCGATTGCGTAGAAGAGGGCGATAAGATAAAAATTGAGCATCACCCCGATGGGGGAAGATTGCACTTGGAGTGAGGGGTCTTGCGACATAAACATGGAAGAGCCGCGCAAATAGTCAATCAAGACACCAGATGATTGAATAGCAAAAAAGGGGACCGCTGAAAAATAGCCCATGATAAATCCGATCGCAAGCTCTTTAAAAGCATAAAAGACAAATACGTTATTGGTAATGGGGGTTTTTTGTAGACTGCTGATGACACCTGGGAAAAAGATGATAGAGAGCATTAAAGCAAAGGCCATTCGGACACTCACAGGAATCACTTTTGCTCCCAAAAAGGGGGCGAGGCCAACAATGGGAGCAAAGCGCATGACAATTAAAAGAAATGCGCGCCATAAAACAGTATAGTCTAAATTAGGCTGACTATTGAGTAAGGCAAGATATCCTGGATCCATAAAAGACTATACAACCGAGTTTAAAAGCTCCACTTGTAGAAGTTGTTAAAAATCGATTGGGTAAATTGCATGATTTGTGAGCCCAAAAAATTTCCCATTAAGAGAATGGTGAGGATAACGGCGACAAGTTTGACTGTGAAAGAGAGGGTCTGTTCTTGAATTTGTGTGGCTGCTTGAAAGATAGCAACTGTAAGTCCAAAGATCATGCTGATAATGATCGGAGGGCCTGATAAAATTAAGATCAAGAGGAGGGCTCGGTAGGCGAGTTGGTAGATTTCTGTGTTAAACATCTAGTAGACCTCTATTTATAAGTAAGCACAACCCCTTCCACGAGAAGGGTCCAGCCGTCGACCATAACAAGGAGAAGGAGTTTAAGAGGAAGGGCGATTGTAAGGGGAGAGAGCATCATCATACCCATCGCTAAGAGAATATTAGAGACCACAAGATCAACTACGAAAAAAGGGAGATAGAGGAGGACACCAATTTCAAAAGCAGCTTTTACTTCACTTGTAATATAAGCTGGAACCAAAACGATAAAATCAGTTGCCTTTAACTCTTTGCGAAAAGGGTCGGGAAATTTTTGCTTTGCTAATTGGTAAAAATAGGTCCGGTGTTTGGGGACAGTATTTTTCATGAGGAATTTACGCATAGGTTCACGCGCTTTTTCCATGACACCTACCACGTAATAGGCCGACTCTGTAGAGAGCATTCCAGCTTCTTTACTAGGCGCTTGTTCTTCAATATAGCTTCCAGCGGCATTATACATGGCAAGTCCTGTTGGGAACATGACATAGATTGCCATAAGAAGGGCAATACCATTAATTACCTGGTTTGGGGGTGAGTTTTGCACACCGAGCGCTTGTCTTAAAAGAGAGAGGACAACCACCATTTTTAAAAATGAGGTGAGAAGCATGACTGCAAACGGCATCAGTGACAAAATCGCAATTACCGTTACTTTTTGGACAAGAGCTGGCTGTTGCACATCGGTTGGAGAGGTTTGTTGCAGCATCATTTCAGCAGCATTGAGGGTAGATGTAGCTCCTCCGCACACAAGGAAAGCAAAAAGCCCTAGGAGAAAATAGATTTTTAGCCGCTGCATCTCAACGTTTTTTGGTAAAAGTTTCAAAGGCCCGTTCAAGAGCCCGGTATTGGTTTTCTAACGTAGCATTTAGAATTCCCCTCTCTGTCTCAATAATTGTGCTGCCACGCGGGATGTCAGAGCGCTCTTCAATATGGAAACTCTCTAAGTGCTCAAAGGCGTCTTTCAGCCTCTCTTTATGCTCTTCAAGAATTTCCAAATCATCTTTATTTACATAAAGTTTAACAACTTTGCAAGAGAGAACTGATTTGATAGCTTGGAGAACAATGGATACTATGGTGTCAGGATGAAGCTCTAGCTCCTCTCCAATAATCCGTTTAGTCGCCTTTAAGACAAGCGGTAAAACAGCTTTCTGCATCTCATGCCGTAAAATTTTAATCTTTTCTTCGAAAGAGAGTAAATGTTGATAGACCCGTTCTAACCCTTCTTGAAAACCAGCCTCTTGAGCCTCTGTTCGTAATTTTTCGCATTCGACAACTGTTTCTGCATGGAGCTCTTTTGCCTCTTTTTTAGCTAAATCTAACACTTGTTTTGCAGAGACGATCTGAGAAAAATCTTTCTTCCGAATGATTTTATCTTTTCCCGTATGGATAGATCCTTTTTTTAAGAGCGTGAAAGCATACATATTATGACTCCAGTGTTTTCCATGCGGTAAGAATTTGTTCTGAAAGAAGATCTACAGTGCGCGGATCTGCCCTTGAAGAGCGAAAGGAGAGGAATTTTTTAGCTTCAGAGCGATCAAGGGAGTGTTCTATATACCATACAAGATCGGGAGAGGAATTGCCAAGGGCTATTGCAAGGCGATTCATTCCGCGCTCAAAAAGGACCTCTTCTAGTTTTGGTATATTGCCATCCCAGTTAGAGAGACCGATCGGTCCAAAAAGAGGAGGATTACGCCCACCTTGGATTCTTTGTAAGTAAGCGCACTCGTCTTGAGAGAGCATCTCCTCAATTTTTTTCAAAAGAGAGGCTTTAAGAACCTTTTTGATTTCGGGAAGAAGATCGTAAAGGGCTAAAAGTCGGATGAGCTTTTTGAGCTTTTCTAAAGGAGCTCGACCTAAAACTGCAAGAGGATCTTCTCCAATAAAGGAGAGGGGAAGGGGGGGGGCAGAGAATGTTTTATGAAAGAGATGATTTAAAAAAAACACCGAAAGAGGTTGTGAGAGGTGGTATTGTGGTTCTGTTTTGAGCGCAGATGTAAAAAGAGAGCGGTCTTTCTCTGGAAGACTCTCAAGATAGGAGCTGTACCAAGAAGGGTGAATATGATCAAAGAGTTCTTGGATGGAGAAATCTTTAATAGCTTGGTTTCTTTTAGCTTCTCTCTTCATGCTGAGTCTCTTTGTGTGCTAGAGGCGTCAAATGAAAAAACTTTTTTAAGCCCCCTTTTTGCTGTACGAGCGGATAAATTTTCCACACAAGAAATGCGATTGCAAGGGCAAAAACGAGAGCTAGAGTTAATAGGAGAAAGAAAAGAAAACGAAATTTAGCAGCCGAGTCTTTGTTCATCACCATAGACCAGATTTTCACATACTCTTTGCCGGCCTTCTCCCCAATCATGTCTAAAGAAGACGCTGTAATATCAGTGAAACGAGAGCGATCAGAGACAACGGTTACATCATTGACATCCAGGCCTTGGATACTGCCCGAAACAAGGCGTTTGATTTTGTTTTCCAAGTGGGAATTGGGATCATCGATAATACCTTGATGCTTTACAAAGACAGCAGCCGTTACCCGTTGTTTGTTCGGCTCTTCTATGTTAGCATTGGGGTCAGGGAAAGATATCTGCACCTGAGCATCAATCACACCATCGATCATCAAAATCATGTTTGCGATTTGCTGCGCAAGACCTGCTTGATAGCGGATGTTCTCTTCTTTATCCGTCGACATCAAACTCTGCTTTGCAAAAAGGGCTAAAAGAGTTGTCCCTTGTTTCCTGGGCAAACCGTTGCTATTAAGGATAGCCATTGCATCGATTGCATTTTTAGGATCTACGCTAATAGAAAAAAGTGGTGCGCTCGAATCGGACATCGCAGCACCTGGGCTCGTAGGCATAACATCTTTAGTGGCTTTAATCCCTTTACTGTCGAGGAAAACGATAATGATATTTGCCTCGCGCTCATCAACGCCTGTGACGATAGAGCGGTGCTCTTCGCAACTAACGACGAGAAGAGAGAGTAAACAGAGTATTAATTGGTACATTCTACGCATACGACAAACCAGTATATAGGATGGGCTCTATTTTCCTGTAGCACGTACTGCATTTCTTGTCATTAAAAGAACTTCTCTATGTGGGAGAGAGAGAAATATAATTTATAGAATTTTGTAAATTGCTTAGATAACGTGATAGAAATAGATAAAATTATGAGAGCTTTTTAAGTGGGAGGATTGCTCCCGCATAATCCTCCCACACCCTCCTATTTGGGCAAGATCTGACTTTGACAAATCAAATATCACTCGGGTTCGTGTGTAGAACACAACCTCGCCGCTAGAAAAGCCTCTTTGAGCTCGCGATATTTGATTTCTCTTTGCCATATCTTGCCGCGGGGTATCCCTTCCGCTTTGCTACAGGGATAAGTAACTTTAAGGATGATTACTTTTTTATTCGCTGCTAGAATAAGAAGTTAACGCACTTCGATTTTTAGCATCCGCTTCGACTATACTGTTGCCAGCCCTTCTAATCCCATCAGCAATCAAAGCTTTGCCAAGCCAGCCACCGCCAGGAATAAGGTGCATCAACGTTCCAACTAATATTTCAACACCCCCGACAACCAAATCTCCTGGAATATTTTTCTCATTCATAGAGAAAGTGTCTCCAACAGCTGCTTCTTGTGTGACTAAATCATTCAGAACATCACATAACTCTTCTTTAACCGCTTGTGAAAGGTTGCTCTTTTGGACGCAATCTACTGCATGTAATCTTGCTGTATCTATAGAATGTGTGTCGAATTGAGATATTATATAATGGAAAACTTCAGGGGTATAAACAGCTCTTTGTTCATGATTTTTTATAGAAGAAAAGCAATCTTCTTCTCTATCTACACTAAAAAGAAACGCAGAATATAGATAAATTATAATAAGACTAATCTTAGGGATTTGCTTTTTCATAACAGCCACCCAAAAAATATGGCAGCGAATACCATGAGCATTAAAAGCGCCTGAAACTTCTTTTTTCTATCTCTTAACTTCCAAGCATCTTCTATTTTTTCTGCAATATAGAGTAGTGAAGCAGCAAGCAATGGAGCAGCTATGAGCAAAATTAGTATTTTTAATCCCAAAATCTTTAATTCATATATCATTTTTCCCCCCGATTAAAGAGCAAGCCTACAATAATCCCTTGTTTTTTAAAAGACGGTATATCCAAGTGATTTCAAAAGTTGGATGTTTTAGCGAAGCGGACGCTCCAAATTTAAAGCCAAGCAAAGCTAACCTGGAGGCGAGCTCCTGTTCTAAAGAGGGTTAGTCGACGGTTTGGTAGATGAAGGGGGGGCCGTTGCCGAAGCGGCGGAGGAAGAAGTCGTAGAAACCGCGCAGGCTTGTTTCATAGGCAAGTCTGCCGAGCTTACGTTTTTTTGTGAGCCCTTTGCGGTAAAAGAGAAAGAGGAAAAGACACTGGATTTCTTTTATGAGGGCTTTTAGATGGAGAAGGATTGCTCGATAGAGGTGTTGTGTGATTAAAAGAAAGAGAAACTGTCCTTTGCTGCAGTTGCGTTGAAGGTAGAGGAGGCGGTTGCGTGTGAGGAAATACATCTGGGGAGGGCGGGGATTTTCAAAGGAGGCCGATTCTTTGTGCCATATTTTTGCGCCCGGGCAATAAAGGCAAGAGAATCCCATTTTATTTACTTGTGTACACCAGTCGATCTCTTCGTAGTAGAGGAAAAAAGACTCTTCAAAAAGACCCACTTTTCTCAAGATAGGAGAGGGGATAAAAAGAGCTGCACCAGTTAGAAAATCGAGTTTTTTGACTTCATTCCACTCTTGCTTAGAGTCTTTTCCGTCTTGAGGAACACAGCGAAATTTGCCTCGGCTTTTATCCCATATTCCACCGAAGTGTTGCAACAGTTCAGGCTCTTGGTATTGATAAAGACGGGCGCCTAAGACAGCCTCAGGGAATTCTTTAGAAGTTTTTACAAAAGCAGAGAGGCAGTGTGGATCGACAACTGTGTCATTGTTGAGCACTAACACTGCATCGTATCCTTCTTCTAGAGCAATCCGTAAACCGACATTATTGCCTCCAGCGTAGCCTAAATTTTTTTCTGTTTCCAAAAGACGAATGTGGGGCAGGTGTTTTCTTAAAAAAGCAAAAGAGTCGTTAGGAGACTTATTATCGATGACTAGGATATCAAAAGAGTTATAGTCTGATTTTTCGATAGACTCAACGCAGGCAAGAGTATCCTGCATACTTTTATAGTTGAGGATAACAACGAGGATTTTCATTTTAATTAGTCTATAGTCTTTTCCCGTACTCTGCAAGAGGTCTATTGACTAGAAGACGAAGTGATAAGCACCATCCCTAAGCGATGCTCATCAATATGGGACCTGATTTCTTGCAAAGCCAAAAGAGAAACTCCTTCTAGGCGAATCCTTTCAATTCCAAAACAAGCTAAAGAGAGCAAAAATGCGGGAGAAATTGGCAGGGAAATCAAAGCAATTAGAGGAATAGGAGTTGTGAGCTCTTTGATGATGGCAATCTCTTCAAGTGCTTCTTCTGTCAGAATTTCTGGGATAATCAATCCTAAGGCCGGGGGGAATGATTCCATCGCTGCGTGCGCAAGATAGCGATCCAGGGGAATAATCGGATAAATCAGATCTTGGTCCATGGCCTTAAGAAATTTTTATTCAATAATCCTTGCTTATAACAATTTGAAAATTTTTGTTAAATAAAGAATGTGGTATCCTAGATGGGCGAATAAGGGTCCTTAAATATGGCACATACAAAACAAGCAACCGGCTTGATGGGAAGGCTTTATAGCTACTGGCATCCTCACCTAGAGGATGAAGAGCTAAACTTCTATCGACAAGAGATCAAGGCCTCTCAAGGCAAGGCTCTTGAGCTTGCCTGTGGTGGTGGACGCCTGATTTTACCCTACTTAAGTGAAGGACTCGATGTGGAAGGGGTGGAGTCATCGCCCGAAATGGTCGCCCTTATCCAGCGTAAAGCTCAAAGGGCCGGGGTTACCCCCAAGATCTATCGTCAACATATCGACATGCTTGAAATTGATGAGAAATATAAGCTTCTCTATATTCCCCTAGGTTCTTTTCAGCTTATCAGTGAGTCGTTTAGCGTTCCAAATGCGCTCCACAAATACTACGAGCTTCTCGAAGAAGGGGGGCGCTTGATTATCCCTCTCTTTCTTCCCTGGGCTGAAAATCTCATGCTCTCCGATCAGTGGCGTATTGTAAGCGATATCAAAGTAAAGGGGCGCGATGAGCGCTATATTCAACGCGAATCCCACTTTCAAGATCCTGTAGAGCAGATTATTAGGAGCAAAATTCGCTTCGAAGTCTGGAATGGGAAAGACATCTTAGAGATGGTAGAGCGTAACTTTACACTTCGCTGGTATTCCAAGGGAGAGTTTGAGCGCCTCCTCAAAGACGCCGGTTTCTCTTCCATAGAGATGAGGCGCTCCTACAAACCAGGAGAAGTTCTCCCCTCCTTCATGCTCTTCATCGCCACCAAATAACTCATGGTAGGCATTTTTGCGTAACATGAGTTAACTCGACTTTGGACATTTCCATAGAAATTAGGTTGTCTCTTTTTATGCAACCACATCCCCGAAAGTTATCCTTCCTTTTATGCAAAGGGGCTGCTCACGCATAGCCCCTCTGCAAACCCCTTAAGCCAATTCTGGCTTCGATAAATCAAGCATCGCATCGGGCTCGCGTCTAAAAGACAGCCTCGCCTTTTGAAAAAACCCCTTCGGGCTCGCGATACTCGATTTCTCATTGCCATAATTGGCCTTGGGTTGTCCCTTTCACTTCGTTGCAGGGACAAAATAACTCTAAGGGCAATGCTTCGCTTGAAACTCCATTGGATATAGCATCCGCGGCGCTTTAAGTGCCGCGGATGAAGCGGAGAGGGCACCTTCGGTTCCCTCTCCACACCTCACCCTCCTTCCAAAAATGCGAGTGCATTTTTGGAAAAATCCCCTCAAAC
>JACCDN010328277.1_pt1 | contig 14212 bp, 11 predicted proteins | sample 7441691 | NCBI WGS metagenome assembly JACCDN01 (sample SAMN15323439, study PRJNA562643) | freshwater metagenome | isolation source: river surface water | place: USA:Blue River Watershed | collected 2017-08-16
AGCAATGAATCAACAGGTGTGGATGGATTCTCTGCAACAGTAGTGCGAATCTCTAACTGTTTATTCGCTGCAAACTCCGCTAGAACAGGTGCTGGACAGTCACTACGACGAAGTACTCCAATTTTCGAGGCATAACCTCGTTCCTTCAGGAACTTTTCGACTTCACTATACTTAAATCTAGGGTTAGCGATCACTCCTCCGCGCACCTCGCCATCTTTGTCCTCAAGCCCTAATCGAAGTATTTCTATTGGTGTTTTTTCTGCTGAGTAGAGCGCTGCGCGAACCGCCTTAAATTTACATCCTGTCAACGCTAAGTAAACATCCATATCCATTAATGGGTGAGAAAGCATCGCAATCTGGACAAAATCTTCCGATTCATTCCTCCACAAATACAACTCAGTTTCAACAAGGGCTAATAGGCATGCTTTTGTAACATTTTGATTTTCGTAAACCAACCAGTTGTATTTTCCATAGTGAATCTTGAGAATCCGTAGCAAAAAATCTTCTGGAAGTTCATTCCTCTTATCAAGAAGATCCTCGATGGAAGACCTAAACCACAGTTGCATCTCTAGAACAGTTTGAAGTTGAATGCTCTGCCAATTAAGTGCTCGATCCTTGAGCCATGCTTCACGCGGTGCAGTGCCTACCCCACCCTGGTCATCTAGCAAACGCACAGCAGTTTTTAAATCAATTAAACCCAATTCATGGCCACGCATAATTCCTGCGACTCTCAGAGTTACTGACTCGTCTTTAACTAACTCCTCAAAACGAGCTTGAGTTAACTCTTCCACCTTGATGAATCCCACCTTGTCACCAATTGTTACTGGCTTCTTTTTTGGCTTTACTCCAGACTTAAACATAGCTGCCGCTTTGGCAAGGTTCTCGCGTTCAGGTGCAGGCACAAGAGTTTGGTAATCAAAAGGAAAAGATTTCTCTCTCTTCTTTAGACTGCACAGGGCAGTTGAAACCTTTATCGAAGTATCTTCAATCAGTGGATCTAAAAGTGATAAATCATCCACATCGTAATACGCGACTGCCTCACGAACTAGGGCACTCTTGTCAATCACCAACTGTTTAATTTGCTCAGCCGTCAGATCATCTCGACTAGCAAAAGCGGCTCGAACTCTTGGTTCAGAATCCGTGAAAAGTTGATTAAAGAATTCAGGGATTAAAGTTCTACGCCGGACCATGGCCTCTTTTACGGTTGCGTCATCAAGGGAAAGAATTTGTTCAAGTAATTCGGTTTTCGTACCTTCAGATTTAGCAACCACAACTCTTTCTTCCTCCCCGCCCCTCTCAAAGATTGCCCTCTGAATCTCTAGAGTGACCGATGGGTTATTTACCAGTGCAGATATCAAGGACATTCCCCAGGATTTATCTTCCTTAGTGCTCAACAACTTGAAAATTTCCAATGGGGTTTGTGGACCTGACGCTAGGTTCTCTAAATACCTGTTGTACCCGTAGTCACTCTCTTCTGGCAGTCCAAACTCGTCAAAAATTTCTTGAATTAAATCACTAGTGGCATTTGGATTAGTCACAATTGCACCATTAATGGCGAAGGGATATTTATCTTGTCTTGCATGCTCTCGGCATCTCTTTAGGATTGCTAAATCAGATTTGGCATTTGATGCAACTGCTGCAAGTAAATCGGTTTGCGTTATCTCGGCAGCGGCAGCAAGCTGATCGCGAGTTACCAGAGGATTGCGTACTGCTACCCGCATGATCATAGGATCACCAGATGCAAGAACTGAATCAACGATGGACTTGTCGTTAATTTTCTTAACAATTGAGTTCTTCGCTTCACTGTCAGGGTAAGCAAACAACTTGCGCTGAAAGTCCAGCGGCAAGTCTGGCATCTCCGCCAACTGACGAATCTTAACGATGTCTTTACGACTTATAATCGCGTCAAATTCAGCCTCATCCATCAGTAATCTCCCAAATTCCGAGCAAAATCTAGGTGTTCATCTGCGAAAGTTTTCATCACTGGAAACTCTTCCATGAGACTTAAGTAATGTTGCTTCATTTCACCACGATATAGACCAACAGTAAAGACACGCACACCATTGGGGTCCAAGCTCAATGCTTCAATCCAGCCCAACACAAGGTACTCATCAGCGGGTACAGAAATAGAGACAATTTTGAAATCTTCCCCACGACCAGCTTCGCTCCAGGCCCATTGGTCACCAAAATTAAGGCTGCCGTCACTCTTGATCTGTCCCAAGTAAATGGGGATGTGATCTTCTAAATTACCAATCAGTGTCCCATTACTTTTGGTCCCAACTGTTCCTTCTCCAAGAATGAGTTTACTTTCGACGTGCTCCCAGTTGTATGAGAAGTAAGTCATGACACATTCAATATCACCCGATAGATTATTGAAGGCCGCAATTCGATAGTAACCATCTCCGAGGCCTGAACCAATTGTTATTAAATTTGCTTCACATTTATTGCTATAGCAATCATCTGATGACTCATGTAGCTGACAGTCAATACCTGAATTATCTCTAAGAATCTTTGATTCTGTCTCCACATCACTTTCTAGAAACAGTAGTGGGGCCTTTCCTGAAATCGCGCATACGCCCCCTTCAATGTTAAAGACAAACCGGTCATCTTCTGCGCTTGGGAGATACTCTTCTTGAACAGATAATTTTTGCCTGTCGATGTCGAAATCAACTTCATCCCCATTCTCATCTTGAAGGAATTCGACGTTCAGAAAGTCCCGAATCGACTCATCTTCTCCTCTTCCAAAATCTAGATTTGAACTCCACTCGGCCCAAAGTTCGAAGAGACCGAACTCTCTTAGGTTTACAAAGGCTGCATAAGATCGTGGATAGCTGTCTTGAATCTCTTCGAGTTCTTCTTCGCTCCCATTCACAAAAGCTTCGAGAACTTCAACCCATTCCTCTCTCTGACACCCGTTTAGTTCCAAATCATCTTGGCCATCACTATCGCCCACCGATTCCGTATTTATTTGGTTCTCTTCATTTTGCTCTAATACTTCGCTTGATCTTTCATGTCCAATTGCTGCGGCTCTTTCCCACCAAGTTCGCGCCTTGTTTAGATCACCTGTACTTGAAGAAATATTGCCCAATTGAAACATTGCATCTGGCTGATCCAAGGCTGCTGCTTCTTCATACCACTTGATCGCTTCGCTTAGGTTTCCAGATTCTTCTGCGAAAATACCAAGATTTGTCATGGCTGTTGGATCGCCGTTTTCTGCAGCTCTAATATAGAGGGAATTAGCCTCGGTCACATCGCCTTCAGCTTCTGCTATTCGGCCTAAGTTATTTAGTGGCCATAAGTTCCCATCTTGCAGCGCACTTTCGTACCATTTCTTGGCTTCAGAAATGTCTCCCGAATTATGTTCAAGTACTCCAAGGTTGTACATGGCTTGACTGTTTTCTAACTCGGCAGCACGCAAGTACCAGCTTCTAGCTTCCTGAAGATTATCTACTTCTTCTGCCATCAAACCTAGTTGCACCATTGCATTTGAATCTCCGAGTTTGGCAGAATTTAGAAAAAGATCTAAAGATTGTTCCTCTTCTCCAGATTCCAGGAGGATCAAACCTAAGTTAAACATAGCCCGACTGTTCCCAGCCTTTACTCCAGCATCAAACCATTTCCGCGCTTCTTGAGGGTCTTCAGAAATTGTTCCCAGATTGTTTAGAGCCATGCTGTAGCCATTATTTGCGGCTTTCTCATACCAATTTCTGGCTCTTTCTAAATCTCCTGCGGTGTGGGCTAATAGACCTATCGCATTCATCGCTGCCGGACTTCCAGCTGCAGCGGCTTCATGAAACCACTTCTTGGCTTCATCCACTTGCCCAGCGTCTTCGGCCAAGCGCCCCAATTGATACTTTGCGTCTTTGTCACCAGACTGCGCGAGTTTTAAGAGTTGATTCTTATTCATTTTTGACCAAACGAACCTGTGATCTCATGAATAAGTTCGTTCTCTCGAAATCATTGGAAGTACTCATAAGCCTGGTCTGATTCAACACTCAAGACAAATTTTATGCATGCGGATTAGGTTTTTCGATATAACCCTTTTTGGTCTTTTCTTTTATCAGTTTGGCGACTTCAGCTTCAGCTTCTTCTTTACTTTCGAACTCTTTTACCTTTAGCTGGCCATCGGCCCCGATCTTTCCGAATCGAACAGTTACGTTCTTACCGACCTGGGTGATCTCCCAATACTTTTCGGCACGCTCTGATTTACGCGAAGCATCCTCACCAATAAACTCAAAATATGGCACTTGTTAACCCTTTCCCTAGGGGTAAAACAGTAGACAGCAGCCCTGACAAGTTCAAGGGTGACCAATCAAGGCCTATAGATAATGTCAGTCGGCATCCCTAAGATTCCAACCATGGCTAAAACGATCAATATCACCTACAAGGGGGAATCAGCGGTATTTGGGTACAAGCCAATCGACCGCGGGATTCTCTATGGCAAACGTCGGCGGGTCCCATTTGATGCCGAAGGCAATGAGTGTGCAAAAGCATCATTGCTTGAAGACGGCTCACTTTTGATTAAAAGCGGAATGACTGCTCAAGGTTATTTCACACCTGAAAACGTGTGGGTACCACAAGGTGAACTTGAAGCGATTAATTCCGATGGTTCAATACCAGAACTTTTCCCAGCCACGATTGGTGAAGAGGTTGAAGCTACACAACTTTCCCCCGTGGAAGCGTTGAATCTGAGATTTGGTACAACTTATTCTTTAGAGCCAGAGGTGTTGTCAGAAGGAATCAAAAAGGAACTAGATTCAGGCGTTGTTTTAACTTTTCCATTTAATCCAAGAGCAGATTATGAAGTAGAGACTGGCCTTCTGGTTGGAAATGAAAATGGATACTTTGCCTTAATTGGTCAGAAGAATCAGTATGAATTCGTTGGGCTGGCTTCTGTTGTTTCAGTTGCAGAAGAGGCAAATAGCGACACTTCCGATGATCTTGATTTCGAAATGTTCTAGGAGTTAAGCGATGAAAATTCACATTTCCAATGCGACAAATCGCGACGCAACGGTTGTAGCAACTTCAATACCTGCCAAGGAAAAAACGATTCCATCAAAAGGTGGGAAGCCTGTCACATTCCAGAGATATGTCGCTGCAGGTGAGGGAAAGCTGCATGAATCCTTAGCCAAAGAGTTCGGGGATGCTTATTCGCAACAGCTAATTGAGGCTGATCCTGAAATTGACATTGAAATGGTTGGTCGCACGATTGATAGCACAAACACGGTGCTGCTGGACAAAGATGGTCAGCCATTGTTTTGTGCCCCAGAAATACTTGAGATCATTTACGGGCCAGATGGCAAAGAGGTGGAGCGGCGTACACCTGTTGAAATTGCCCCAAATATTAATGAAGAGGTTCCAGTTAAGTGGACCGGTAAGTTGATTCCTCGCGCAGACTTAGTTCGGAAGTACGCAATCAAGAGATCCATGCAGTTGCGCCATGTTGATGGTGTTACTTATGACTTCTTGTACGCAATCGCTAAGGAACTTGATGAGAAGGATTCTGTGATGCTTCTTGGTGGTGGCGATGGTGGAAAGGGTCCACTGGTGTTGCAATCCAACGGAAGTCCATATCGTGGTTTCCTTGATGGCCGTGTCCAAGGTGACACCTACGTATTGCTTATGCATCTTTCATCGATGGAGTTAAAGAAACCAGCGGCCAAAGCTGAAAAGGAGGCTGAGTAATAATGGCTAAATTAGGTAAGGCCACAATCGAAACTCAAGGCTCATTTTCTAACTCAGAGCTTATGAGTCAAATAGTTGCCTATCGAAAAGTTGTTGCATCAAATTACGTTTTGATTGCACCTTCAGATATAGAACGTAAACTCGGAATTCCTCTATTGATTTCGACAAAACTTGATGGCGAACTATGGTTTTTGCTGCACGACGGCGAGTGGACGCTAGTCTCCCCTACTGGGAGAACAATCAGCGGTGAGATTGAGATACTGAAGGCCGCAAGTGGTTTAGATAAAGCTTCTATTTTTGCTGGAGAGCTTCATGTGCTTGGCGAAGGTCGAACTCGTATCGCAGATGTTACCTCTGCCCTTTCAGGGGGCGAGAAAGCCAACACTTCAAGTTTAGCGTTTGGAATCTTTGATGTTGTCTCCTCACCTGAAGTTTCTGCAATAGGAACTCCCTACTCAGATCGATACGAAGTTATTTCAAAGATTGCCTCAAGTAAAAACTTGTTCCCCATTACAAGTGTTCCAACCGCATCCTCCAATGAAGTCGCAGAGATTTTCGATCGCGATGTTGTAGCAGCGGGCTTAGAGGGTCTTGTTGGACGTGCCCAAGATGGTCGTTCATACAAAATCAAGCCCACAAAAGAGATTGACGCAGTGATTTTAGGATTCACAGAACGACGCGATGCGGATGGTTCACTCATGGTCCGTTCATTACTTTTTGGCGTTTTAAAGGATGATGGAAGTTGGATTCCAATAACAACAAGCGGAAATGTTGGAGACATTGCTTTCCGTAAAGATCTACTACTTCAGCTTAAGCCGTTGGTTAAGCCAAGCTCTTACAGACGTATCAGCGAAAGTTCAGGCGTCATGTATCAGTTGATTCAGCCAACAGTGATTGTTGAACTGAAATGTATGGATCTTCAATTAGAGGACTTCCAGGGACGTCCGATCAAACATCCGCGAATCACATTTGGTGACAATGGTTGGCAGGCTTCAGGCTGGACAAATAGTGCTGCTGTTCACAATGCTGCCGTGATTCGATTACGTAACGATAAAACTTGCACAGTTGAAGATATTGGGTGGAACCAGATAACTCGTTTGCTACCCGTTGCTGAGCAATCAGAGGAAACCAAGCTGGGTGCAAGTGAAGTCATACGCCGCCAAGTGTGGACAAAGGAAGGTACAGGAAAGGTCGATGTCCGCAAGCTTGTACTTTGGAAAACTAATAAAGAATCTGCTGGATATCCTGCATATGTTGTCCATTGGACTGATTTCTCTGCAACTCGAAAATCTCCGCTTGATCGTGAAGTTCGATTAGCTCCAAATGAAAAGGAAGCTTTAAAGATCGCAGAAGCAATGATTGCCGATAACATTAAAAAGGGTTGGAATGAAGTAGTTAAGTGAAAAAGATCCGCGATGAATGGGTAATTTCTCCAAAAGACTTAATTGCAGAACTTGAATGTAATCACCGCCTTGCTCTCGAATGGTCCACTCTTACTGGATTAGTTGATGCTCCGGAAAATCAAGAAAGTGAAGAGCTTGAACTCTTAGCTGAGCAAGGTAAAGCACATGAAATAAAGATTGCAAACCAGCGGCGAGAAGCAGGATCATTTCTAGATATTGGCCAAGCCTCTTTCACACATGAAGCTTTAACGGCGGCATATGAAAAAACCGTGAAGGCGATGGCTGATGGTGTTGAAACCATCTATCAGGCAACCTTCTACACAGGTCAGTTCATGGGTTTTGCAGACTTTCTGATTCTTAATAAAGATTCTGAGGGAAAGCCGTTAAGGGATTCTGAGAATCGCTTTGTTTATGATCCAGTTGATGCAAAGTCGGCAAGAAGTGCCAAGCGAGCCGCCGTACTTCAGGTTGCTGCATATGCATCCATCATGAAGCAACTGCAGATGGCTACTCCCCTGCGCGTTCACTTATGGCTTGGTGGAGATGAGAAGTGGTCTGCACCAGCTTTGGATTTGATTGATCTCGCTGAATTCTTCATGAAGAGAGTCAGGGACAGAGTTGATGGCTATACAGAAGCACCATCTCCTTTGTGGGCTCCACCAAAAGAGTCCTGTGTGCGCTGCCGCTGGGCTAAGTCATGTGATTTAGGACGACATGCTGCAAAGGATTTGTCCCTGATTCAAGGCATTAGGTCCTCAACTAGAGCGCTCCTGGTTTCAAATGGAATAAAGACCTTACAAGACATGGCAAACGCCACTGATGACCAACGTCCGCGATTGCCCCGTGAGGTTTCAAAGGACACTTTTAATGGTCTACGTGAACAGGCGAAAATTCAACTCCGCGGCTTTGGTGCGGAAAAGCCAATCTTTGAAGTTAGAGATGTTGATGCCTTTGGATTGTTACCTGAAAAATCAGATGGAGATATTTGGTTTGACATGGAAGGTGACCCATTTGCCAATAGCGGTGATGGACTTGAGTACATGTTTGGATACTTAATTAAATCTGGAGATGGTTACCAATTTAATACCTTCGACGCCAGGGATACAAAAGGAGAGAAGATTGCTTTTCAAGAGTTCATCACTTACGTATTGACTCGTCGAAGCGAATTCCCTGACATGCATATATATCACTACGCGGCTTATGAAGTCAGTGCAATGCTGCGTCTTGCCCAAAAGCATGGTTTTTTGGAGTTTGAGGTAGACCGACTTGTGCGCGAAGGTGTTTTTGTTGATCTATACACAATTGTTAGAAATGCGTTTAGATTTTCAACTGAATCAATGTCGATTAAGTATATTGAAAAAATTTATTGGGACGGCAGTCGTGATAAAGAGGTTGCTAACGCAGTAGGAAGCGTAATTCAATTTGAGAAAGCGTTAGGGCTACTTGCCGATGGTGATGAAGCGGGTTTTCTAAGGATTCTTGATGAGATCAAGAGTTACAACAAGGATGATGTTGATTCGACCCGTCAGTTAGATGACTGGATTCGTGAGCAGGCTAATTTAAACGATATTGATATCGCCTCTATGCGCCCGGCTGCTCAAATCAAATGGGATGCAACAGATGAGGTTGAGCGAGAAGAACCAATTGCTTTGCAACTTCTTGAAGGAGTTCCGCAGGACAAATTAGAACGTTCCGAAGAGCAACAAGGACTAGCTCTGCTATCAGCTGCAATCTCTTTTCATCATCGAGAAGCAAGACCTGCTTGGTGGGCAATCTTTGACCGTGCATTAAAAGATATCGAAGAGATGGATGCTTTCAATGATGTTGTTGTACCGACAAAAGTAGAGGCAGGACCTTGGACAATATCGGGGCGCCAAAAGAACCACCGTAGGTACTTAACTGTTGAAGCTGATGGTGTTGATCTAACTCATATTTTGGATTATGAGCACATGCCACAATTGTTGTATGAATTTGCTCCCGAAGGATTCAAAACTATCCAAGGAAGTACGCGTGGTTTCGGTGATGGAACTATTATTGAAATTGATGGATCAACAGTTACGTTTGAGGAAATAGAGAGGAAGAGTTCTGGGACATGGGAAAACACGCCTATGGCAATCCTTCCTGGCTCCCCTATTCGAACAACTTCTATTGAAAAAGTAATACGTGAAGAGTTAGGTGGTGGAGTTCTTTATCGACGAACCAATGACCTTGCCCTATTCCCTCATTTTGCGTGGTGTGATGTCTTGCTTAAGCGACCTCCTCGTCAGATTAGTGGGTCACTGACCAATTCAAATTCTTCTGTCGAAGACATAACATTATCCCTGCTGGATAGCGATAGTAGTTATGTTGCTGTTCAGGGCCCGCCAGGAACTGGTAAAACTTATGTAGGCGCACATGTGATTGCCAACTTAGTTAAGCAGGGTTGGAAAATTGGTGTCGTTGCGCAATCACATGCAGTTGTGGAGCACTTGATGAACAGTGTTGCAAAACTTGACTCAACAATTCCAATGGCAAAGAAGGGTCAATCTGAAAAGTCTCGACCTGTCTATCATTCTGAAGATGTCGCAGCTTGGGCATCTGGAATGTTTCAGCACGGATATCTAATTGGTGGAACGGTATGGACTTTTAGCCGTCCAGATATTCGAATGCTTGGATTAGATCTGATTGTTATTGATGAGGCTGGACAATTTTCACTAGCAAATTCTTTGGCAGCAATCTCGAGCGCAAAACGGGCATTACTTCTAGGAGATCCACAACAATTGCCGCAGGTCAGTCAGGGTCAACACCCGGAGCCAGTCAATGAGTCTGTTTTGTCTCACCTGCTTGGTCAACGCAAAACGATGCCGACAGAGTTGGGATTTTTCTTAGACAAAACTTTTAGATTGCACCCAAAGATCGCAAAAGCGGTTTCAAGACTGCAGTATGAGGACAGATTGTATTCAGATGATCGGTGTACCAAGAGATCTTTGTCAGAGGTTGAACCAGGAATTCACATTGTTGATGTTGAACATGTGGGAAATACAGTCACTTCAATTGAAGAAGCCGATGAGCTTCTTGCTCGAATCCCTGTTCTGCTCTCGCGCATGTGGACTTCAGTAGATTCAAAGGGAAATCCCGAAACACCGCGCCCCCTCACACAAAAAGACATTTTAGTAGTTACCGGTTATAACGCTCAGGTGCGATATCTAAAATCTCGCTTGAGACACGCAGGTTTTGATGAGATTAAAGTTGGCACTGTAGATAAGTTCCAAGGCCAAGAAGCACCTGTTGTCTTTGTTTCGATGGTTACTTCTTCTAGTGAAGATCTACCAAGAGGTATTGAGTTTCTCTTATCTCCTAATCGCTTAAACGTTGCGATATCCAGAGCTCAATGGGCTTGCTTTGTTTTGCGTTCACCGCATCTAGCTGTCATGGAACCAACATCACCAGATGGAATGGTGATGCTCGGAAAGTTTGTAACTTTGTGTCAACCAAACTATTCGTGATTCCTAGTACCTGTGTTTCCCGCTTAGAACCCTAATTATTCTTCCTCGATACAGTCTGGACAATCCAATTCTCCACCGATTTCTTGGTCACACTCTGCACAGAAAATTCCGATGAATTCTGGGCGTCGCATATCCTCAAGACTATAGCTCCACTGAATCGCGCGCTGATCGTAATCATCAATAAACTCTAAGAGTTCATCAATTGGGAGATCCAATTCCGCGAGATTCTCAACAGATTCCAAATCAGATTCAGAAATTCTCAAGATATCTTCGTAGGCTAGGTTCAGGGAGTCAACACCATTTGGTAATAGTTCTGTAAGGCGACCTGTAATCACATCTTCCGAGATAGCAAAAGCATCTTTATTTGAAGTGCAAAACAGCCCAGATTGCATATCGGGTCTTATTTTCTTTAAGTGTGCATACAATTCTTGAATCACCCTGCACTGCCTCAGAGTGTTCTCTGAGATATATTCAGCCTTAGATATCATCGATTATCCTTTCCTGGCGATACAGACTTAAGTTTATTTGCTTTCGACAGCAAAGAAATCAACATGGACCTTCATGCCTTTATATGAGCCCGTTGGGAAGAAAACTGAATGGACCTTGCCATACTCTCCTAGAAGTTTTTCAAGATTCTCACGACCTGCTTCAACTAGCTTGTCATATCCATTAAAGCGGGTTCCTCCCTGGCGGTGATACTTGGCATAAGTAATGTTCCCAAAGCTTTCATCAAAAGTTGGTTCAATCTCGACCGTAAACATAACCGCTGTGAATATTTTCTTACAGTTTGAATCGCGTTTTGATTTTCTTAGCAAAGTCTCTTTTGACTTTCCTAAGTCTTTTTCGATATCTCTTTTGATTGATTTCTTACCTTTTTCAAGGTGCGTTGGATTAGCCGCATCATAATGAATGTATGACTTACCCTCGACAATTGCATACAGACTATGACCGTTATTGACTGTAAGGTCATGCTTTTTCCACTCTCTGCCAACGAATTCATCTCCTTGGAGTCCCAAATGCCTATTCATAAAGGTTGCTAGGTGATCCCGTAAGAAGAGTTCATTTTTTCCGGTTGCAAACAGATATGCAAGATCATCGGGATCTAAACGGAACATAGCCTTTGCCATCATCCCACAAACTGACTGTGCTGTTATTTCGAAGTCCATTTTAGTTTCTCCTTAGCTCTTTCTGGCTTGTTGATCTTCAACCTCGTGCATAGCGGACCATACTTTCATCAATGGACGCGCAAAGCCATACCCTCGGGTAGCTGCAACCTCTGACTTGAAGTTTGTGTAGGAGATATTGCTGGCCATATGCGCGACCCAGCGAGAAAAAATTTCATGACTGACCATAGTTCTATATGGATAGTCATTGGAAGGAGTAGCAATAATTTCACTTTTGGTAACTTCTACTAGTGGCTCTAGTGACTCTCTGTCGCGAGATCTGACCATGAGTTCTGTGCCAGTGCTAACTGCGCTGACAAATCCTGTATTTGTAAAGATCCACATATGTACTCTCCTTTTAATTCGTTTTGACTAGACTAATGCGGTTGATTTGTTTTTCTGTGATATCAAGTTTTGGTGCAATTTCGAAGCTAAAGGTTTCATCCACGCCGTATGCAAAGTGAAGCGCTTGTGCCATTTTGATTGCAATCTCTCGGGGTGAGAGCTGTGATTGATCAATAAACTGGGCGTAGTTTGGGAGATATTGCTCAGGGAAAAAGCGCCATCCCATAAACACCATGGCCTGTTGACTGTGTTCATTAAGTTCTGGAACTAGGAACTCGTTACTAATTGCCTCGATAAGCAAGATGTTGCCGTGCTCTTGAAGTGCTTGCACGTATGGACCGTTAATGTAATCACCACCGTACGTTTGTAGAGTGAAATGATCGGCCTTGTGCTCGATGTAACTCGTGAGAATTTCGATAATTCCGTCGAAGTAATCTGGTAGCTCTTGCACGGGCATTCCACCATTACGCCGCTTGCTGAGATGAAGAAGATGAAACAAATGTCTTACCTTCAACTTTCAGCCATTTTACGTAATCTTCATTAAAGAGCGCGATCTCGGCGCGATTCGTGCGGATCTGTTCGATCGCAGATTCTGCATCAAGACCTGTGCTCATCAAGATTAGAGCTGTCACTAGTCCTGAACGATTAAGTCCTGCCTGGCAGCGGACTAGAACACGATCCCCTGCCATCCATCGGTTGTAACCGAAATCAACAGCTTGCTTTAGGCGATCAAGATCTATGTCCTCGATTGCTGCATCAGGCACTCCGTAGCGGAACTCCTGAACCTTCCAATCTGCAGGTTGTGCGTAGGCATACATCGTCACAATTGCATCGAAGGGAAGATCGGTGCGGTTGTTGTTCTTAGCTGGAAAGTGGATGACATCCATGTCATCAGTTCCACCCATGAACAAGTTTGTTGCGATTTCATTAAATAGTGCATTTGGTTCATACGACATTGATATTTCTCCTTAGTATAAGTATTCGTCGGTGTCGATGCTTGGATCGACAGGTTGGTTGCGCACATTGCGCGAGCGGGTTTTGCGTGAGTAAGACTCAGTCATGCGCTTTGACGAGTACATAACATCTTGGTCTTCAGCAGTTTGAGCCAATACATCAATCTCATCTGCTTCTGCCTTGATGATTGCAAGTGATTCAGCGCTGCGTTCATCTGTTACGGGGATCAAAGAAGCCTCACGACGAAGGGAGGACGCTGCACCTTTAAGGCGCGTAGAGGCTTCTTTGATCTTTCCGTTCAGAAGCTCATCAACTGCCAACGACTTTGCAGTTTGAGCTTCCAAGATCAATCGTTCGGCACGAACGATTGGATCCGCGATACGACCAGCAGCTACGTCACCAGGGACGACATTGACGTTAACTGGCATAGTCACAGAGATTTCTTGGCGTTGTGCCAAATCTAGGTATTCGATAGTGATGTCAGCAATCTTGCATAGACCTAGTGAAGTAATACCTGGAACATCTAGATCGATAACAAAGCGACGGTTTTCACCGCTATATAGATCTCCTAGTTGAACAACAAAGATTTCTCCATCTTTCCAATATGGGAGACGTTGAACGATTTCAATTGCTGGCGCACCTGACATTGCACTTGTTGGAGTAATTCGCAGAACTGCGTTGACGATCGTTTTATCCAGCAAGTCATCGACTTCAGCTGCGATTGCGCCAACTGCTTCATCGATGGATCCTGCAAAGCGATGTGCTCCTCCGCCGCCTTGTGCGAGCGCTTCAAGAATTGTTTCGTCATAACCAATACCGAGTCCGATTGTTGAGGTGCTGACTTTTTCAGTTGCAGATTTTGTTGACACATCCTGGAAAAACTTTGGATCTTGTTCGCCAGCATTTGCATGACCATCAGAGATTAAAAGCAAAGTCGAACCTCCTATTGCTTGAACTCTCGTTAATTCACGAAGTCCCATGAGGTATCCAGCTGAGATATCCGTTGAACCACCAGTTTGAAGTTCACGAATTGCTTTGCGAAGTGATGGCATGTGGTGATCGGCCATAGTGCGAGTTGGAACAATTACAAGAGCTGAGTCATCAAATGCAACTAAGCCAAATGCATCTTGTGGTGCAAGGCGGTCAACTAGTTTTAGCAATGAGCCTTTTGCCGCAT
>JACCDN010652613.1_pt1 | contig 14212 bp, 13 predicted proteins | sample 7441691 | NCBI WGS metagenome assembly JACCDN01 (sample SAMN15323439, study PRJNA562643) | freshwater metagenome | isolation source: river surface water | place: USA:Blue River Watershed | collected 2017-08-16
GTCGGTATCTGGCACGAGGGCGACACGGTACTCACGGGAAGTGAGATAGCACTCATGAGCGACGACGAACTCGTTCAAAAAATAGCTACCACAACAGTGTTTGCACGCACCACACCAGAGCAGAAACTTCGTCTCGTCGAGGCCTATGGCAAGCGAGGTGAAGTCGTCGCAGTCACCGGCGACGGAGTCAACGACGCCCCTGCACTCAAACGTGCAGAGATAGGAGTAGCGATGGGTAGTGGCACCGACGTCGCACGAGGCGCAGCAGACGTGGTGATCCTCGACGACAATTTTGAAACGATCGTTGCCGCGATATTTGAAGGTCGTGGCGTACTGTACAAAATGCGCACCGTGATCACCTACCTCCTCGCAGACTCTTTCGATGAATTACTCCTCGTCGGAGGATCGATTATTGCGGGACTCATCCTCCCTATTTCGGCACTTCAGATACTCTTTGTAAAATTCTTTGCCGATATTTTTCCTGCGATGGCGTTTACCTTTGAAACCATAGACGGCAAGCGAGTCGCCCACCGTGCAAAACGAACAACCCTGTTTGATCGTGAGATAAAGATGTTTACGTTTGGTCGAGGATTTGTAGCGAGTGCACTCCTGTTTGCTATCTATCTCACTCTCTCTCGCACAACACTTGATCAAGAAATAGTGCGCACGTTTATCTTTGCTTCGTTTGCTACTTACATCCTCTTTCTCGCTTTCTCTATGCGACGCCTCGACGAGAGTTTGTGGAAATACAAAATGTTTTCAAACAAATACCTCACGCTCGGTGTAGCTCTCGGCTTTGGCACAACCATGCTCGCGATATACTGGCCATGGCTCTCCGGTCTCCTCGGCACCACAGCACTCCCCCTCCCATGGCTCATAGGTGTCTTTGCGATAGGATTCGTGAACCTGTTTATCATGGAAGGACTAAAGCGCCTCATGCGACCAAGAGGAAACCTTGCTACAAGCTAGACCAATATTTGACATTGTATATAAGTCTGGTATAGTGAGCAAAACTCAATACATGGCAAAAAAGAAAAAACAGGAGCATCCCCTGAAATCTTGGATGAGCTCGAAAGGATACAACACAGTAGACGCGCTCTATGTGGGATTGAACAAAAACAAGACGCTAAGGACAACAATTTACAAACTTTTGTCTAACAAAGAAGTTAGCACAAAGAAGCTCGAATACTTACTCAGCGGTATGACAAAAAACAATATTCTTGTGGCTGAAGAAAGTGAAAAACTCAAGGTCCGTATACTTTTATGGAAAGCCTTTCCAGCGTATCGCACAAACATGAAGGCGTTGAAAAAATTGTTTTAACGTTTTATGTTCACATCATGATAAACCCCGTTACAATGTAATTGGGTTTATTTTATTTCTTCTTCAAAACTTTTACCAGGTACTTTCCTGTCTGCGATTTTTTTTATATTCGCGACCTCTTCTGGAATGGCTCAAAAAAAGTGGAGTTAAAAATACTACCAACAAATTAGTGCACTATGTACTCTGGAGAAAGTACGCGACAACTACAAGCGTAGCAGGAATAACAATATCAGTCATGCTCGTAACAATTTTGGGAGAGACCGCGGGAAATATTTTTGAGACATAGTGAAACCAAAAACCACGATTCGACTTTCCCCATTGCAGTTTTGAAAGCATACAGCCATCCAAAAGAATATACTGCAATGCGAGTGAAACTGCCCCTAGTAGTATCAGTCTCCAATCCAACCACAAGGGACTTGAAAACGCCAAAATAATAAAGCAAACATGTACCCAAAAAATTAAACCATACTCGCTTTTCATACTACTTCATACTTATACACCAATAAGCAGTTTAAGTCCCAGCACCAAACCCATCGCTATAAAAATGTACCGGATAAATGCACTCCCTTTGAGACTTCCCAGCTTTGAACCATACCAACCACCAACGAGAGACCCAACAATCGCAGAAAGTACAGCATACAAATCAAAGTATCCTTTTGATACCAGTAAAATACACGTAAACAAAACCCAAGGAAAAACAATTGCATAGTAATGCCCGAGCGCACGCGCAAGATCATATCCGCGTGTTTGTACTGTAACTGCAGAAAAAAATACTCCATTTCCAGCTCCGAACAACGCTTCGTAAAAGCCAAGCAAGAGCATCCAAGGGTACGAAAAAGTTTTTTGAATTTTTGACGTCACTTTTTCTACAACCCCAAACTCCTTTTTGAAAAAAGAATAGACAACAAGGAAAAGTATGAGAGTTCCTATAACAATTTCCAGAACTCGCTGATCAACAGAAAGTATTGTCTTTACTCCCAGCCATACACCGAAAAGTCCTATGAGACTTCCATAGACAATAAAGCTCCAATCAATCTTTCTTTTCTTTAGATAGTTATATGAGGCAGGCAATACCCAACACGTCGAGCTTGCTTTCTGCATAACAGAGGCAAGGGGAAAAGGGATGCCAAGCATGAGATATGCTGGAATGTTTATCATCGAAGCTCCTCCACCTGAGACTGAAGAGAGGAACGTTGCTACACAAGACACAACAATGATAATTACGTACTCCATACTATTTCCTCTTCAAAACTTTCGCCAAGTACTTCCCTGTATGTGATTTTTTTGTATTCGCCACCTCCTCAGGTGTTCCCTTTGCAACCAACTCTCCACCACCAGAACCGCCTTCAGGTCCGATGTCAAAAATATAGTCCGCACATTTGATCAGGTCGAGATTGTGTTCGATGACGATCACTGAGTGTCCTTTTGAAACGAGGAGCTGGAGCACTTCGAGAAGTTTTGCAACGTCGTCGTAGTGGAGTCCTACTGTTGGCTCGTCGAGGAGGTACATCGTCTTTTCAGTATGACGTCCGTAGAGTTCACTCGAGATTTTTACACGCTGCGCTTCACCTCCCGATAGCGTCGTTGCACTCTGTCCGAGTGCTACATAGCCGAGCCCTACATCCATGAGTGTTTTGAGTCGGTCGTAAATAGCTGGAATTTCTTGAAAGAATTCCACACCTTCCTCTACGGTCATCTGGAGCACTTCATGAATATTTTTTCCTTTTCCAGTCTTGCTGTTGCCTTTGAGTTTGACGGTGAGTGTCTCTTTGTCAAAACGCTTACCTCCACAGACATCACACGTCACATACACGGTCGGTAAAAAATGCATCTCGACTGCTATCTCGCCGTTTCCTTCACATGCTTCACAGCGTCCACCCTTCACATTGAAAGAAAATCTATTTGCCTTCCATCCACGAAAACGTGCTTCGTCGGTCGCAGCAAACAAGTCACGGATATGTGTAAATGCTCCTGTATAAGTCGCGATGTTTGACCGTGGCGTACGACCGATCGGAGACTGGTCGATGAGTATCGCACGAGAGAGATACTCGCTACCGGTAAACGTCGTGGCGTTGTAGGTATGAGGAGTACGGTGCTTGCGCTCGAGGCGAGACTGCAAGTTTTTATAGAGTATCTCGTACATAAACGACGACTTACCAGAGCCCGAGACACCAGTAATCGTGATAAGACGTCCGAGCGGTATCTCGACATTGAGATTTTTGATATTGAACACTTTTCCTCCTGCGATACGTATGAAACCTTTGTCCGCGTCGCGACGTTTGTCTGGAATAGCTATAGACGCCTCACCACGGAGATACGCGAGTGTGCGAGACTTGCTCGGGTTACTCTTTGCATCGATGAGTTCGTCGAGCCAACCGCTCGCTATGACTTGCCCACCGTGCACGCCAGCTTTTGGACCGATGTCGACGATATAGTCAGAGGCAAATATCGTGTCTTCGTCATGTTCCACGACAAGTATCGTGTTGCCGAGATCACGAAGGTTTTCAAGGGTTTTGATCAATCGTTCGTTGTCACGCTGGTGGAGTCCAATAGTCGGTTCATCGAGCACATACATAGCACCCACGAGTCGTGAGCCGAGTTGTGATGCGAGACGAATACGCTGGCTCTCCCCGCCCGAGAGTGTACCTGCACGACGGTCGAGGGTGAGATAGTCGAGTCCGACGTTCAAGAGAAATTGGAGGCGCGCCTCGATCTCTTTGATGATTATTTTTGACACTTCTTTTTCTTGTTCGGAAAGTTTGAGGTCAATAAAGAAGTCTGCAACTTCTGAAATAGTCAGGCTCGTTAGATTGACGATATTGTGGCGCTTTTTTGTTTCAGCAGACGCGAGAAAAACATGGAGTGCTTCTGTACGGAGTCGGGCACCAAGACACTTCTCACACACTTCGTCACCGCCAAAATATTTTGTACCGAGACCATTACAATCCGGACATGCGCCATAGGGCGAGTTGAACGAGAAAAGACGTGGCTCCACTTCTGGAAATGAAAAGCCGTCATTTTTACATGCAAATTTTGATGAAAGGAGAAATTCATCGTCGTCACCTATTTTTACCGTCACGAGTCCGTCTGCTTCGAGCAATCCTCGTTCGAGCGCTTCGGAAAGACGAGTTCGTGCATCTGCAGGATTGTCTTTGAATTCATGTAGCGCCAACGTGTCGACGTACACATCGATAGAGTGCGCTTTGTTTTTTGATAGGTCGATACGGTCACGAAGGTTCAACACTTTGCCGTCGATACGGACTTTTGAAAATCCTTTGCCGAGCAAATCATAGAGGAGCTGGTAGTATTCACCTTTTCGTCCACGAACGACCGGTGCAAATATTTCAACAGGCATGTCGTTCCACTCGACACCCATGACAGCTTTTTTATTTTTGCTGGCTTTGGAGTGATGCGCTACTTTGTCGAGAACGAAATTGAGAATCTCTTCATTTGAAAGTTTTTTAATTTCTGTATCACAGACAGGACAGTGCGGATGACCGATACGTGCATAAAGCACACGGAGATAGTCATATATCTCAGTGATAGTCGCTACTGTCGAACGAGGGTTGTTGGAGCGGGATTTTTGATCGATAGAGATAGCCGGAGAAAGTCCTGTAATCTCATCGACATCAGGTTTCGGCATTTGGTTCAAAAACTGTCGTGCATAGGCAGAGAGAGACTCGACATAGCGACGCTGACCTTCTGCAAATATCGTATCGAAAGCGAGCGACGACTTGCCGGACCCAGACATACCAGTGATCACCACCATCTTGTTGCGAGGCATCTCTACTGAAATATTTTTCAGATTGTGGGTACGAGCACCTTTGACTATTATTTTGTCGTGAATATCTTTTTTCATGGTTTTGTATTTCTTCCTCTCCTTGTCAGGAGAGGACTGAGGTGAGGTGGAACAAATTCAAACCTGGATCCCCGATCAAGTCGGGGATGACACAATACTTACCCTAAACGCCAACCGCACCCGAGGATGCTCCTTGTGGGTGTATAGCGCTATTTGGTTACTCACAATATAGCATAGAGACCCTTGTTTGACAAAAGACTGTTTTCGTGATAATCTGGGACAAATGTATTTGATTACCCTTGCCTCTTTATGGAGTTGAGGGCAATCAAATACACGTTTTATGAAAAATTTGCTCTTTTTTTTCTTAAGCTTGAGTGCCACATGGGCATTCGCTCAGTCTCCAAACAAAAATGACAGCTCAGTTGTTTTCATTGTGGAACATGGTTCAACCATTGATAGTATGTTTCTAAATGAATTCAATGTAGAAGCACACTGCAGAGAAACTATCGACTTTGCATTTAGTAAAATTGATAGCGTTGCATTGCAAGCTGCAAGCGTTCTAGAGTTTCGGGCATCCGAATACTCCTACGCCGCAGCGATGCTTATCAATAAAGCCAACAGACTTCCAAACGGGAGTCTAGAGTTCATTGCCACTGTTAATAAGGCAAATGAATTTATAACAATGTCAAATATACTGACAAAAACAGCTGCATCGCTGAGAAAAAATGCAGAAAAGTAAAATCACAAATGTTTACACTCGCCACCTACTCCTTAGGTGGCTTTTTTTATTTCCTCGGCATCGTAACCTGTTGCTCGCCGTACACATACGCCGCGACTTGGTACTGGCTAAAGTAGAGTGTGATGTCAGTATCGGTAAATGTAAACACTAAAAAATTCTCAATTGTTGGTTCTGTGCCGGCATTGAGCATCGGGGTCAATGATCCATCGATATACGTATTCATCTCGTCAGGTGTCATACTACCCTCGAGTTCCCCTGCTTTTATGAGTTGAGGCAACAATGCTGCACGTGAAAATTCAGAAACAGTTTTTAGATAATTAGCGTCACCAGGAAACATGTCAGCAAGTGTGAGTTCAGTCTGTGCGAGCACATCGTAGTTGTACGAAATAATATTTTCATATCCATGCGCACCACCGTTGTATCCGCCGATATGCATCACAAAACTGATGTAACTGTCATCAATACGTGCGGGCTCCCAGGTAACATAAAACGGATATGGCTCTGGAGGAAACTCTCCAGGATCCTCTTTTTCAAACGACGTCTCGCGATACGCTTTCCAGTTGTCTTCTGCATACTGAGTGAACTCATCTTTTCCAGCCGTCACTGCGTCAGCTATTTTTTTGTTGAACGAAGGGTCGACATATTTAAACTGCGGGTAACGGATATCGTATGACGTATACGAAGTGGTCACCTTTTCGCGGACTTCATCATAATATGGATTTACAGGTGTTGGCACTACTGGCACGACAGTATACGTCGGCGCATCTGAAAGTTTTACCTTGAACAACAACCCCATCAGAAGTATGAAGAGGACAAGGAGAACATATACGAGCCAGCGGGTGTGATGATGCATGTGATTAATTTTCAATTACCAATTTACAATGTTCAAAAAAAAGAATTTCATACTATATACAATATACTTGTACTATATACTTTTCTAGCGTATCGCTCCTTCAGCCTTCAAAAGTGCACGTTTCTTTGCGAGCCCACGGTTGTAACCAGTGAGCGACCCGTCAGCTCCTATAACCCGGTGACACGGTATTTTGGGGTCATAGTTGGTAGCAATGATAGCCCCTACTGCACGGGCTGCTCGAGGATTGCCAGCACGCTTTGCAACTGCCCCATAGGTCATCATGCTCCCGCGAGGAATAGTGGCGACCACTGCAAGTACTTTGTCACGGAATGTTTTCACCCATCTATTGTCTCACAATCTAGCCAGGAATAAAAGGCGGGTGTACAATAGAGGTATATGAAAAAAATACAATATATCATAAGTGCACTCGTGCTCTTGGTAGCCCCCATTATCTCGTTTGCTCATGTGGGATACGTCGTCGAACATGAGGAGTTTGCAGTCAACGCAGGAGCTGACTTTGCTTACCTCCTCTCGCCCCTCCAGGAGACAAACAATGTACTGCTATTTGTTTTTGGTGCTATCGGTATCGTGCTCCTCTACTGGCTCTCTCACAAAAGTTATTTCGTCCGTGAGGAAATAGCTGTCGTCAACGAACGTCTCGACAGTTACCATGAATTTGTCCCGTGGATATTACGGCTCTCCATGGGTATAGCACTTATCGGTGCAGGTGCCGGAAGTGTCTTGATCTCACCACTACAAACAGCGGTTGGCAGTATCGCCGGTGTAGAACTTGCGCTCGGATTTCTCATACTGCTCGGCTTTGTACTGGTGCCTGTAACGATTCTCGCAGGTATCGTGTACCTCACTGCTCTCGCTGGAAATTTTTATCTTTTTGGGAACTTTGATTTTTTTGCAATAGCGCTAGGGGTGATCATACTCGGTAGTTCACGTCCTGGACTCGACGATATGCTCGGTATGCCAAAACTCGCTATAGAAAAATTGCGGTCATACGTGCCATTCATCTTGCGAGCGGGCGTTGGTCTCGCGATGATGTTCCTCGCAATCTATGAAAAAATCCTCAATCCACACCTCTCAGCACTCGTTGTACAAAACTTCAACCTCACTGCAGCAATCCCCGTCTCTCCAGAAATGTGGGTGCTCTCGGCAGGAATAGTAGAATTTCTCGTAGGATTGTTTATCTTTATTGGGTTCCACACCCGCCTCACTGTCATCATCGCATTTGCAGTTATCTCGATGACATTCTTCTTCTTTGGCGAAGAAGTCTACTCACACGTGACACTGTTTGGTATCCTCTCTGCGATATTTATCTACGGCGGTGGCAAATGGAGTATCGATCGGTTACTACAGAAAAAGAATCCATAAATCTTATTTAATCAAAAAACTCCGCAGTGTGCGGAGTTTTTTTGATGCTGAAATTATACTACTTTTCCTTTGCTGTATTTTCCAATCGCTGACGCAACACCATGATTTCATCACGAAGTATGGCCGCAGTTTCGAAGTCGAGTTCTTTGACTGCACGGTTCATTTCTTTCTCTTTCATTTTTATTATCTTGTCATACACAGCGAGTTCACGTTCTTCGTCAGAGAGACGGTTGAGCTTCTTGTTCTCTTTTTTGTCGAGAGAAGCTGACGCTCGTTTAAAAAGTTCCACATCGAGTGCGAGTTCGGCATTGACCGCTTTTGCATGCTCGCTCTCCATCTCCTCGGTGATGTCTTTGATTTTCTTTGAAATTGTTTGCGGGGTGATACCGTGCTTTTTATTGTAGGCGAGCTGTATCTCACGACGACGGTTGGTCTCGCCTATCGCGCGTTCCATCGACCCCGTCATCTGGTCAGCATAGAGAATCACGCGTCCTTTGACGTTGCGAGCTGCACGACCGATAGTCTGGATGAGCGATGTTTCAGAGCGGAGAAATCCCTCTTTGTCTGCGTCTAGGATACCGATGAGTTCCACTTCAGGTAGGTCGAGACCCTCACGAAGCAAGTTGACACCCACGAGACAGTCAAACGTTCCCTTACGAAACTCAGTGAGTATCTTGATACGTTCCATCGTCAAAATATCGCTGTGGAGATATTCCGCCTTGATAGTCTTACCATTTTTGTCTTTTGTTTCTTTGAGATACACCGACAAATCTTCTGCCATTTTTTTGGTAAGCGTTGTGGCAAGTACGCGTCCACCACCCTCGATAGTGAGCAAAGCTTCGCGTATAAAGTCTTGAACTTGACCAGGATAGCCACTTGCACCTCGTGCCGGAACTATTGGTCGAATATCAACAATAGGATCAACAAGTCCTGTCGGGCGGATAATCTGCTCGACTATTTGCTCACTTTCTTCGCGTTCGATATCACCCGGTGTTGCAGAAGTGTACAACACCTGCCCAATACGCTCTTGGAACTCCGGATATTTGAGAGGGCGGTTGTCTTTTGCTGACGGTAGTCGAAAACCGAACTCGACGAGAGTATTTTTTCGCGACGCGTCCCCTGCATACATACCGCGAAGCTGTGGGAGTGTCACGTGCGACTCGTCGACGATAGTCAAAAACTCGGGATTGCCGTTTGCGTCGTGAGGAAAATACGAGAGCAGCGTCTCCGGTGGTTCGCCCTCGGCCTTGCCAGAAAAATGTCGAGAATAGTTTTCGATTCCCGAACAGTACCCCACCTCGCGTATCATGGCTAGGTCATAGTTGGTACGACGTCGTATGCGCTCGGCTTCCAACAATTTGCCTTCTTTTTCAAACTTTGCGAGTTGCACTTCGAGTTCGTCTTTGATATCGCGCATCGCACGGTCGAGATCTTCATCCTGTGTGATAAAGTGCTTTGCTGGAAAAACAAATATCGTCTCTTCTGTGCCGAGTAACTGACTCGAAATCGGATCTATCTTTACTATCTCTTCAACAGTATTTCCTGAAAAAGATATCTGGTAGAAAAATGTTTCAGACACAGGCATGACATCCACCTTGGGACCAACAGAGCGGAACTGTCCTGGATTGAGATCAGCGTTGGTACGCTCGAAATGCACGTTGATCAAGTTGCGCATCAGGTCGTTGCGAGCGAGCGTGTCTCCTACCGAGATTTTCATATTTACTTTTTTGTATTCCTCAGGACTTCCGAGACCGTAGATGCACGATACTGACGCAACAATAATCACGTCGTCCCGGGTCAAAAGCGCCTGCGTCGTCGCGTGACGGAGGCGGTCGATCTCTTTGTTGATCTGCGCATCTTTCTCGATAAAAGTATCCGTCACCGGCATGTACGCCTCGGGCTGATAGTAGTCGTAGTAAGAGACGAAATAGTGCACCGCGTGGTCGGGGAAAAATTGACGGAACTCCTGCGCGAGCTGTGCAGCGAGTGTTTTGTTGTGAGCGATGACGAGCGTAGGCTTGCCCCAGTCACGGATAACGTTTGCCATTGTAAAGGTTTTACCCGTACCAGTCGCACCCAAAAGCGTCTGCTTGCGCATGCCCTTTTTGAGCCCAGCCAAAAGACCCTTGATTGCTTCAGGTTGATCTCCAGCCGGAGAATAAGAACTAACGAGTTTAAATGGAGTATCTTTCATATGTAAAAATCTATACTACCACATCTCGCCCCGCAGAGCTTCAGCGTCGTGGGGTCTCCTGCAGGTTCGTAATTGCTTTGTAGTGTAAATGGGCTCTTTGCCATAGCCACCCTACTGTACGATATTTTGAGAATAAAAAAAAGCGGAACCAAAGTGGTTCCGCTCACATACAATGACATCTGCAATCTACATGCACGCGTCCAATCCTTTCAGTACCTGAGCAAGAAACACATAATCCGACGCAACATAATGTCTCGGACTCGACGCTATGTCGATAAGAATATCTTCCCCTGAGGACATTTCTGCGTCAGTATTGATGCAGTAAATATCTACACCTGCGTAGCTTCTGAGGGCCTTTGCCCACATAACAGAGGACTCCCAGTCTCCAAGTTCCCCATCCGATATGCAAATAAGTATACGCATAGGTGTGTTTCCGCGATCGTTGCTACTTTGCACAAATGCATGGTATGCAAATTCAAAAGCGGGAGACATTGCTGTACCACTACCGGCACTAACTTTGCGTAACGTATCTATAGCACCACTGAGAGAGATATTGTTCCCTGTAGGTTGCAATGTGTACCCGAGTACACTGGCAAAAGTAGCAAACCCTATTTTGACCCCATCATCAGACAAGGCAAAAGAATTTGAAAACTCCTCTACGGCGTCCACAATGAACGGCTCGTAGCCACGTACACTACTCGACATGTCGAGCAGGAAAATAATATCTGCTTCGAGACAACCAACAGGTTGCGGTGCAGTACCAGAAGTTGCCGACTTTGCAGTTGAGCATGTCAGCAAGAAAAAGATAAAGATATTTTTCATAGCAATAAATTTAGTTGTGAGATAACGATTGAATACAGACTACTCCTATATGAGCCCACCGTCAACTGACGGAAATTAAAAAACACCTCAACAAATAAAGGTGCTTTACTATTATTCGCTTGTACATATTTATTACACTATTACAATACGAGTGCTATTAAGCTTTCTTTTCCCTGGGCCATGCACTTACACAAACGAAAACTGAGGCTTCTTACCATTGTGAAAGCTGAGGTATGATTGGGCCACCTCGGCCCTTATTTCGTTCTTCCACAAGAGTTGATTTGCATGATTATCAACGAAATCTCCTTCCCCACCAATCTACACTCAGTGCATTTTCAATTCTTTCCGTACAATCATACAACGATGTAAAAAAAAAATACTGCTATAGGGGTTTGGATCTACAAAAATATATTTTTAAATGGTGCGCTCGACGCCGAATTATGATATTATTTTCAGATGATTAATATACCCTACTATGAAAGTTCATTTTTTGCGTTGCATAACTTTTCTGCACATTCGATTGTATATAAAGGGGCTGTATATCCCACTGTTGAACACGCTTACCATTCCTCAAAGTTTGATGACGTCGACATAAAAAAAGAAATACAACAGGCGGGAAATCCACTTTTAGCCTACACATTGGGTCAGAAGTATGCATCTGCTAGGAAGAGTAACTGGGATGAAATAAAAGTTAATGTATTGTATGAGATTATAAAAGAAAAAGTAAATCAGCACGAAGAAGTAAAAAATACTCTTCTTTCTACAGGGAGCGATGAAATTGTCGAAGTGAACCCTAATGATGATTTTTGGGGTAGCGGTAAAGACCGTAATGGACAAAATAATACGGGCAAGATATTAATGAGAATTAGGCAGGAACTATCTTCTTAGATCAAGATCTGTGCTCTTTGCAGTAAATACATTTGCCATAACTTGCCTACTGTAGAACATTTTTAGAAATAAAAAGTAATATTTTGCAAGTTCTACTTTACATACCAGATTCACGCTCCGTACATCTCTCTTTTTTTCTCGTCGAGGCGAGCTATCGTATCCGTGTCTGTTACCTTCACAAATCGAGTCGTCTTCTTGTTGTCTCGTTCTACCTCCTCAAACCACATCTTTGACGGACGGAGCCAAAAACCGCGGTCGTTGTTTTGGTACGCTATCGAGTCTTCGTACAGCGGTCGATACACCACCATTTCTGTTTCATAAAAATCTGCTGGATCAGCACTTTTAAATCCTGGAGCTTCAGTGTTCCACCCTGTGCCGAGCACTTCATACATGTGATGGTTCCACCCAAGAGAGTCATCACGTTTATAATGATAGTAGTACCCTTTTTCAATCATAGATTATTTTTGTGTATACGTTACTAAAAAAGATTCTTTCAACTCATAAAATGTACCGTCTGCTATCGACGCGCGGATACGCTCCATGAGGTTGTTGATAAAGTAGAGGTTGTGAATACTTGCGAGTGTGCCGGCGAGCATTTCTTTGCCATGAAAAAGGTGGCACACATATGCTCGTGTAAAGTTCTGACACGCATAGCATCCGCACCCCTCCTCTATTGGCGTATAGTCTTGGCGGTACTTTGCATTCTCAATATGTATTTTTCCCTGATGTGTAAAAATAGTTCCGTTGCGTCCGTTGCGTGTAGGCAACACACAGTCAAAAAGATCACAACCGTTTTCTACTCCCATGAACAAATCCTCAGGTTCACCAATACCGAGCAAGTGACGAGGCTTGTCTTCGGGCAAGACTTCGTTGACCCACCGGACTGCAGTTCCCATGTCTTCTTTTGCAAAACTTCCTCCGATACCAAATCCGTCGTACTCGTGTCCGTCCTCGGTTCGCATATCTGCGAGCACTTGTGCGGATTTCTTGCGAAGCTCTTCCTCGCGACCGCCCTGCACCACACCAAAGAGTGCGTCAGGAGTATTTCCGAGTTTCACTTCAGACTTTTCACTTTCATCTTTCAACTCATGGTGTCTCTTGAGACATCGCGCAGCCCACGCATGCGTACGAGCGAGCGCTTCTTCTTGGTACCGCACATCTTCTGTTGGTGACGTACATTCATCAAATGCAAATATCATATCCGCTCCGAGCGCGTGTTGTATCTCGATAGATTTTTCTGGAGTGATGTAGTGGAGCGATCCATCGAGGTGTGACTGAAACGACACACCGTCGTTACCTATCGTTGCCAGTCTCGGCACGCCCTCGTCCGCGCTCGAACGTTCTGGTATCTGGAGCGACGGATCTACAGGGTGGAGTACTTTACTAATGCCTTTTTTATACGCAACACCGAGCGAAAACACTTGGTAGCCTCCTGAGTCAGTCATCGTCGGTCCGTCCCAATGCATAAACTTGCCAAGTCCGCCCGCCTCTCGCACTACTTCGGGACCGGGCTCGAGATACATGTGATAGGTGTTTGCTAGAGCAACCTGTGTGCCCGCTTCGCGAACTTGCGCTGGTGAGAGAGACTTCACCGTGCCTTTGGTTCCCACAGCAACAAAAGCGGGCGTTTGTATCGTACCGTGACTTGTGGTGATAGTGCCGAGACGAGCCTTGCCCTTCTCGCCTGGATGCAATTCTTTTTGTATAGAAAATGAAAACATGGATATTATTCGTTTGTCTCAGTCACAGGTGCGACACTCTCGGTCAACACCTGCACCCATGACAAATGCCAAAAGTTTGCAGGGGAACGGAGCACAATTGTTTTGACCGGATCACGTGGATCAGAAAGTTCTTTGAGTACTTCGCCCACGACATATGCGCGCCCATCAAATGTCACGACATACTCGTCAGGAATTATTTCAATATCTCGAGGAAGTGTCAGCGTAAAATTTCCTCCACCACGACCTACCAGCGTCACAGCGAGGTTTGCATTGGCGAGAGTTGCCGGGGTTTCCTCCTCTGGTGTTGAGAACAAACTCACGGTTGATTTATTGTCTGCGACTTCTACCACACGCCCGATAGCATACACGCCGTCAGCGAGTACAGTATCGCCGACAGATATACCACCAGTCGCACCTTGATCAATAATCAGTGTATCGTAGGGAGTTGCTTGTGGGCGCGAAAGCACGCGAGAGAGAACGACTTTTTTTCCA